>Ga0302321_100000054_pt1 | contig 101064 bp, 84 predicted proteins | sample Fen_T0_1_FD_202505 | JGI IMG/M metagenome (GOLD analysis project Ga0302321, IMG submission 202505) | Peat permafrost microbial communities from Stordalen Mire near Abisko, Sweden - Fen_T0_1 | ecosystem: Environmental > Terrestrial > Soil > Wetlands > Permafrost | place: Sweden: Abisko...
GGACCTGGGAGCGCTGGGCTCTCTACTATCTCCATCGCGTCGGGGTCGTGTATCTTTTTTGTTGGCGGGTGGCCGGCGCGGCAACCGCGCCTTCCGTCGGGTAAAAATACTACGTCACGGACTTCTGGGATCGGTACATCAATATAGCCGCGTGGAATGCGTTCAATTGCATCCCACACCTCAACTTTGCCACCAGTTCCAGCAACGACGAAGCTGCGATTGTCCAGAGAAAGAGCAACCTTGCGCACGAGTGGGGTCCGGATCGGTAGACGACTACCGCAAGTGCCTTCGGACAAGTCGATACTGCAAATCCCATTCTCGCCTAAACCGGCAACCCAAAGGCCATGCGCGTTGGTGCCCCAAGACAATGACAGTACATTGCCGCGGGAGGCGTACCTAGCTTGAGGTAATCCGCGATGAAGTTGGAAACGAAGGAGGGTCGTGTCTTGCCCAATGCCGACGAGCTCGTCGTCGGTCGTGAAGGCGAAGCCTCGGACTGAGGGGCAGCCGAGCGCGGAACGCATCGTCCGCTCATAGCTGTGCGCATCAAGCATGTCGACGATTCCGCTGCGTGACGTCACAGCCAGTACTGCACCGTTGGGCGGGTAGGATAGGCCGACGACATTGCTGCCTGCGCGCATGGGTGCCATGAGCAATTGTTGCTGATCGGTGTCCCAAATCGTTACCGAGCCGTCTGATGTACCGGCGGCAAGCACGTGATCCCCAGGAGAAAAAGCCAGGGCGCGGGCGGTCGAGTGAGCAGTGCCGAGCGTTTTCGGCGAGGTTGCTTCGACCCAGGGCCATAGGTAAAGTTCACCGCGGAAGCCGCCGAGCGCGAGTAAGGGTTCAGTCGGGTGAAACGCAATGGCAGTAATGGGCTGCGGAGTACGGAACACTCCAATTCTGGTCGCTGGTGTCAGGGACCAAAGCTCGGTGCTGCCGGAATCATCGGCGAAGGCGAAGTGCCGTCCGCTTGGACTTGCGGTAAATACGGCGACCGAACCAAGTTTGACGGGCAATTCAGTCGTTCTTTGGTCTTTGGTGACGTGGCGTGCGACGAGCGTGGAAGTATGCAGCAGCCATCCAGCAGCATTCAGGCCGAAGGCAGATTGTATGGCATCGACCGCCAACACTGGAGTTGCGATGTCGCCCAGGAGGTTTTGGAGTCGCAGCTTGTGCGCGCTCAAGCAGGCAATTTGTTTGAGCCCCGGGTTGTACTCAAGTCGGGTACAAGTAGCGTTGAACTGCCCGACGTTGATGCGTTGGAGACGAGCAGCATTGTCGAGCGCAATCAGCATACCGCGTGCATCCGGACGTTCGGAGAGCTCGAGTGCGCCGGCCGCCAACAAAGCAGCGCTCGCAACATTACCATCAGCCGACTCCGCTCTTGCTCGTTCGACCAGTACATCGGATAGGCTATTCTTTGCTCGATGCTCGGCAGCGACTGCAGTGTCGCGGGCGGACATGACGCTCCGATAGGAGGAGGCGCCAAGCAGAAGCAGTGCCAGAAGACCGGCCACCGAGGCGAGCAGAGCGGCCCGATTGCGTTGGGTAAATCGGCGCAACAACTCAAGCGAGCTGTATTCGTAGGCCGCAACTTTGTCACCCGCTTGATAGGCCACAATATCATGCGCCATTTCCCGTGCAGTGGGATAGCGAACCGAGGGATCGCGAGTCAGCGCCCGCCGAGCAATCGCTGCCAAATCACGCGGCACATCGGGTGCAGCTGCATCAATGTCAACGACATCCGTTGCTTCGACTTGACGGATGAGCTCGCCGAAGGTGGACGCGACAAACGGAAGCTTTCCGGTCAAAATGTGATAGAGAACAATTCCGAGCGACCAAACGTCACTTGTTGGTGAGCAACCGTCGGAGCGCATGACTAGTTGCTCGGGGCTCATGTACTGCGGTGTTCCGACGAGACTGCCCATTTGTGTGTGGAAGGATTCTGCGGTGCCGGGCGCAAGCGCCGACGTGCGACGTTGACGCTCTGGAGGCATGCTCAGTGAAGCCGCTGCGCGAAGGGATTGTGGAGAAGATTGTTCGACGATGTTGGCAAGTCCCCAGTCGAGCACGAAGGTCTCCCCGAACTCACCGATCATCACATTCTCGGGTTTTATATCCCGGTGAACTACTCCACGGCTGTGTGCATAGGCGATCGCTTGACACAGGCTTGCAAAGTGATTGACGAGCGCCAGTCGCTCGGTTGGCGTATTCGCCACTCGAATGGCTGATGCGAGCGTGCGTCCGCGTACCACCCGCATTGTATAGTAGAGGCAGCCGGACGGCTGCCTGCCGAGCTCGTAGACGGGTACGATGTTGGGATGCTCAAGTTGTCCTGTAATCCGTGCTTCGCGGAGGAACCGATGAGCAAGGTCGCCACCATCTGGCACGTGGTTGGAGTTCTCCTCAGTCAGCAGTTCGGGGAGAAGTTCCTTCATCGCGACATCGCGTCCCAAGGTTCGATCGAACACCAATACAACACGGCCAATGCCACCGCGTCCGAGCTCTGGCGGCTCAGAACCTTCGGTTTGGTAAGCGTGTTGATAGTGAGCTCCAATGATCGGCTCACGCAGACTGCCCTCAGTCGACGGAGACTTCGGCATTGCGTGGAAGTAACTCTGTTCAGCCGGTAGTGCCAACGTGTTGGCGAGCTCAACTGTCTGGAACTCGCGGATGTTTGGGTCAAGCGGAATGGCCAGCGTGATGTCGACGGCGAAGGACGACGCTGTGTTAGCGGTGCGAGGCGCAGACGCGGTGGTCAGCGACATATTCTCAGGCTGCTCTTCATTGGAGCGGCGCATCATTCCCGATCAAACGACGCATTGGCTCCAGGAATTGAGGGGACGCGCGATCTCGCCCCTGGACAAGGCGAAAAACTGCCGGAATTAGCCGCTACGTCGTCCAGGCCGAGGATCCGGTGGAGTTGCGACCTGGCCGTCTTCTGGCCACGCATGCTTCGGGTATCGCCGTTGCAGTTGGCGCCGGATCTCTGGATAGTGGTTTGACCAAAAGCCACGCAGATCATCAGTGATTTGGACTGCGCGTTGGTTTGGTGCCAGAAGGTGCACGACGAGCTTCTGCCGCCCCGAGAGAATGGTAGGAGTTTCGGTGAGGCCGAAGAAGTCTTGGAGGCGCGAAGCGATCCAGGCAGGCTTCGTTGCTTCGTAGTGGATCGTGCAGCGGTGGCCCTTCGGGAGCGCGACGGATTCGGGTACTTGGGCTCGCAGGGCTGCGATGGTGGTCTGGGGCAAGCAGCTCGCGAGGCTCGAACCAAGGGTTGGCCCGTCCAAGCCGTGGAGGTCGACGCGTGGTAGCAGCAGTTCGGAAAGCGTCGTTGCTACCCAGGAGCTCCATTCAACGACGGGGAGCGCTCCAGTATTGAATCGGCCATATAGCTCGAGTCGCGCCAGAAGTCGGGCGACCTCGTCACATTTCAAAAGACCAGCTTCCTCAACGATGTTCTTCAGCACCAGCGCAGCGGCTGGACTTGGTCTGGCCGGGCGGCGACTCTCTTCCACGACAAGCGAGCCAAGGCGAATCCGACTGCAGATTTCGACTCGACCCGGTGGGTTTGCCCAGTAGATTTCTTCCTCGTCATTGAGGGAATCGCCAAGGACATCCAAGAGCCAGTCATGCTGGATTGCTGAGGCAATGCGTACCGTTGTCGCTGGCGCACGGCCGGGCTCGCGTCGCTCTTCGGCGTCGATGGCTAGGAGCCATTGGGGTCTAGTGACGACGGTGGATTCGGCGAGGCGTGCCGTCGCGCCGGAACGCAGTACGAGGTCTGCTCCGTCTGGGTTGCGTCGCTTTGCAACGCGATCGGGAAATGCAACAAGCAAAGCGATTGCAAGTTCGCGTTCCGCAGTATCGCTAAGGTCGACATCGTGACTCGAGTTCGTCACATGCCTGCGCAGCTGCTCATAGGTGCGTTGCACGCTTCGGAACGCTGCTGGCTCGATGCCGCTGCGTCGCAACTCGTCATTTGACATGCGGTCACGGCGCGCATCAAGGAACAGCCCCACCAACTCGAGGACATCAGAATCCCCAGTGACCACCGAGTTGTGAAATCTGCTCTTAGAATGCAGTGACGTCGGTCGAGTCGAGCGAATGTCGCGTTCCGAGAGAATGGCAGCTGACAATGCGCCGAGCTCGCCGATGTGTCGGAGATCACACTCGACGAGTAGCCGCGCTAGGCGGGGATGCAGCGGCAAATGCAACATCTTGGTGCCGAGTTGTGTTGGGCGATCACAGTCGCCGATGGCGCCAAGTTGACGCAATAGCGCTCTTGCAGCCCCAATGGCAGCTGACGTGGGAGCGTCGAGCAAGGTCAGGTTGTCGAGGCAACTTGAACCTTCATAGTTCGAGGCCCCACCGAGGAGTAGCAGCGCTTCTGAGAAGTCAACGCGCAAAATCTCTGGCTGGTCGAATTCCGGACGAGTTTCGAAGTCCCCCTTGGTGTAGAGGCGAATTACGCGCCCAGGTGCGGTGCGACCTGCGCGGCCTGCTCGTTGAGTGGCCGAAGCTCGACTGATCTTCTGAATGGTCAATCGAGACAACCCGGAGAACGTCGAACTGTTCTGCTGTCGACAAAGCCCAGAATCGACGACTGCCGTGATGCCTTCTACCGTAATCGACGATTCTGCGACATTGGTCGTCAACACCACGCGAGGGCGAGGTCCAGCTTGAATCGCACGCGTTTGCTCGTCTAGTGGCAGGTCGCCGTGAAGAACGAAGAGGTCGAGTTGCGCCTGTTCACAGAGCGGGGCGATGGTCGCGCGCGCACGGCGGATTTCGGCTGCCCCAGGCAAGAAAGCAAGTGTGCTCGTGTTTGGGTCGCACGCAATGAGTTCACGAAGCGCGCTCGATAGGCGTTTGTCGAGGGGTCGCTCGTCAGGGGTTGCGTCGAATCTTACTTCGATTGGGTGAAGTTTTCCCGCACTCGTCACGCGCGGGCAATTACCCAGCAGCTCGGATATGCGCGCGCCATCGAGTGTCGCGCTCATGATGACAAGTTTTAGTTCGGGACGGCGGCGTTGAGCTTGAACGACCAAGGCGAGGGCCAGATCCGTGTCGAGATGCCGCTCGTGAAATTCATCGAGGATAACGCAGCCCACTCCGTCGAGGAGAGGGTCTGACAGTAGCCGGCGCAGAAGGATTCCCGATGTTACGAAGCGGATCCGTGTTTCACGGCTCACGCATTCATCGAAGCGTACCGAATAGCCCACGAGGGCTCCGAGTTTCTGCTCCATTTCCCTCGAAACTCTCGCGGCCATGAGTTTGGCTGCGAGTCTCCGGGGTTCGGCGACCCAGATCTGGCTTTCTGGCGGCATAATGCGCAATAGCGCTGGCGGGATGCGCGTCGTTTTGCCTGCTCCGGGGGGTGCTTCGACAACGAGGCGGGAATGGCGGGATGCCCGTTCAACCAAGTCGTCCATGATAGCGTCGATAGGAAGCGGGGCAGGCAAGGTTCAATGTTCTGCCACGGGTTGGCTACCTTTGCATGGAGTGATCCGAACTTGGCTGCTGTTTGTCGAAGCTCGGTTGGCAATCGGCGCAATTGCGCTGCCTGGTTGCGATATGCGAGTAGACGACATCCCGAGCGACCGCGGCGCACTCCGAGTGCCTCGTGTCCATTGTGCACCGAATGGCAAGTGTCGCGCCGTGCCATGTCAGATTTGGTCGTGGAGAACGAACAGCGCCTACTGAATCTGCTGAAGGTGTGTCGGGGAATTCTGGGCGCGATTGTGGACATGGTTCTGGTCAAGGCCGCTAGCTCGGGGAGCTTTTGGGCGAATCGGGCGTTGCGCGTGGTTCTCCGCCAATTGCCACATCAGGGCTTTGCTCGGAGGGCCAAGGTAAGGCGAACAACAGCACTTAGCACTCGTGGAACGCGTTTGACCAGATTGATCGTGGGTGGACGCTTCTCCAGAACGCGTATAGGGATCTCTACCACTTTGAGTTTGGCGCGTTCTGCGCGGATCACGAGTTCACTCGCGAATACGTCGCGATCGACAATGCACGACTCGACGATTGGCAGAAGCGTCGATCGACGCAAGGCTTTGAGCCCGTGGGTATCGGTGCCCTGAAAATCAAGTATCCAACGCAATAGAGCCGAATAGAGTTGGCTGGCAGCGTGCCTGAGCATGGGGCGTTCGTCGCTCGCCCCGGACAGCAGCTTCGAGCCAACGACCATGTCTATGTCGCTTGACCGAAGTAGTTCAAGCGCCTTCTGGTGAAAGTCGACATCGCATAGATCAATTTCGTCACAGATGACGAATTCGCCGCGCGCGAGGAGCAGTCCGGTACGCAACGCGGCACCGTAATTTGGACTGGGAAGTGAGCAAATGGAGATGTTGGGGTACTTTTCCGCCAGTGCCTGCGCCGCGCGCACGGTTGCATCGGTAGAACCATTCTCAGCGAGGACCAGTTCCCAGGTGTAAGGAGCGTTCTCGAGCCTTTCTCTCAGGTCGACGACCGCGGCGTGCAAAATGGGCTCTTCGTTATGGACGGGTATGACAATCGATACGTCCGGGACCAGGGGCATTATTTCAGTTCCTTTAGGAGTGTGGCTGCGGCACTTTCACCGAATTGGAACGCATCTTCCATCGAGGAGTAGTTCCAGCCCCCATAGCGTCCGGTCGATATGATATTGACCGAATTCAAGTACTCGTTGATCGTCGCGAGTGCCGTTTCGCGATTTCGGTCGTAGAGGACGTAGGCCTGGTCGATGCGCCGTACGCGACAAAATGCCACGTCATCAGCGGTGCGTATGAAGCCCATTTCAACCAGGCCAGACGCGACTTGGGGCCAAAGTGTCGGCAATACCGGTTCCAAGCGATCGACCAATTCGACATACAAGCATGCCCCACCGGATGGAGCCATGCCCGACGAAAACTCGGCATAATTGCCAACTCGATAGAATGGAAAGCGATCTTCTGGCACATACACCCAATGCATGCTGCGACGGGGAGCGCGGTGAAGTGCCACGTCTAGGTAGTAGAGTGGTGCGCAGCGTAGTTTGCGTGCCGCATCAGTAACGGCTGGCGGTGGGTTAGCGATGAGCCGAAGCAGGGAATGCAGCGGCAGCGAGCTTACTAGCGCGCGATAAGTGGATGCACCGTTGTCGAAGTCGATCCGCCGTGCCGCTGTATCGATCCGCCGTGGTGCGGTTCGGAGTTTAAGTGAGGTCATTTTGCGACCTAGGGCGGCAGTCAGCTCACCTATTCCGAGGCGCGGATAGATCCCTGTGGTGTTGTAGCCGAGCTCGCGCTGATCATGGCCCAAGGCACCGGCTAGAACGTCATTCAAGCTGGGAATTGGCACGAATCGGTCACACCACGACGTCGTAATTTCACTTGGTTCGACCCCCCAAAGGCGTCGATTGTAGGGGAGCATGAAACGGTCGGATATCGCGTTGCCGAAATGGGCACGGCAATATTGTTCGAAATTTTCCGGCGCCTGGGCGGGTGGGTGCAGGAGTGTCTGCACGAAGTCACGGACGCAGGCGAACGCGGTTGCCGCCGGGAGCCCGTGGCTGTTCGACTGATATGGATACTTGGTGTAGACACGCTCGGAGTAGACGAACGAACGACGCGAGACTTCGAGCGGTGGTTCGTCAAGTAGCGCAAGCACTCGGGCGCGCCGACTGGAGTCGCGGAGGTGGAGCAGATGACCGGTACGATCGAATCGATACCCTGATTCAACTTGGGTCGAAGCAAGGCCGCCGACGTGGGCTTCTCTTTCGAGCAGCCAATGATCAATTCCATGCCGCGTCAACTCGAGCGCGGCGCTCATGCCGGTCAGGCCTGCACCAAGGACGACCACCGATCTGTTCGTCGAGGGATGGGATGCGAGCATCGACCCGGAAATTAGAGAAGCCGAAGCTCATTGTCCAGTGTTGGGCGCATGGCCCCTCGGTCAGGGTCAAGAGAGGCAGGTTTTCGACCGAAACCGTCAGCGTGCTGGATTTCTGCCGATCACGCGTCGAAGCCTCTCTGCGTGTGGGCTATTCGGCTGCATTTCGAGAAAGCTGTTGGCCTCGGCTATTGCTTGGTTGCGATTGCCACTCGTGGCCAAACTTTCAATGCGCAAAACGGTGACCTCCTGACCAAACGAACCCTGCGGAAACTGCGTCCGATACTGTCCGAGCAAGGCCAATGCCTTTTCCGGAGAGCCCGAACGCAGTGCCGTGCGGGCCTGATCCATAAGGGCAATCTCTTGACTTAGCGCCGGTAAACGACGGAGTGCGGCTTCTGTACGCGAGCGTCCGACAGTTCTCGGCTCCACCAATGATTCTTCGGCAAGCGGTAAGTGTTCGGCAGTTGCGTCGTAGGGTTCGGGCACAGCTTGGACAATCGACGATGATGCCTTGCTCGGCAGTGAAACAGCTGCCTGGCGCGCCGTTGCCTTGGTTACGGACTGGGACGAATCGTACGCGGGGACGGTTGGCGACGAGGAGCTGCCGCCCGCGAGCGTGGACGCAACGACCGCTACCACGATCACGTTTCCGGCAAATGCTGCGATGGCCTTGGCGGAGGCGGTCAGAACGCCCAACTCGGCCAGAATCAGGGCTCGCCGCATTCGCCCACGTTGAAGACGCGAGGGTCGTTCTCGGTCTGCTGCACCCAGCAGTAGCCGTTCGAAGTCAGTGGCGTCACCCGCCAAGAGTCTTCTGGGATCAGTCATGATTCCCTCACTTGCCGCAACGACCGCTCGGCGCGTTGGGCGTGGGTACGAAATGCTTCCCGAGCGCGGCGCAGTCTCGAGGCCACGGTGCCTCTCGGGATTTGTAGCAGTTCAGCAATTTTTGCGGTCGACATCTCTTCGAGCTCGAAAAGCACGAAGACTGTCACAAGGTCGGCGTCGAGCTTGGCCAAGATCTGATCCATTACGGAAACCGCACGTCGCTGATCGGCGACTTCTTCAATGCGATTGGTCGCGGCCTGCCTGATGTCCATGTCCTCCTCAAGCTGACAGCGGCGTTCGCGACGGGAAAGACTTCGCGACAACCTCACGGCTGTGCCGAACAGGAAGGCCTTTTCACTCTCAGGGCGAATGTCGTCGAGGCGTTCTGCGGCGATGAGATAAACTTGTTGAACCAAGTCCGCTGCAGGATCCGGCCCAGTGCCCAGCCTTCGAAGCAGTCGCCAGATGAATTCGTGATGATCCTGGAACATCCGCTCCAGCCGTTCGCGTGCGGCATCCCGGGAATTCATGGCTGCGAGGTCAATGTCTATGACAACGGATGTGGTCGCCATCGGCTCAACTGTTTATGCCTAGGGCACCGATAATGATCACCGAAATCGGACTTCTAGACCGGCTGTAACGTCGAAGGCAACCAACGGCACGCGATAGAAGGACGTCGGGTTGAATGAGTAGGTGTCGCGTACCAACGGAACTGACACGCCACCGCGCAGGGGAAGGCCAACGGCGCCAGCGAGCATCAGCTCGAACTCGGCAGAGCCGCCCAAGGCCCAATATTGCCTGGTGTGACTCTCAGGAGCGGCAGTTGCTCGTCCTTCGGCGAATACGAGGCCGGCGTGTGCCATGGCGCAGGTGCGTATTTCGAGCGATTCACGGAGCAGCTGCAACGGACAGAGCTCAAGCACCAATGAGGCGAGAGCGAAATCTGCAATGCCGCCAGCTTGTTGGTTCCCGCGATTCTCAGTGTACGATACGCCCAGGCGCGCAGCAGGCAAATAGCCCCACTGGCGATTGCTCTTCAGGCGCAGACTTGGCTCAAACCCGCTGAGCCAGCCAGGTGTTGGACCCCAGTGGCTCGCAAACGACACGCCGATCCCAAGTTGATTTTGGCTCGCGGGCGCGGCATTTGTTGTTTCGATTTCCGGTGCACGCCTGACCGGCAGCGGCAGTGCGGTGTTTTCAATCGGGGGAGTCGCTGCAGCTGGAGGTAAAGTGATGTCAGAACTGTCCGAGCTGTCCGAGCTACCAACACTAAGCGGATCAAGCGCGACCGCCGTAACGAGAGCTAATGCTTCGATGGCTTCGCCACAGTTCCGCGCTTCGATGATACGCGACGAAGAATGCCCGTCAGGGTAAAGCAGTGTCATCGTGGCGCGGTAGGTGCCATCGCTTTCGGCGACGATCCGCGCTTGCACGGTTCGAGCGGCACCTTGATCAGTGAAAAGAATTCGCGTCGAGCGCGTGCGAAGCCTTTTGACGAACCGCGTCAGGGTGCCACAACCGTGCGGCAACTCGAGCTCCAACCTGGTTTCGAGGCGGCTCGATGCAGTCGTTTGGGCGCTGACCGACGCGATTGTCGTGCCCGCCACCGAGCACAATAGAGCAACTGCCGTCAACTTAGGACCAGGGCGGAGCGCGCGACCCGGGTGCAAGCACCGGAGCAAGCTATGGCGCTTCATCCGAGGCTCTTCGTCATGGTGAGTGGCCGGAGGCTAGCATTGTCGGCATAAGAAACGTCACCTTTCGGGGTTCCTTACGGAATTGGGGAGCGTAGGCTTTTTGGCCGATGCGGCTTGGTTTAGCGACAAGTCGGCGCACGTCATTGGCACCCGAAGGATCACTTCAATGGGCCTCGGCCCAGTTCTGCGCGTTGCCGACATCCACAAGCATTGGAACAGCCAGGTCGGCAACGTGCTGCATAATGTCCGCGATCCTCGCTCGCGCGAGCGCAACTTCTTCGGTGGGCACCTCGAAAACGAGTTCGTCATGGACTGACAGGATCATGCAGGCCCCAGGCGTGACGGGCTCGTCGAGTTTCAGCATCGCCAATTTCAGGATGTCTGCAGCAGTCGATTGAATCGGCATGTTCATCGCCATACGCTCGGCGGCTTGGCGAAGCGAGCGATTGGAGCTGTCGATGTCGTTGAAATTGCGGCGTCGGCCGAACAGGCTCCGCACGGCCTTTCCGTGGCGCGCCTGTTCGAGCGTTGTGTTCATGAAGTCACGTACCCCGCGATACCGGCGGTAATAGGCGGCAATGAACTCGCTCGCCTGTTGGCGTGAGATCCCGAGTGCGCTAGCGAGACCACTTTCGGTCTGTCCGTAGATCACCCCGAAGTTGACGGCCTTGGCTTGACGTCGCATCTCGCGGGTCACATCGCTCGCTTCGACGCCAAATACGGCAGCGGCTGTGCGCAGATGCACGTCTTGGTCGGTTCGGAACGCCAACAGAAGTTCCGGATCTTGCGACAAGTGAGCTAACACGCGCAATTCGATCTGGGAGTAGTCGGCACTGACCAATTGCGTACCGGGGGGAGCCACGAAGGCGCGCCGAATCGAGCGACCAAGATCGGTGCGGATCGGGATGTTTTGCAGGTTTGGATCGATTGAACTAAGTCGGCCCGTTGCCGCGACCGTTTGCTCCCAAGAGCTGTGGACACGTCCGGTGGTCGCATTGACCAAAGTGGGAAGGGCATCAACGTAGGTCGACTTTAACTTGGTCACTTGCCGGTGCGCGAGAATGAGTCGTGGTAGCGGGTGCTCTTCGGCAAGCACTTCGAGCGTCGCTGCATCCGTCGAGCGAGCGGTCTTCGTGCGGCGAATTGGCTTCAAACCCAGCTCGTCGAACAGAATTGTTTCGAGCTGTCTTGGTGAATTGACGTTGAACGCGTGTCCAACCGCTTGCACGACCGCCTGCTCGAGGCGAACAATCTCCCGGTCGAGTTCAATCGACATCGTGGCCAAGTGACTGGTGTCTACCAGGACACCGGCGCGCTGCATCCGGGCCAACACGCGCCCGAGTGGCAATTCGATCTGGTAGAGCATGCGTTCGAGCCCTTCGTCCGCAATCCGCGGCGCCATGACACGAGCGAGTCGATAGATAGCCCGCGCTCGCTCGGCTGCGTCGTCGCACAGCTGCGCAGGGGTGATCGGCGTGGCACCGCGTTTCGGCGTTGTGGTGCCGAGGAGCGTGTCGATTTTGATTCCCAAGTAGCGCTCCGTCAATGCGCCGAGGTCATGGGATTCGGATGGCTCGAGTAGGTAACCGGCCAGTTCGGTGTCGAATCCAACGGTTGCTTGTTCAAGCCCGGCTTCAAGCAGGCCGAGCCACAGCGCTTTGGTCCCGTGGGTACTAAGCTGTATGCCAGAACGTGTGAAATTGTCGCGCAGGATTGGCTGCAACTCTTCCGGGGGGATTCCGGTGTTTGACTGCTCGGTTCTACAGAGTGCTACCGCAAAGCGGGTCTCACTTGTGGCCATACCAATGGCATACCAGGGGGCGCGGGTGGCATGGTCGTTGACGCGCCGCAGGAAGATCGCCAACTCGGAGCACTCCTTGGAGGCATCGAGCCAAGTTACCAGGCCCGCGGTCGAGTCGAGCAACTCCGCACGCTCGTGCTTGCCAGCAAACGCGAATGTGGCCTGTCCACTCGTCGAAGCAGGTGGTGTGACGGCCTCAGCGTTCGCCGGCGTTATTGCATTCGATGCGTTCGACTCCTGTTTGGGCAGGCGCTGTGCGAGGCGAGTAAATCCTAGCTCGACGTAGAGCGTGCGCAGTCGTTCGACGTCACGCCCAGTCCAATCGCATTGGCTAGCATCGATACTTGCGTCACAATCGTCGGCAAGGGTGACCAACCGGCGGCTGAGCCATGCCATAGCCTCGTGTTCCACCAGAAGGTCACGGATCCGTTTGCGCGGGACCTCAGCCAAATGCGCATAGATTCCAGCGAGGCTACCAAAGGCTCCGAGCAGTTCTGCAGCGGTCTTGGGGCCAACGCCAGCCACGCCGGGAATGTTGTCTGAGGCATCGCCCATGAGCGCCAGTAGATCTCCAAGCTGCTCAACACGTACGGCGAATTTCTCGAAGACCTCGGCAGGCCCTATCACCCGGTCACGCATCGCATCCCACAGCTGAACGTCGTCGCCGACGAGTTGCATGAGATCCTTGTCGGCGCCAACGATCAACGTTCGCAAGCCCTGCTCGCGGGCGCGCCGAACGGCAGTAGCGATAAGGTCGTCGGCTTCGAAGCCGTCTTTTTGCCAAACATGGGGAGTAAATGCTCGAACGACTTCGCTTCCGCGCTTGAGTTGAACGATTAGATCCTCGGGCGGCGCGGGACGATTCGCTTTGTATTCGGGATAGAGCTCTGCGCGAAAAGTCTTTCTTCCCGAGTCGAGGGCGATCGCCAAACGCCTAGGACGCATGTCTTTGAGCAGTCGTTCGAGGATCGTCACGACGCCAAAGACTGCATGAGTGGGTTCGCCTGTAGGGCTCGAAAGCGGTCGAATGGCGTGATAGGCGCGGAAAAGCTGGGCGCTGAAATCGACAACGACGAGCAGATCGTCAGAACCCGGAGCAAAGAGCGCGGTCGGCATTGGACCAAACCTCTAGCCAATCCATACGTTCAGAGCACGCTCCGAGTGTTGAAGTGGGGGCCACGCTGGGCGAGATTGGGGCAAAAAATGAAACGGTGTTGTGTCATTCCAACGAAGCGGGCGTTCGGTTGTTGCCGCTAGACAGGTCAATGGGCCGGCAGTTATTCGAAGGCGAGGGCTGGCAACCAGGGTTGCATATGGATTAGAATGCACAGCATTGTGACGGGGCTTGACTACGCAGAGCCGGCGCTGGACGAGATTGTTGCTGGCAAGTATCGCATTTCTCGGTTGATTGGGCGCGGTGGCATGGGGTCGGTGTGGGAAGGCGTTCACACGACGCTCGGTAGTCGCGTTGCTGTCAAATTCATCGATCCAGCGTATGCGGAAAGTCCCGAGGCGCGGCAGCGCTTCGAGAACGAGGCGCGTGCTGCCGCGCGCCTAAATAGCAAATACGCGGTTCAGGTCTACGACCACGGCATGATGCCCGATGGACGCCCGTTCATCGTCATGGAGTTTCTCACCGGCGAGCCACTGGATGCTCGACTCGAACGCGAAGGTCGCCTGCCGCCGGCCGATGCAGCTCAAATTCTGAGCCAGGTTTGTCGTGCCTTAGCACGTGCCCATTCGGCTGGCATTGTGCATCGCGACCTCAAACCCGAGAACGTATTTTTGGTTTGGGACGAAGAGGATCAGGCCAATGTAGCCAAGGTCGTCGACTTTGGCATTGCCAAGTTCACCGAAAATAAGGCTGGGATCTCTTCGTCGACGCGGACTGGATCGGTACTCGGAACACCCTATTACATGAGTCCCGAGCAGGCGCGCGGGCTGCGCAGCGTAGACTATCGTACGGACCTTTGGTCGCTTGGGGTAATCGCTTACCGTTGTATCGTCGGACGATTGCCGTTCGAAGGCGAGTCGGTTGGGGATTTGCTGGTCAAGATTTGTACCTCGCCCCTCCCAGTACCGACGCAAGTGGTGTCCGATTGTCCAGTTGGGTTTGATGCCTGGTTTGCGCGAGCATTGGAGCGTGATCCAAGTGCGCGGTTTGTGACGGCACAAGAACTTGCCGAACAACTGATGCTGGCCTGTGGTGTCGCCGGGGCGCGGCAACCATTGGCATCGGGAATGCTAGGCAGCCTTGCGGATCCGAGCCTGCGGGCTTTGAGCTTTTCTGGACAGGCGACACCCGGCAACGGAGTTGCGGGCGTAACGGGAGTCGCGGTCAGAACAGATACGGCCTTCTCCCAGACGAATCAGTCTCCATTGGGGCCGAAAAATCGGGTCGCGTTTTGGATCGCAGGGGTCAGTCTTGCCGTTCTCGGGCTAGTGGCTGTCATCATTGTGCTTCTCCTCAAGCAACCGTCCGTGGCCGCGCAGCGCATCGAGCGTGACCTCTCAGTCGCTTCGGGCGTCCCGGCTGGGGCAACTCCCGGTGTTTCAGGGGCCCAGCCCGCCAGCGCGGCGGCTATCTCTGCCAGTCCAATCGACGTCGTTCTGGCAGCCAGTGCGCAGGTGCCACTTCAGCCCGTTCAACTGAGCGGGGCGGCAACCAACCCATCCCGGCCGACAGCACACAGATCCAATCAATCGGCTGCGACGGCTCAACCCGCTCAACCCGCTCAGCCCGTTCAGTCTGCGCGACGCCCTGGAAACAATCATCCCATCGATGTGGGCTATTAGGGCCTGCAAATCCCAAACGCCATCGCGCAATTTGTTGACATCTGGCCAGGGCTGATACGATGGTCCGGTGGTTGCCCCTGCTGGCGACCGACGAAGGATTCATGACGAGGCGCTGTAGAAGACTGGGGATCGTGGCTTGGTTGGTGGTTGCGAGCAGTTTGTCATTGCCGAATGAAGGCAAGGCACAATCCGCTGCCGACAAGTCAACCGCGCGGCAATTGGCTACCGACGGGATCCAACTGTATCGTCAGGACCGATTTGCCGATGCACTTGACAAGCTGGAGCGAGCAGAGTCGCTGTTCGACGCCCCCGTGCACTTATTGTACATTGCGCGGTGTCAGGTAAAAGTGAACCGTTTGGTGGAAGCTGCCGAGAGTTATCGGCGGCTCATTCGCAGTGAGCTCTCGGCGCAAGCACCGCAAACCTTTAAGGATGCGGTTGCTGATGGTCAGAAGGAGCTACCTGCTGTCGAACCAAAAGTACCCTCTCTGCGCGTCGAGGTTGTGCCGGCAAACGCAAGAGATCTGCGGTTGAGCATTGACGGCGAAGCCGTATCGACAGCAGTTCTCGGTGTGGATCGGCCAATCAATCCAGGAAGTCATGTCGTCGAGGTGACCGCCAAGGGCCAGGCGCCAATCTTGAGAAAAATCGATGTGGCTGTGGGCTCGAAGCAAGTCGTCAAATTGGAGTTACAGCTTCAGTCGGCGCCCATTGTTGCAGACACGCCAGCGCCGTCGACCGGCGATGTCCCGGCAACGGGCACGGCACCCGATGGTGCCGCTGGCAGCGGCTCAGGCAATGCGCACCACGCTGGCGTCTCCACTTCTCGAGCGGGTGATGCTGGCCGCAGCGAACCAGAATCGACGATCCCGTCTCGGCTCAAGATCATCGCGGCAATTGACGTTGTCGGTGCGGTACCGATCACAGGCAAGATCGATGCTCAGGCCAGGACGCAAACAGGGACGGGCGTGGCAGATGATCGTTCAATCGAGGGCCGCTTCGGCCCCGGCGGTGGGTTGGAAATTCGTGCGGGGTTATCCATTCCCGCTGGCAAGGTTGCTCTGACGCCGTTTCTCTTTGGTGGAGCCAACTCCCACGCGCCAGGATCGCTATACAAGACCTCCGCCGACCAAAGCTTCGGCTTGTCAAATAGCGTAAACTCAGTGATGACCGCCGAGCCAACAAGCGTATCGATGGGTTTTGGGGTGCGTGCGGATTCGGCCCCCGAGAGCCCATTTGGTATCGGCATTCTCTTCGAGCTCGGGTTCGTTGCGCGCCAGACCTACACGACCAAAGGCACGTGGACTATCACGCAGACGATCGGTGAATGGGCCCAAGGTAACAAATGCGATTTTACCGAAGAATTCAACGGCGTCGGCATGCGGATGCGGGGCGGCGCATTGATGCCAGTCTCACGGGTCGTCACCTTCGTTGGGACTGCAGGGGTCACCGTTGCCAGAATCAGTTCGGCTGGCTTGACCAGTAAGACCTGCGACCCTGCTTCGCTGGCAACCGGGTTTAGAGTTGTGGAAAAGGGAGATGTTCCGGCTGCGGATCGGCGGTATCACGCGGTTTTCGGAATTTCGCTTGGCGCCGAGTTCGGGCTTGGGCTCGGGCACTAGAAGCGGACAATCCGCCCTCCGGGTCGACGCTTCTTCTGTAATACAGGTTACAGGGCCGGACTCATAGCGAAACAGTGACGATGCCAAGCCGTCGGCTGGCGTTGTGACGACGCAACTGTATGAAATGACGATTGAAGCAATCCGCCTACAGTTGACTGCAAGGAATTACACTTGAGTGACAATTGATCGAACCTGCGGTGCTACCCAAGGGCCGAGACGCCTATGACACTGCTGTTCGTTGGACTGTACTTCGCCGTTCTATTGGCTCTTTGCTCGTATGGCGTTCACCGCGCCCACCTGGTCTACCTGCTGTGGCGGTATCGTGATCGCACGCAACCAAAAGCGTTGGTCGCGCTTGCTTCGGGCGACGAGGCAGATTCGTGTTTGCCGCACGTGACGATTCAGCTGCCGCTTTACAACGAGGCAACCGTCGTTGATCGATTACTTGGTGCTGCGGGCACGATGGACTACCCGAGAAGTCGACTCGAGCTTCAAATCCTCGACGATTCGAGCGATGAGACTCGCGTGATTGCCCAGCGCAAGGTTCAAGAGCTTCGTGATATGGGGATCGATGCCGTCTATGTTCGTCGCCCGAATCGACAGGGCTACAAAGCGGGTGCTCTCGACTATGGATTGGCTACAGCCAAGGGTGAACTCGTTGCCGTGTTCGATGCCGACTTCGTTCCACAGCCCGGCTTTCTGCGGGCAGTTGTTGGCCACTTCGCCGATCCGAAGATCGGCATGGTGCAGACGCGTTGGGGCCACATGAATCGCGACCACAGCCTTTTAACTGGCGTTCAGGCATTGATGTTGGATGGTCACCACCTCGTCGAGAATCGAGCGCGATTCGCCTCGGATTGTTTCTTCAACTTCTCCGGGACTGGCGGGATCTGGCGGCGTGCAGCGATTGATTCCGCTGGTGGTTGGCAACACGACACTTTGACTGAGGATCTCGATCTCTCGTATCGAGCGCAACTTGCCGGCTGGAAGTTCGTCTATCGCGGTGATGTAGTCACGCCGTCGGAGCTCCCCGAAGATATGTCGGCGCTACGTGCACAGCAGTACCGCTGGGCGAAGGGAACCGTTCAGACGGCGCGCAAGCTCTTGCCTGTTATCATGAAAGCAGACATTGGGGAACGTCGTCGCCTGGAGGCGATGTTCCACTTGACCCCGCACTTCGCATATCCCTTGATGATGTTGCTGAGCGTGTTGCTCTTGCCTGCGCTGTGGGTGATGCCAGCGACAGATTTTCGCACCATGCTGGTGATTGACTTGCCGCTTTGCATCGGTGCTACTGGATCGCTCATTACGTTCTACGCGGCCGCAGAGCGTGCTCAGGGTAGGGGGGTGTGGGGAGCTGTCAAGCGCATGCCGGCACTCATTGCGCTTGGGGCCGGGCTATCGCCGCATTTGACCAAGGCTGTCTTCGAGGGCATGCGTGCGATGGCTGGAGAGTTCGTTCGGACGCCCAAGCGTGGCGAGAATCGCGGACGTTACCGCCAGCGGGCGCAGCTGCCGCTGGTTGAGACCATGCTTGCTGCCGTGAGCATCGTAAGCGTAGTTGTTGCTTTTCAGACCAGCCATTGGTTTGCAATTCCCTTTGCTGGGTTGTTTGCGTGGGGCTACGGCTACGTCGCGTCTCGCGTATTCGTCGAGCAGCTTCAGGCCCGTCGCGATTCGTTGGTGCCTGCGGCTCCAACCCAACCCGAAGCCCGGTGGACGTAAGTGTGGCGCCAGCCGTGCGCCGTGGCAGACGGGCCTACGAAGTTCTTCGGCCAAAACGCGTCGTGTCTGCGCACGTATCACAGCGGCAGAGCTCGCCGCTGAGGATGTTTTCGCGGACACGCACAGGCAAAGTCGGCCACTCGGTCTGTGTTTCGTGACTGGCGAACCTTGCGAACCCCATGGACTTTTTGCCTTGTCCGCGTAGGATGCTGGCTATGCAAAACTGATCTGCCTGGAATGTGTCAGGTGGACATAGTGGGGATGTCTTCCCCCGAGGGGGCTCGGATGACCAAAGCTGACATCGTGCATGCGGTCTACAATCGGCTAGGTGGCTTTTCGAAGAAGGAAGCTGCGGATCTGGTCGATCTCGTGTTCGAGACCATGAAGGAGACCTTGGGTCGAGGCGAGAAGATCAAGATCTCCGGATTCGGCAATTTCGTCCTACGTGACAAGCGCCAACGTCAAGGCAGAAATCCTCAAACCGGCGACCCTATCTTGATTACGGAGCGAAGGGTACTGAGTTTCAAAGCGAGCCAACTTCTAAAGGTAGCGCTCAATGACGAGGATGAGTTACCGAACACTCCCGTTGAAAGAAGCAACTCCCTCGGCGGTGACGAGTACGCTGCAATTGGTCGCGGTTAGAAGCCACGCTGTTTCTGGGCTGGTGACTCTGCACGATGCAATCCTAGAGTAGGGAATATCGACATTGCCTCGTGACGCTCAAGCTCCGCCTGTGAAACTCTACTACCGAATCGGTGAGGTAGCGATGCTCGTGGGTGTTGAACCGCACGTTCTGCGATACTGGGAGTCGGAGTTTCCCACGATTCGACCCCAGAAGTCGCGTTCGGGTCAGCGGGTCTATTCAAGGCGTGACGTGGAGAAACTGTTGCGCGTGAAAGACCTGCTCTACGCGCAGAGATTTACGATTGCCGGCGCGCGTCAGCGCCTGCGTGGGCCGACTGATGAGGCACGGTTGCTAGTAGCGACGGCCACGCCGGTCCAACCAAAGGCGACTGAATCCAGCGCCGACGTTGCGGTTCATGCAGTTGTTGGGGGCGCCGTTCAACCTGAACATCGAAATGGTACGCCGAGCGTGACGGCAACTGTTCCGAATGACGGCAACCGGGCAGCAGTGGCTGCCATGCGATCAGCGTTGCTTGCACTGCGCGAACAGATTGTGGAGATGCTCGAACGAGCCGAGCGAGGTTCCGAGGCACGGGGATCCTGACCAACAAGTTCTGGGCTCAACTTGGCAAGGTGCGAGCGTGCGGCCGGGTGGTTGGTGCAGTCTGTTGAGCTGGCTGGCGGATGACTCGCAACACGACAGCTCTTTTTCGAGGCAGGCAGCGTCCGGCTTGACGCAGCGCCGAAGTCGTGGCGTTGTTTCCAGCCGCAGACGAAATCGAGGTGGTGACTCCACCTCGACACTGACATCGGATTTGGGATCAATGCATTCGCGCAGGAGCACGCAAGATGGCTGAAGGGTTGAACCGAGTGATGCTGCTTGGCAATTTGGGGGCTGATCCGGAGCTCAGGACCACGTCAGGTGGCCAAGCCGTTCTGAAGCTGCGATTGGCGACGACGGAATCCTACTTGGACCGCAATCGAGCGCGGCAAGAGAGGACCGAATGGCACAGCGTTACCGTTTGGGGACGGCGAGCTGAAGCACTATCGCGTATTTTGAGCAAGGGCTCGCGGCTGTTCGTTGAGGGTGGCATTCGCACCTCAAGCTACGATGACAAGGATGGTAACAAGCGTTACCGAACTGAAGTGGTTGCCAACAACATCATTTTGGCGGGCTCAGGCGGTTCAGGCGCCGGGCCGCGTCACGCGGGTAGCGGTGGTGGACGCGAAGATTTCGATGGGCAGCCAGGGCCAGTGCCAAGCAACACCGCTGCGCCCGCGTCAGGTGGGGCGGGTTACGACGACGCCGACTATGGCGGCGGGGGCGGCTCGGACGACGATTTCCCGTTCTAACCAACCGTTGGTCCACCCCGGGTGAGCTCTGCCACGCGACAGTGACACCAGTGTTTCGATCCCCTAACTCAACGGCCCAGCGCCAGCCAATCCATATCGATGCGGGTCTCTCCGAGCGTAGAAGCGCTATCAGTCATGGACTGGAGCCGCTGCTTGCTGCGCTCGCTTTCGCCGTGATTGTGACGTGTTCACGGCCTGGTGTTCAGAAAGTCACCGACGCTGCCGAACAGAAGGCGAGTGTCCCAAGCACTGGTTCCGCGCAGACCACCACGACGCGTGCAGGCCGTGGCGCGCCCAGTGTAGCGCGCGCGCCTGCGGCGGAATCCGCTGTGCCCCCGAACGATAAACGTGTTGAGCTGCGGCAACCTCAAGGCCTGACGCAATGGCGAGTAGCGTTCCAGCAACTTGCCCTTGGCCAGCGCAAAGAATCGGTTCGGGTGCTGTGGTTCGGAGACTCCCATACCGCCGCGGACTACTTCCCGAATGCGATTCGAAAGCAGTTGACGACCCAAGTGCCACTTGGGGGACCCGGGTATATCGGCCTCGGAATTCCTGGGTATCGTCACGGCATGGCGAAGGTTTGGTCCGAAGGGAACATCGAGATTTCTCCACACCCGCCGGCTCGACGCGGTCGAGAGGAGGACGGGGTTTTTGGCTTGGGCGGCATGCGAGCGACGCTGCGCGACGCTACCGCATTCTTGACGGCCAAGGCCGTTGTGGCAAGCGCGGCGGTGCTGAAGTGCGAACTGACGTATCGGCTTGCTTCCGATTCAGATGCCTTGCGGGTGACTGCTGTCGACCAACGTTTCGAACTCACAAGCTCCGCGAAATCGCCGATGAGCGGCGGACTGGGTCAGCTTAGGTTTTCAGTCAAAGGCGACACGACGGTCGAGATTCGCGCCCTGCGAGGCAAACCCCAGGTCTTTGGCCTCGTCATGGAAACGGAACTGCCAGGTCTCGTTGTCGACACGTTGGGAATCAATGGCGCCAGGTTTGGCACGCTACTGGCTTGGCAAGAAGAAGCCCATTCTCTACTGGTCGAACAGCGGCATCCCGCACTGGTTGTTGTTGCGTACGGCACCAACGAGGTATTCGATCTTGAGCCTGTGGAACGACATGCGCGACGGCTCGAAGAGGTCGTGCTGCGATTGCGGCGGAGTGCAGTCGACGCATCGTGCCTGGTGGTGGGGCCAACTGATGCCGGTAAGGGCGGGGATTCTGCTCGTTCTCGCGTTGGCGCCATGGATGCGGCCGAGCGCTCCACCGCGGAACGAAACGGCTGTGCCTATTTCAGTCCTTTCGAGCTCATGGTTTCTGAGGGGGGGTTCGACGGTTGGGCCAGGCAAGAGCCCCCGTTGGCACTGTCGGATGGAATCCATCTATCAGCGCGCGGCTACGGGCGGCTCGGAGAAGCTCTCGCTTTGCTGCTTCGAGCTGACAACTAGCGCAGTCTGATGCAGCGATTCAACGTAAACTATCGGTGACATTTTTGCTGCGCGCCGCTTGCATGAGCGCACGGAAGATCCAATTGCCAATCACTTCCGCGCCAACCGCCGTTGGGTGGGTGAGATCGGTCTGCCCTAGATCGCGACGGAACCAGCGTGGCATCGATCCGACGCCACCCATGGCCTTGAATGTATCGAAGAACGCACACCCGAGTTCGTTCGCTACCTTTCGCTGCTGATCTACGATCAATGGGATGATCGATAGGCTCCGTATTTCGTCGCCCTTTCGGCTGGCGCGGTCCATTGCGCCGAGAATCAAGCAGCTAGAACTTGGCAAGGCTCGCTGCTGTTGGGCAATGACGGCCTTCATGGTTTGATGGTAGTCGTCCATGGAGTAGGCGTACCCGTCAGCGCTTTCGTTGGCGCCAAATTGGTAGATCACCAGCCCGGGATCGCGCCAGGCTAATTGCTGTCGGAAGTGGCTGTCGTCTTGCTTGTCGAGAAAACGAATGCGGGCGCCTTGGATTCCGATCGAATCGAGGACGACGCCAGGTTCATCGCGCTCCAGCACCACACCGAAGAAGCGAGACGTTCCTTTGGTTGTTTGCAGCTCGAATTCGTGCTCGCCATCGGTTGTTACATAGGTTACTGCGCGGAAACGCTTCTCGATTCCCTTGGTGTCCAACTGTTCGCGTGCCATGCCGTCGATCCGGATATCCACCTGACCCCCGTCGGGTGCTTCCACGTAGGCGAGGATGAATTTTGAAACCCGACGCCCCACGTCGCCTTTTTTTGCCGTGCCGATGCGCGCAAGCAGATGCGGAGGTGCTCGGAACGACACACCGCCGAGCCCGTGCCAGCCATCGCTTGCAAGCGGGCCGACGACGCGGCTGATCAGCCATCCACTGGTGGCAAAACGGCTGACGCCTTCGTGGAAGTAGGCAGGCCAGGCATTGGCGATCAGCGTGAAGCCGTGTCCAGCATCGCCGAACTGCTCTTGGAACCGACGACGAAGCGTGCTCGAGACATAGTCGCTTGCAACCACTGAGTCGCCGAAGTGGACGATACGTGTGATTGCACCAGGCTGTTTGTTCGCTGTGGCTCGAAGGCGTGCCAGGAATCCATCGAGAGAATGACCGGTCAGATCCTCAATCGGCACCGGCGGCGCTTTCGTATCGACATCAATCGGGTGGTCGTCGACAAAGGCGGCCTTGGCGATGGGGCCGCGTGATCGAATCCCGGTGCTGTTCGAATTGGCCAAATCCAGGGTCGTGTGGCTCTCCTCGTGAAGGGTAGCCTCGCCTACCGTCAATGCGGCATTGACAAGCGTCGTGGTGTCGACGGGTTCGTTGGTCTCGAGTTGCTTCGGGAATATCTGCCAACGCTTGAGCAGCGGAATGGACTCCAATCCAACCACCAGAACGACGAACGCCAGCAGCGCTCGAGTGGGTTTGGCCAGCAATACGGTGTGTGGTCCCACGGATGAGGCATCGACCATTGGCAGGTGCCTACCGCGAACAACTGGCGTCGCCAAGTTGGCGACAGAGGGCGCGCAGCAGCCGGACTTCCCGATCGGTGGCGGTTCCCGCTGAAACCTTGCGGCGCAGGGCATCGCGAGCGGCTTTCTGCTCACTCAAATTGCCGCTGGTCGCGAGATCGGTTGGGTTGGGTGTCACGGAAGCAGCGGTGTTCAAAGAGGGCTTCGCGGTTGCCGCTGTTCCCGGCGTGCGTTGACTTCCAGTAGTGCTCGCAGTAGGCTTTGTCCCGAGCAGCCGTTTCGTTCCCTTGGGGGACAGGGTGATCGAGGCCTGGACTGCTTGGTCTGTACCTGCAATCGGCGAGGTCGGCGGTTCGATGTTAGCGACGACGTTGTTCGCGGGGACTTCCTGCTGCGCTGGAAGTTGAGCGGAAGACGCGTCAGGGGGCGACTCGAGTGTCGCGGAGTCTGATCCGCTCGGTGGTAGCGTGTTGACGTCTACGACTTCGACACGCAGGTTGGCAATCGCATCAGCTGCCTTTCGTCGGGTCAGCGAGTCAACCGTCGTTGCCTGAGCAACTTGAGCGAGCAGTGCGCGCTTCTCCTCTGCACCCGACGTTGCAAGTGCGTTTTTCAAGAGTTCATCAGCCCAGCGAGTCTCGACGACCTTGAAACGGGGATCCTTTCGCAGGTTACTGGTTTCCGGGATGGATGATACCTTCGCGTGAGCGTCCATCACCGCCCCTTGTTCGAGAAGTTTGTTCGCGTCTTCCAACGCTCGTTGGTGTTGTTGGGTCCGCTGAGCCGTAATATCTGGAGCGACTCCGAGCGTCTTATTGTACTTGAACTGCGACAGAACCAGCAAAACGACGACGGCCATGCCCAGTAGCACAGTGCCCCATCGCGTTGTGCGCGACAGTGAACTCCAGACCAGATGAATGCGCTCCAGCGGACCTGGCTCGGGGCCGTCGGCATCGACTCCAAGCAGGGCCGCTAGCTGTCGACCTTCCTCGGGACTCGGTCGGTAGACCTGTCCGGCCGGAATGAACTTCAGAACGATATCGCCGAGCTCAACCAAATCGCGCGCGTCCAAAAGCCCTCGGCGAAGTTCTACGCCGTTGAGTCGAATTCCGTTCGAGCTGTCGTGATCGATGATCTCATACCGAGAAGAACCGACGTAGTGAATTTCGGCGTGCCAACGACTGACCGATGAATGGTTGACACAGATATCGCATTCTTCGCCGCGACCGACACGCTGCTGGGCATGAGCAAGCATGTATTCGCGTCCGGGGGTAGGACCTACGACCATGACGAGGCGATCGGTCTGTGCAGCGAGATTGAGCGTGGTCGAAAGCGTGTCAGCCCGCCGTGGTTGCGCTTGTTGCGGGGGTGCAACGGCTACGTCCTCGTCCGCCAGTAATTCCAATCGATAGTCGCCAACTTGAACCAGATCGCCCAAGTTTATCGGGTAATGGTCGGCGACGCGCAGACCATTGACGAAACAGCCATTGTAGCTCCCAAGATCATCCAAGAACCACGCAGCCCCCTGCTTTAGCAACTTCGCATGTCGCCGCGAGATATTGCGCTCGGTCAGCCGGATGGAGTTCTCCTCGGTGCGACCGATTTCATATTCGCTGCGGACTAGTTGGACGATCGTCGATTGCCCCTGATCGTCCTCGATCGACAGCTTCCACATGTTAGCGCGCACCATCCTCGCACTGAATTTCGTCTGCGCCAACGCGCCTTTGAGCTTTGGCGCGACTTTCTGCGCCTTCACTTGGGACCCTGAACGGGCCGGCTAATCAGATTGCTTTGAAATGCCCCATTCGAATAGGGAATCGTTCAGGTTGGAGCGCATCGCCCTGAGCCGGACGTTGTCGCGAGAGGGGCAGACACGGTTGCAGAGTACGACAGCCACCAAAGACCTGTCGGGATTGCACCAAAGGCTAGTTCCCGTGAAGCCCAGGTGCCCGAAGGCTCTACGCCCTGCCAAGTTGCCAGCGGTCGATCCTGCTGGCGACCTGCGATCGAAGCCGGCAGCGAGGGAACCACGATTGCGCGATCTTGTCGTTAGCTCCGCTGCTCGTGCTGCAACATGACTAGGCAGTCCGGCGAGAGCGTCGAGAACCGATGCCCCGAAGTACCCAACCCCTAGGGCAGTACCAAAGAGCCCGGCATGTCCAGACATTCCGTGACCTGAAAGAATCCAGGCATTCTCGTCGTGAACCGAACCCCATATGACGCCTCCTCGCCACGGAATCACCTCCGTTGGGGCGCAACGTTGGCGGAAACTTGGATCCTTTTCCAGCCATTGTCGCGCTGAACCGATGCGCTGGAGCAGCTCGTCAGAGAGTACGTCTTCCAGCCAAAGATCCAGTGGCTTCTGTGCGCGTCGTTCTATTGCTGCGCCTGCCAGCACGTAACCGAGGTCACTGTAGACTGCTTGGCCTGCCACGAGTGGAGTCTGGAGCGCATTGTCGTTGGAGTTGGCGGCGATACGCAGCAGCTGCGATGGTTCGAATGAATGGCCAGAGCGGCTAAACTGAAAGAGCTCGCGGTGGGGCAACAGTCCCGCGCGATGCGATAGTAGCGCCTCGAAGGTTGCAGACCCGACCGCAGTGTTCTGCAACTCCGGCAGGTACGAGTGAAGCGGAGCTGCCCAATCAAACCTCGTCAGGGATTCCGTTGCTGCTGCAACAGCAGCGAATGGTTTAGTCAACGACGCCAAATCGAAAATTGTATCTACCGTAGCCGGAGACGGCGAGGTCGGCCAAAGGGTTCCGGCCGCGCCGAGCCCCCAGTGCCAGGAGCCATTCGCCCGAAATCCGGAGGCGCAAACGGCCGCTGGGGCAGCCCCGACCTCGACAATACTGCGGGCAATTCGATCCAATGCGGCGTCCCGCTGCGGCGGATCTTCGTCGATGAGGGGTGTGGTTTTGACGTGCACGCTTGAGTCTCGTTATGCTGTTGGTTGGGGCAACTGAGCCCAAGGAAGACACATGGCCGATTTCGCATGGGAAGCCCGAACCCGAGGGGGAGAAGTTCGCCGCGGAGTGATGTCCGCGGAGACTTCCGATCTCGTCGAGCAACGCCTTCGACAGCAACAGCTTACTCCTGTCGCCGTCAAGCGGAAGGCACAGGCTCTCAAGATTCAATTGGGAACTGGTATTGGAATCAAGGAGCTGGTTACCTTTACGCGACTCTTCGGCACGATGATCGATGCCGGACTACCGCTCGTTCAGTGTCTGGAGATTCTTAGCAGTCAACAGTCGAACAAATATTTCGGCGAGGTCCTTCGCGACGTCAAGAACAGCGTCGAACAGGGCTCGACCTTCAGCGATGCGCTGCGGCGGCATCCCAAGGTGTTTGATGAACTCTTCGTCAACCTAGTCCAGGCGGGTGAACTCGGCGGCATTCTCGATACGATCATGAATCGATTGAGCATTTACATCGAGAAACGGCAGAAGCTAATCCGGCAGGTTCGTGGGGCAATGACCTATCCGATGATTGTCATCGTCATTGCGGCAGTCCTGCTTGTCGTGATGCTTACTTTCGTCATTCCAGCGTTTGAGGGCATGTTCAAGGACTTTGGCGGCAAGCAGGGGCTGCCCGCGCTGACGCAGATGATGATGGCGATATCTCACGGATTCATTGACTATCTCCCCTTCATTGCCATCGTCGTTGGTGTTGTTGTTTTTGGCGTCATGTACATCTACCGCCAGCCGAAAGGGAAGCTCGCGTTTCACAGGACATTCCTCAAGCTGCCGATCATGGGCAACGTGCTACGCAAGATCGCTGTGGCCCGCTTCACCCGGACGTTGGGTACTCTGCTGCAGTCGGGCGTACCTATCCTCGACGCCCTCGACATTTGCGCACGCACGGCGGGCAACTTGGTGATCGAGGCCGCGATCTTCTACGTGCGGCAGAAGATCAGTGAAGGGAAGAACATGGGGGAGCCCTTGGCCGAGGTGAAGGTTTTTCCCGATATGGTGGTACAGATGATTTCCGTCGGCGAACAGACGGGTGCCCTCGACCAAATGCTGAATAAAGTTGCCGATTTTTACGAGGAAGAGACGGACATTGCCGTCGCAGCGCTGACGAGCGCGCTTGAGCCAATTCTCATGGTTGGAGTAGGTGGAATGGTAGGAATTGTAATGGTCTCGATGTACCTGCCGATCTTCTCCATGGCGGGTAACATTAAAGCCGACTAGTCGCAGTTGCTAATGCCAATTCGATTGGGGCTTCCTGATACTTTGGCGGGCGCGTCACTTCCGCGGCGCCTGCTATGGCTGAATCTGCTGCGTCTAATTGTCCTGACAGCGCTGCTCGCCTTAACAGGTTTTCCGTTTGGCGTCGCCCACCTCGGGCTCGGGACAGAATCAAGCCGTTTGGCGTTATCGGCGCTGGCTACGTCATTTGCCGTGGCCGGTGTACTGGCAGTTCTGCTGCGGAAGGGCCGATTTATCGAGGGAATTGCCACTACGCAATTGGTCTTTGATCAGTTGACGTGGACAGTCTTCGTCCATTTGACGGGCGGAGTCGGCAGTGCTGCCACACTATTCTACGGATTGACTTGCCTTGCCGGCGCGATCGCTACGGGCGTGATGGGGGCATGGATTGCCGCTGGCACCGCCTGTCTTTTCTACGCGGTCTTGGCAGTTTCTGCTGCAATGAATTGGGTAAGTGGTCCAGCGGACCAGAACCCCGCTTTCTATTCGAGCAACACAGACGAAATTCTCTATCATTTTGGCGTGAATGTTCTGGGCATCGTCGTCGTCGCACTGCTTGGCGGGTACCTGGCAGAGCGCCTGCGCCTTACCGGAGGTAAGTTGGTTGAAGCTGAGGAGCGAGCGCGACGGGCAGAGCGTCTCGCTGTGCTGGGCGGGCTAGCCTCAGGGTTGGCTCACGAGATACGAAATCCGCTAGGCTCGATCGCTGGTTCGATTCGCCTGATTGCTTCCAATCACCACCTGAGCGGCGACGACAAGCAGCTTTGTGACATCATCCAAAGGGAGACCTCTCGTCTGAATGACCTCGTATCCGACATGCTGGACTTGACTCGACCTCGTGCGGCGGAGTTGGTTCAAGTCGACGTCGTGGCTATTGTGAATGAGGTCGTATCGTTGACTGCCGCATCGGGAAGGGCGGTATCTGACGTGACGGTGCGATACGTTGGGGGAGCCGAGACTCAAATAGTAACCGCCGATGCCGCCCAACTTCGCCAGCTCATTTGGAATCTCGTTCGCAACGCCGTCCAAGCTAGTGCACCGGGGGATGAAGTGCGGGTGGGCGTCTGCAAAGACTCGACACATTGCTGCGTCCTTTACATAGAAGACGACGGCCCCGGAATCGACGCTGAATTGGTCTCGCGCCTGTTCGATCCGTTCTTCACGACACGTTCTCACGGCAGCGGCATTGGCCTGGCTGTGGTTCAGCGCATTGCGGATGAACATGGATTCAAGATCGCCGTCACGGGCAAGCGTGGCCAGGGCGCCAGATTCGAGATCACTTTGGGGGCGAACGTTCCATCGGCGTAATGTGCAGTGAGCAACCCCGCTTCATGCCATTGGTGTGGCCGCGGCTTCGAACGAATGCGAACGGTGCGAACGGTGCGAACGCTCAGTGGATTGCCGATCGGGCGCTCGGCCGTAACGCTGTCATCTAGAGGTTACACTCGTTCCAATTTATGGCGCACGAGTGCGCCGCTTCAATTGCTGCTAGAACGCCAAAATCGCAGAAAGAGGCCAATTTCGGAGAATCCGACGGGGTTCTCGGTTGCAAAATAGCTTGGTACGTCTGTTGCTAAAGGTTGATTGCACCTTTACCGTGAGTGGAATATGCCCCGAGTTTTTCGCCTTTCCCCGTTCGTTCTGGCCTTGGCACTGACGCTCATTTCGGCGTCGGCATTTGCCGCTGGCGTCGACGCCGACCAATTCGTCAAGGAGCGACATGTCCAATTGCTTGGACTGCTCGATCAACCAAAGTCACCCGCCAGAGAGAAGAAGGTGGGGACAACGATCGATGAAGTCTTCGATTACGCGCAACTGGCGGAAAGATCTCTCGGCGAAGAGTGGAAGAATCGAACTGATGTCGAGCGCCTACAATTCCGCGACGTCCTCGAGCAACTCGTTCGCAAGACATATCGCAAGTCGATTGACTCAACGGTTGGCTACCAAGTTGAGCATCGTGGGACGCAGAAATCTGGCAACGACACGGTTGTCGCCACGGTTGCCAAGCATAAATCCGACAATCGCAAAGCACCGTTCACCATTGACTACGTGTTGGTACAAGTGGACGGAAAATGGCGAGCCGTCGATGTAGTGATCGAAGGGTCGAGTCTGGTCGGGAACTATCGGAGTCAGTTCACTCGCGTCATCAAGAAGAAGGGCTTTGCGGAGCTACTTGCCATGATGAAGCGAAAGCTGGACAAGGGCGATAAGTAGGTCAGGCCTCGTCTGCTGCCCCCGCACTCACCACTGAGTTTTCTGGTATGACTGTTTTGATCCGCTGACCGATGCAGGTCGAATTGCTCAAAAGCGGCGAGGTTCCCCAACGTCTTGCGGCAGTTGGCACCAATTCCATCCAGCGCTAGCGCAGAACTCCTGGATCTTGGCCGTCTCGCTCGTGGGCAAGGTACGATCCGACAGAATGTCACTGGCACCAAAGCCGTCCAAGTGGCCGAAAAGCGTTCTCGAGAGTGGGACTAGAACCGATTCGGCTGAGCCGCGTGTTCCGCTTCGACTCAGCGTTACGCGTGGGCGCCTGGGACTTGAGATCTACGAACCGTTCGACGTTGGCCCGCTGCGCATCGAGCACCTAACGCAATCATTTCTCAACCTCCGATTTCCGCTCGACCTGTCAGGTGGGGTCCCAGCGTTTCGAAATCGACGCGGAAATTTGGAACGGGTTGTCATCAGCACAGACTTGGATCGGTTGCGAAAGTGGGCCGAGCCTCGGGTAAGGTCGATTCTGGGGCCCTTGCTCAGACCGTTGGATCTATGGTGGCACGACGACGGTCTTGGTGTGGGAATCGTTCGCGAATCAAGCGTGATTGCATGGGACCTGTATTGGGTTCCTGTAATGGGCGAGGCGCGCGTAGTCGTGAGCAATGCGCGAGGCTGGGGTCTGAATGTCCCAGTCCTCGTTGAAGTGCTCCGATTGATGGATGCATTCGGCGGGAGACTTTTCGAGCGCCACGGTCGCATGATCGTGCTGAAAGATGCAGGCCGCGTCATCGGTCGGACGCTGCTTCCCGCCGTTGGTGCCCGTGCGCCCGCAGCAAAAGAGGTGGTTTTTGGGCCAATGCGGATCGACGAGCGGACCGGACTGATTGAGCTCGACTCGAACCACGCCCAGGCATCGTGCAGCGCGGCGGCGATCCGTGCCGTTGAGCTGGCTGCACTTGCGCGAGCAGGAGATGACGCTCTTGCAAAAGGTGAACTCGACAATGCGCGCAACTCCTTCCTACTCGCGCTCGAGTCTGCCCCTCGACAACGCGATTTGGTCTTGCTTGTTGCCGAAATTGACGTGCTACTTGGTCGCATCGAGTCCGCCCTCGGGCTAATTGGCGAGTCGATGCCCGTGCTCACCGCGGGAAGAATAGGCGCGCAGGCGCTACTCGGCCGAGGTGAACGCGACGCGGCGCAAGAGACGCTAACTCTCGCAGCAAGTGAGGAACGCTACTCGCCCCTGGTCGCCATGCTCCAACTTGCGCGGGCAGAGTGCGAGCGGGACGGCGCGCAGCGGCGAATGGCGTTGGATGCTGCGGTCGCTTCCGCACCCTCGCTTGCAGCAATCCGCTGGGCGCGTCTGCAAGCCCGAGCCGACTTCGGCGATGCCTCGGGAGCCATGGCGGATGCTCAGCATCTTGAGGCGAGCGCCACGGGTCGCCTCTCGCGCCATGGGATATGTCGTCGGTCCGCCGAAATCCTTCTGGCTGCAGGTTTCGAGCAGTCCGCCTCGGTACAATTTCAGCGTGCGCTGCGGTACGTTCCTGAAGATGTCGATGCCATGGTGGGGCTGGCTCGGTCACTTCACGCATTGGGTGAAGGCCTTCGCGCTATTCCACTGCTTGAGCGAGCGGTGCATGCGGCGGGCGCAACCGATTCGGGCAAGGGAGCGGCCCTGGTCGAATTGGCTACGCTAGTCGCATCGAAACTCGGTGATTTGCCTCAGGCAGTGGCGCGATTGCGGAGCGTGACCCCGAACGACAAGGCGGCCGTCTTGGCTCGCGGACTCGAGGGACGATATCGGTTGATGCTGGGCGATGTCGTCGGGGCGTCGATTGCATTCTCCAGGATGCGAGAACTTGTCGAGCTCGCGCCGGTCGGTGAAAAGTACTACGAGTGGCTGATCGAGGCAGCTCGATTCGAGCGCGATGTGCTGCGCGATCACGCCGCTGCCGAGCGCCATCTGGCCGTTGCCTTGCGCGTCTCGCCACACCAGCAGTTGGCCAAGGAGCTCTATCGTGAGGTTGCAGCGGTGCTTGCCGTGCGCCGTCAACGCGACACTAGTCATGGGGTAAAGCCTTAGCCCGCGATGCTAGCGGTCGGCGGACTGAAGCACGTGAGCCCGAAACAACCCGCGACCCAAAGCCGCGCGAGGTTGGGGTCCCACAGCATCGTGTCGATCCGGGCACGCTCTGGCGGGTCGTCTGCTGGGCCAGAATCGTCAGTAAGAACGTTCAATTCTGCCACGCGGCTGGCACGCTTGGTCAACAGATCCAACAACACAATGTCTGCACGATCATCCAATTCCGAGAACAGACCGACGAAAGCCATAGGGCGTCCTTGCACCAGCCCAACGGTAATTGCAGTCAGGCGACGACAACCCGGAATTAGGGTGAAATCGCTACTTCCGGGACTGCGGAGAAATAGCCCATGATCTCGGACGCCGAGCAGCACGTAATCGATGAAGCCAGCAAGCATTGGAATGCTGTCGGATACTGCACGTTCCATGTCGGACGTCAGATCCAAGCGTTGTTCACTGGTTTGAAGCTCCACGACGAGCCGCGTGTGGTTGCGGTCTTGCCAAAGGGAAACTCGGGGTTCGCCAATATCGCTTAGTGCGCGCAATCGTCGAGTGCTGCGCGACGTGTTAGACGGTGACAAGGTTTCAGTTGCATCGTCCCAGGTGAGGAGTCGACCACTCTCGAGTCTCAGAAGCAGGGAAGGAACACCCGGTGCCAATTGCCAAATCATCGATACAACTTCGGTGTTGGGTACAGTGACACGGCGCGTGGTGCCCGATGTATCGTTACCGCGTCGCCACAGAAAAAGTTGTCCGGTCGTCGTGAGTAAAAGGAGTCGATTGGCTTCTATGTCTAGCCAAAACGCACGACGAGTTCGGGCTGAAAGCGGGATGTCTTGAGTCGATGTGAGCAGGCGCGTATTCACCAAATGCGTTGATTCGCCTCCGACGCAAAGAGTCGTACCCACAAGAGCAAGCGTGCGACGCGGTGATATTGCCACATTCAAAGCACATTCAGTCCAAGGCTCCTTTGACCAAGCAAGTTCGATGTCGTCGATTTGCAGTCCTGGTAGCGGTACGGTAGAAAGCGGTTCCTCGTCGAGGCTTTCGTCACCGCTCAGCGGCTGTAGTGGTGCTAGTTCAATGGTGTTTGTCTCCATTGGACCGTCATTGGCGTCATCCGGTTCCATGCCGGCTGTGATATCGAGAGCACCCCATTCGAATTGGCCGTTTGGACCTTGTGCGTCGTCAACGTCGGACAAGTGGTACCGGTCGTCATCGAACGAATACAGTTCAGCAAAGTCTGGACCGAGCGCGTCTTCCCCTGCTGAGTTGACGTCACGTGGATCCTTTGGGAGGCCGATTGGCACTTCCGCTGCAGGGCCGTCAGCCATGGTTTGGTCCACCGAGTCATCGGGTTCCGCCTGCAGCTCGAGGAACGGGTCCTCGATTCCAGTAGCGTCGTCGTCTTGCGCTGGCAAAGGCGAGGGATCGTGAGTGGCCGCGCTATTGGTGCTGGCGAGCGGTGTCATCCACAATGACTGGTTCGCGTGCGGACAAGTGTCTAGTCGTTCTGGCATGGCGTTGGCACGTAACATAGTCGGTTTGACGACCTCCGACCACCCGGACAAGCGATTCGTGCTATCTCGTTTGGATGTTTGGTGAATCCTTGAAGAGCGATGACCTCATCACAAGAGACATCAGCTGCGATTTGAGTGACATCGTGTACGTGAAATCCATCGCCAGTGCATACGACGGATTGTGTTGTTTGTTTGCGGAGCGGGGTGGGACGGTTTCTCTGGTGGCGCCTAAAGGTCGTGAGGCCGAGCTTGACCTTTTGGTCGATGACCTGCGTTTTGAGCTAAGGGCCAAAGGCGCCAAGAAGAACGTTTGATATTTGCCTTCCGAGATCCATTGCGAGGTGAGTCGAGTTGCTCTAGCCTTCCTGGCTCTGGCGCATAGTTCGTGGTGTGACGCGCCGCACCGATGAAGCGTAAGCACGAATGCCGGCTGTCTCGATGAGCCCTCAGAATTCGCAAGATGAGCACCGCGTAATGAGTGCATGGTGCGCCTGGTTGGGCGCATTGGCGACTGATGCGGAAGCCGCAATGGCGGCAGCCCTGGCGTACAAGCAGCTGGAAGGACCAGCGCGCGATAGTTGGCTCTCGGCTGTCGAACATGATGCCGACCGATTGGATGTGCCTCGCATTGCGCTGTTTGCGCCTCTTCTGGCCGTCGAATTGGATCCGGAGCGGCGGGATCGCATCGTTCGATCAATGGGACCGGCCGACGCAGCTGCCACGCCGAGACTCGGCGCAAATGGCCTAATCGGCCGTGCACGCGACGGCATGCGAGTTGCCACGGTAACGACGCCGCTCTACCTGAATTTCGTGCAGGTACTCGCCTGTGGTTTTCGTCGAGGTTCGGGGTTCGAGTGGGTTCGACATGATCCAATCGTAACTCGCGAAGCTGCCCCAGCAGCAGGGTCGAAGCTTGACGGTGTAGAACTCGAAGCGATACCGCTGAAGCCACTTGTTGACGAATTGGCGCATGCTGTCGTGGCGCACACGCGCACCAAACGACCACTACCTGATGGCCTGAGTTGTTTTGCTGACCTGTTTGATGCGGTCGGGATGGAAGGCCTTTTGACTGTCCGACGAGACTGAAGTGCGAGGCAGCAGTGCGAGGCAGCAGCGAGGCAGCAGTGCGAGGCAAGGGACGGCCTGCGCCGTGACCCGACATGGCCACGTGAGTGGGCTGCGAGCGATAGAACTTGCACTATTGTGGGTGGGCGTCGTCGGGCTGGGTGCCCTGATTACCCAGGGCTGTTCGCCCGCGCCTTCACCGAGCAACGCGGGAACTAGTTTGGCGCGGGGACCGTCGTTGTGGTACCGGTTTCCATTGCCGGATGGTTCCAGCATTGGCACAGATGAGCTTTCGGGTAGGTCGACAGTTGTATTGTTTCTGACCACCTACGATCCCGTGTCTCAAGCAATCGCACTTCGGCTCGACGCATACCAGCACACCCATGCGCCCCGAATCAACGTTCTAGCCGTGGCGCTGGAGCCGCCGCAGAATGCGCCGCTCGTTGCCGTGTATCGCGAGACACTGGGGATCGGTTTTCCTGTGGCATTGGCGGATCAGGATACGTTTGACGGTCGCGGTTGCTTTGGTGATGTCCGGGCTGTACCGGCATTGGTACTCCTCGATTCGGAGTCGCGGTTGGTCCGTCGCGGAGTTGGCGTCTCGGCATTTGCGGAGATCGAAGGCTTGCTGAACAGGTCGGCAACCAAGGACCGGTAGCAGGCATTCGCGTCGTAGCGCCAGAATTGTGGCGACCAGAACACTTTGCCACTACGGGCCGGCATTGGCCAACCGCCGGGGGACTAGCGACGCTGACCGTGTTGGCGAAGCGGCGGTTTTAGCGAGATTGGCCTTGCGCCAAAGAAGTCCAGTTCGCATCAGCCAGTCCGCGTGCTAGAGCGCAGACCGTGTTCTTTAGCCAAAGTATCGTCAAGGCTTCGTTGACCGTCCTTCTCGCGGGCGGCGCAGTTTTTCTGTCTTCTGATTCGGCTCAGGCCGATGTCTCGACTTGGCTAGGCGTTGCCGCGGGAATGGGCACGGTCGAGCGGTTCGACCTTACCTCTCCGGTACCAACCTTGCGGCTTGGGACCGGTATGGGAACTGACCCATCGCACCCGTTTATCGTCGGTGGGATGCTGCGCGTCGATACATTGTTTGGGCGTGGCACGGATTTGTCCTTGATGCTGCGGCTGGCGAGTCATGGCTACGTCAACGGGGATTGGGGCCTCGCCATTGATGCCGGCCCACTTGTTCGCTTCTGGGGCGCGGACAGTTACGGCGCAGGGGCAGTAGCCACCGTGGGTGCCCCGTGGGGTATTGAGGCTGGTGTCAATGCGAGCTACGGCGACGTGCACGCGCGAGGGTTCGGTTGCTTCCTTGGCGTCGATTTGGCGCGATTGACGGTGTATCGACGCAGCGGTGCGAGCTGGTGGAAAAACTCCTTTCCGGCTTATAGAACACCAGCTGAGGAAGCGCACTGAGCGCGAAGTGGTCCAGTGCGGTGACATGGCGGACTTGAGCCGCGGGTTTGGCAACTAGGCGTTGATGGGCGACCAAGTGCAGACCAGGCAGCGATCACCGGCAGCGTTGTCGATCCGGCCCACGGCAGGCCAGAATTTGCTCGCCCGGGTGTGAGGATCTGGATACGCAGCGAGCTCACGAGGATACGCGTGCGGCCAGTTCGACTGCGTGACGGCCATCGCTGTGTGTGGAGCATGCTTCAGCACGTTGTCGGTCGGATCCGCGCGCCCGACTTCGATTTCCCGAATCTCCGCTCGGATCTGAATTAGGGCGTCACAGAATCGATCAAGTTCCGTCAGCGATTCGCTTTCCGTCGGTTCGATCATCAACGTACCAGGGACCGGAAAACTCATGGTTGGCGCGTGAAAACCGTAGTCCATCAAACGTTTGGCAATGTCGTCTACCTCGATCCCAGCAGACTTCTTGAGGCCGCGTGCGTCGATGATGAATTCATGCGCACAGTATCCGGATTTCCCGCGGTACAAGACGGGATAGGCTGTTGAAAGCCGGGCCGCCATGTAGTTTGCGTTTAGCAACGCCAGCTGCGTTGCCTTACGCAGGCCCGCCGCTCCCATCATGCGGATGTACATCCAGGAGATTGGCAAAACGCCGGCGCTACCCCATGGCGCTGCGGCAATTGGCCCGATTTGGCTGGCAGTTCCAGGGGCAAATGGGTGCGATGGCAGATACGGCGCCAAATGGGATTTTACGGCAATCGGACCGACGCCGGGGCCACCGCCGCCGTGCGGAATGCTGAACGTCTTGTGAAGGTTGATGTGGCAAACGTCGGCGCCATAGTCCCCGGGACGGCAAAGGCCAACCTGGGCGTTCATGTTGGCGCCATCCAAGTACACTTGGCCACCCGCGGCGTGAACGACTTCACAGATCTCTCGGATCTGCTCCTCGAACACACCGTGAGTGGATGGATAGGTCACCATCACTGCCGCGAGCTCGTTGGCGTGTTTGGCGGCTTTTGCTTTCAGATCGGCCAAGTCAACGTTGCCTTGAGCGTCACAAGCGACAACCACCACACGCATGCCCGAAAGCACAGCACTCGCAGGATTAGTGCCGTGGGCAGACAGCGGAATGAGGCATACGTTGCGGTTGAGCGCTCCGCGACTTTCGAAATAGGCGCGGATAACCATCAACCCAGCGTACTCGCCTTGGGCGCCACTGTTCGGCTGTACCGACACCGCATTCATTCCGGCGATTTCCGCCAACCATCGCTCGAGCTCTTTCACCATCTCGAGGGTTCCTGCCGCGTTTTTGCGCGCCGTGAAGGGATGCAGGTTGGCGATCTCTGGCCACGAAATCGGCAGCATCTCGGAAGTCGCGTTGAGCTTCATCGTGCACGAGCCGAGCGGAATCATCGAGGTCGTCAGCGACAAATCACGACTTTCCAAGCGGCGCATGTAGCGCAGCAATTCGTGTTCGCTGTGGTATCGCTGAAAGACTTCTTGGGTCAGGAACGGTTCCACGCGGCGGAGCGAATCGGGAATGAGCACGGACGGCTCAATTGAGAGTGTGCCGAGGTCGAAAGTCTGACCTTTGACGGTCGAGAATACCTCGAGCAATGCTCGAATGTCCTCGAGCGTGGTAACCTCACTGAGCGTAATGGCGAGGCTCTCCGGACGATGGCTGGCGACTTCCATTCCACACCGTTCGAGTTCCTCGAGGACACAAATTCGCTGATCGCTCGAAATGCACACGCGAATCGTGTCGAAGGATGTCGAATTTGCCGGAGGATATCCCAAGTGAGCGAGCCCGGTCGAAAGTAAATGCGTCAGCTTTGCTACACGCGTCGCGATCGCGACGAGACCGTCAGGTCCGTGGTAGATAGCATAGAAACTCGAGATAACAGCAAGTAACACCTGCGCCGTACAGATGTTGGTCGTTGCCCGTTCGCGACGAATGTGCTGTTCACGCGTCTGCAATGCCAATCGGTAGGCAAGGTTGCCTGCGCTATCCTTCGAAACGCCGACAATGCGCCCCGGCATCAGTCGCTTGTAATCTTCCTTACTTGCGAGGAAGGCCGAATGCGGACCGCCAAAAGCCATCGGTAGACCGAAGCGCTGGGTGGAGCCAATCGCAATATCAGCTCCAAGTGCGCCTGGGGACTTCAACAGGCAGAGGGCCAGTGGACACGTCGCCATGACGACCACTGCCCCCGCCTCGTGAGCACGAGCAATCAGGCGGCTCGGGTCGACAATTGTGCCATCTGCTTTGGGGTACTGGAGCAGCACTCCAAAGGGTCGAAGCGCCGCTAAGTCGGCGGTTTCTGGATCGGCAACAATGACCTCTATCCCAATGGCTTGGGCGCGTGTTCGCACGACCGCTATCGTCTGCGGGAGGCAATCGTTGTCGACCAAGAATCGGGCCGAAGCTGCATTCTGTGCCAAACGGCACATGGTCATTGCCTCCGCGGCGGCAGTTGCTTCGTCGAGCAAGGATGCATTCGCGAGCGCAAGCCCAGTGAGCTCGGAGACCATGGTCTGGAAATTCAGCAGCGCCTCGAGCCGCCCTTGCGCGATTTCGGCTTGGTACGGGGTGTATTGCGTGTACCAGCCGGGGTTCTCGAGAACATTGCGCAATATCGGAGCTGGCAAGATGCTGGGGGCATAGCCCAAACCGATGAAGGAGCGCATGACCCGATTCTTAGAGACGTGATCGCGCAGTTCAGCTAGGGCTTCTTGTTCACTCGCGGCACTGGGCAAATTGAGCAGTCCAGATAGTCGAATTCCAGCTGGCACTGCGGCGTCGGAGAGCGCATCGAGTGACGCCAGGTCAAGAGCCCCCAGCAGGTGCTGAATGCCTGAGTCACTGGAACCTAAGTGTCGCGCTGGGAAATCGCACGATATCGAATAGTTTTCCGGTTGCTCGAAAGGTGACCGGGTCATCCGTGATCAGACTCCTCGAGATGTCGAGCGTACGCGACCGGATCGAGCAGATCGCTGCCGGCGACTGGTGCTGTTGCTGGCTCGATCGCAATCATCCACGACTGCTCCCAACAATCGGCATTTACCAATTCGGGGTGCTGCACAAGCTCAGAATTTACTCGAGTTACCCGACCCGCGATCGGGCAAAACATGTCGCTGAGCGTCTTTACGCTCTCAATGGTCCCAAATATTTGGTGCTCGCCCACGATGTCGCCCGGGTGGACCGTGAAGTCAACCAAAGTGATGTCGCCGAGTTGGTCAACGGCGAATGCGCTGATACCAACTAACACCTCAGCGTCGGCAGACTTCGCCCACTCATGATCTCGAGTGTAGAAGCGATCGGCTCGAACCTCTTTTGCGTTACTCATGGTTCACTCCTTCGGACCACCTGGAAGTGGTCGTAGCCCGGCGTTGCCACCGGGAAGGGACCGGAGCGTCAGTGACGCGCCGTCCGGGGCCGCCACTTACCCCACAGCAGGTCGCTTGTAAAATGGTGTTGGCACGACGGTCGCTTCAACCAACTTGCCCCGACAATCGATATGAACCCGGGTTCCAACGCCAGCCAATTCCAGCGGGACATAGGCCAAAGCGATGTTCTTGCCCAAAGTCGGCGAGGGACCGCCAGAAGTTACAATTCCGACCGGGCGTTTGGTTTCATCTGATACGGCATAACCATGTCGAGCTACGCCGTGGCCAAGCATTTCCAGACCAACGATCAATCGCTTGGGACCCGCGCGACGAATTGCTTCAAGCGCTGCCTTACCAATGAACTCAGCCTTGTCTAGTTTTACCGTCCAGCCAAGCCCGGCCTCGAGCGGATTGGTGGACTCATCGATTTCGTTCCCATAGAGCGAAAGCCTGGCCTCGAGGCGCAGCGTGTCGCGACAGCCAAGCCCGGCTGGGACGATGCCAAAGGTTTTGCCTGCCCCGAGCAAGGCGACGTAGAGAGTCTCCAGTTGGCCACGAGGGCAGACGATTTCAACTCCCAGTTCGCCAGTGTAGCCGGTTTTTGCGATCGTGACGTCTACTCCGGCCAGCACCCCCTTCGCGAAGCCCATGCGAGGCAACCCAACCGCCCAATTTGCGGAGAGGCTGTCGAGGACGGCGAACGCCATTGGTCCCTGAAGCGCCAAGAGTGCGGTTTCATCGCTGACGTCAGCCAATGCGACGTTGCTGCCCAGATTCGACGAGATATGCTGGCGGATCTTGTCGCGGTTCGACGCGTTGCAGATGATGAAAATGCTGCTGGTCGATTCGCGGTAGCAGATCAGGTCGTCGAGGATCCCGCCCACGGCGTTGCAGCAACAACCGTAAACAGCACGCCCGCCCATGGCTTGGCTGAGAGAATTCGTTACGAGCCGATCGACAGCAACGAGAGCCGAGGTGCCAGCGACACGCAATCGGCCCATGTGGGTTACGTCGAATAGCCCGACTCGTTGCCGAACGGCATGGTGCTCATTGACGATGCCTTGGAACTGAACTGGCATCTCCCAGCCAGCGAACGGCACGAACCGCGCTGCAAGTCCCTTCTGAATACCGTAGAGGGGACTGCGCTTTGGGGGTTGATCGGTCACGGCCCTCCCTAACATCCATCGGTGGGGTACGGCAAGCGCCCGAGCAGAATGGCAAAACAGTGCCCCAAATATCCAATGATACGTTAGAATCTCGTGCTAGGGTCGCCCTTGTGCCTCAAGGACGCGTCCTAATCGTCGAAGCTGACGAATGGGTGAGTACCCTTGTTCGGCGCTTTCTAACCGACGCCGCATACGACATTGACACAGCAGCATCGGCCCGAGAGGGATACGACCGGGCACAGCGGACGCTACCCGATCTGATCCTTGCAGATGTGGTTCTACCAGACATTGATGGCTTTTGGTTGACCCGGCGGATCCGGTCCGAGCCGAGCCGTCTGGCGACAACGCCCATCATCCTTATCTCTCAACGAGAAGATGTTCAGTCTAGGTTAGAAGCTTTGAGTCTCGGTGCGGACGTGTTCTTGTCCGCGCCGTTTCGTCACGAGGAAGTCATTGCGCAAGTTGAAGCGTTGATGGGCATGGCGCGGCGCCTGCGAGCGATACGCGACAGCGTCTATCAGGATTCACCGCTCTCGAGCAACGTGAGCGCGTTGCAGGGAGATGTGGCACAGATCTCGATTCCGACGTTGCTTACAATGCTTGAGATGGAGCGGCGAACTGGGGTAGTTCGAGTGCAGGGGGCCGGCAAGTCCCAAGCCACTATCGAACTCGACGAGGGCGCGGTAGTTTCAGCTCAGTTGGGGAAAATATCCGGCGATTCATTGGCCGTTTTTCGCGAAGTGGTCAATTGGACGAGTGGCAAATACTCTTTCGAGCCCAAGGAGTCGAAGGGCCTGACAGTCCCAAGACGGCCAACGAGCATGCTGCTACTAGAAGCGTTGCGGTTGAACGATGAATCTCATCGCTAGCAAGACGAACCGTTGCGGTCTCTTGCACGCTAACGCAAATCAGAGATGTTTAGCGGCGTTCCGTCGGGTTTGAGTCCGGCTTGCCGCCAGCGCTGCTCGTCAGTCAGACCGGGCGGAGTCGGTGCTGGAGTGACGTCCCTGACTATCAACCGAACCCTTCGCCCGATCTGCGAGATTTCGAATCGATACTCCCGCTCATCACCTTGACTTGCAATGCGAGCGTGGTCGAAACAAAGCCTAGGTGGGATGACCTCAGGCGCGCCGACGCGAGCATGCCTGCGCACGTATTCAGCGAGTTCGCCGACGCTTGCCTCGCCGACCAAGTGCACCGCATCGGGAAATGCGCGTTCGATGCTCATCCCGCGGGGAATGGGAAAACCGAACACCTGCTGTGCGCTTTCCGCCAGCTCGCCGGGACGAAGCCGATCGAGTGGTACTGAGGCCGACGCGGAAGCGGGAATTCCCGAATCGGCCGGTGCCAAATCATCCCGCCGGTGGCATCCCGCCTGCATGATCACGGCAATTGCGGCGGCCATCGCCAAAAATGTTGAGGTCGAGTGTGGGCTCATTCCATTACCAGCGCCCAACTGCTAATGCGCGGCGCCACGTTCTGCTGGGGCAGGTTGATGGTTGCCGAGTTCGTGGTCGACCCTTGCGCAGACGACGAACCCGCCCTTCCGGTTTGTACAACTAGTTGGAATTGCGAGTTCGAGGACGCAGTGATCGGATTGTACGTCGTCCCGAAGTACGGATCGGTGACTGCGTCGCCTGTCGTGTAGCAGCTTTGAAGTTGGGCCACGCCCACGCCGAATATCGTCGAGTCGGCGGCGATCAATGTTCCATCCGGAACGATCTCCTGCACCTTGTCCGTTGAGGTCGAATCCCCATCTTTGGGCAATGCGGCTTTGCCGCCTTTGGCAGGATCGTCCTTGTCTTGTCGAGTAACGAAGTGCATGCCCCAAATACTGCTCGTTCCAGAATCACAGGCGCGACCTGCAGCTGGGGGCGTGTACGTCGAGAAATAGACATTTGATGCAAATAGCGTCAATGGGCCGGTGGCGCGCTTGCCACCGGTGAATATCTCGTACCAGTTGACCTTTGGGGTCACTTTGGAGTCAGAGGTGTTAGTTGTGCTCGTCGGCTCCTCATACAACGAGTAGACGTAGTTGGTGGAGCCCGACGTGCCAACCAAGTCCTCTTGGCTGCCCGACGCGAACAGTACGACAACTTTGCCATCGTCATTGGTCGAAATGACCGGAGTTGTGGCAATCACTTGGCCCTCGTACCAATTTTTGCCAGTGTACGCATCGAAGAACATCTTCATTTCCCACTTTGACGGGTTGGTCGACGACAAGTCCAAGCGCCAGAGCGTTCCGTCGCGGTCGCCAACGTAGGCACGATCGGCAATTGAGCCCGTCCATCCGGGGTAGGCGACAGGTTGTCCGGTAATCGGGCTATCGAGGTTGGCCGCTGTGACGCGGGTAGAAATGCTTGAAGGTGCGTCACTGGTGCTGCGCCTGAACGTACGAATAATCTCGCCCGTGTCGAGACGAACGATCGTAAGTGAGCGAGCACGCCGTGCTGCGGCACGATTCGACGTGGTACCGTCGTCAGTGTAGCAGGGCACTTTTCCTCTGGGTTTGATCGAGGTATCGAATCCAGTTGGGCTTGGATCCGCGCGATCACAACCAGGATCAGTCGATTTCGTGGAGGGGGGAGTACCGCCATCACCGCCGGGCAAAAGCGCCACCGGGATCTCGAGCGGAGTTGTGCCACCGTAAGGGGTGAAGAAGAGTGTTGCAATCGTTGGGGTGCCGCTCGAATCGCCGAAGAGCTGATTGCCGTCAGTGTCAGTCGTAAGTTGCCAAAGGAACTTGGGCCCACCTACGGGGTCGGTGACGTCGAGGGCAAAGTATCCAGTATATTCGCTACCAAACCCCTGAACCAGAACCGTACGCCAAGTAGCCGTGGGTCCCGCGATCGTCTTCAGATCACGCTCCAGCACGTAGTCGAGGCCAGAGGTGGTTTTGGTGCCTGCGACGTCGCGTACGACTGGTGCGCCGTCAAGAAGTTTACGGTGCACGTTGGGGTACTCACCCGGGATCTTGGAAAGCACGGCCGGGGGCAGGAATGCCCAGAGTTCGTTGTTTCCCTTGGCTTGGACTTTGGATTCCGGTGTCGAGTCGGCGGTGTCGTTGGAGGCAACCTTCAGAGCATGCAACATGCCGTCGTTGGTCGAGGTGTACAGCACCAGGGGGCGCTTTTTGGCATCGCCCAACGAGAACTGCTGATAGCCCTCGTCGCGTAGGCTTTCGCGTGGGGCGCCAACGATGGCTGGTACGGAGTGGTAGATGTCGGCCACTAAGTTGCAAGTATCAGACCCCGGCGTCGCGCAGCGTTGGTACTTCGTGCCGTTGTTCGCCCCAACGAGCCACTTGAGATACCGATCGCGGCAAGCATCGTCGTCAGTTCCAGTTTCCTTTCTGCAGGCTGAGGTGGCAATGGACATGGCTGCAGGCGGTACTGTTGACGGGAAAGTCGTTGAGTTTCCAGTGACGGGCGCGCCGCTGTAGGTACCCACACCATCGTCCTTGGTAGTTGTCTGTGCCTGAGGTCTCATGGTGTTGTTGGAGTTTATCGCTGCACCAACTGTAGTGCCAATTGCAGTGTAGAAAGTGCGCGCGGTTGCGCTTGACGTGTTGACGTTGGCAACGAAGTCGTCGCCAGCCGCCTTGTCAATCGACTTGGGCACTGGAGTGGTACTCGTGCCGTCGCACACGAAGCGCTGACGTTCGATGACACCCTGCCACAGGCCCGAACCATCGATTTTGGGTAAGAATGAGGTGTAGAAACGGAAAGTCGTCGAGCCCGAACTCGAGCCCGCAGCCGAAGCAAACACCGGAAATGTACGACTGGTCGTGCCTTTGGTGGCGGCGCTCAGAATCGTTGACAATGCCGAGTTCAGCTCTTCGACGTTGCTAGCGAAGTAGGCGTTGGTTGTTCCGCCGTTGTAGGCGATGCGGTTCAGAGTGCAGCAGATCTTCAATGAGCTAGAAACGTTGATCGCGCATCGCCCGCTCGGCGACGTGAGGTCAGCCAACGTGAGTTTGTCGCAGGCCACCGTCTCGCCGCCATCGGTTGTTGCGGTTGAAACAGAAAAACCGACGACGAAGGTCTTAACCTTAGGCTTGGAACTATCATTGGCCAACGCGAATGCAATATCCTCGGGCTTCTTGAATGGGCAGCAAGCGTCCGTCTCAGTGCCGCACACGGGGTTTAGGCCCTGACAGAACGGACGAAGGTCCATGTTGGGTTCGCCGTCGGTCAAAAGGATGATGTAGTTGTCGCGACATTTGCCCGTGACAAAGGGGTCGTCTTTGGGTGCCGTGTTGCCGCTGCCATCCGGATTGGGGTCATTCCAATAAAAATCCTGGGCGTCGCGGAGCAAGCCGGCGATGGGGGTCGCACCAAAGGGGCGGGTCGCGAGCAGCACCTGTTGGATTTGGCCGTTGCGGGCCTTGATCATGTCGACTTCGTTGTCCACGACCGGCGGTCCGAAAGCGATCATTCGGCCCTCCCACATCGGTGCTGCGGCGTTGCGCGCCCCCACTTCCTGTTCCAAGACGTAGGTGCAGCCTACCGGGGCACCCATGGCTTTGCTGCCAAACGTGTAGCTCCAGGTGCCCGCCATGTCCTTACTCGCGTCCGGCAGAGTGTCAAACGTCATCAAGCCAAAGCGAATTTCTGTGGCAAAGGTGTCGAGCAAGCCCGGCTCGGCTTCGCCAAAATCGCACTTGTCAGAGGAGCTGAAACTACATGGCTTACCCGCGGTGGTCTTGCAGAAGCCAACACTATCGTTCGTGCTGCCTGGGGTTGGCGCGCACGTTCCACTCAGCGGACGATGGTAGGCGATGGGATAGAGAAAATCCCTGGGGTTCAGGCCATCAGCCGGGGTTGCCCCGCTAATCCTATATTCCGTCTTGAAGGCAGTGGTGGTCCGACGGATCTCCTCGCAGCGGTAGTCATTGATCTTGCCAGTGAGCACTTGCACCAGATCGATCCAGCGACTCGACTCGCTGCCCGTTCCGGTTGGAACGCAGATCGGCTCCTTTGTGACTGACGTCTTATACTCCATCGAGCCAGAACTATCGACTAACAATAAGACGTTGGGCCGCGGCGGGTTCACGTCTACTTGCCCGTATGCGAAAGAACCCGTGCCAAGTACGGCGAGTGCAACGAGTTGAGCAACTGCAGAGCGGGGCGACTTGGCCATGGTGATTCTCCGGCGTCTTTGGGAGCGACCCCAAGGGTTCTGAGGCTAGGGCACGGTGACGTACATGCGAACGGATTGAACGTTGGCGCTGACAGAGGCATTGGCCGCACTGCACCAGGCATTGTTGGCGGCGCCAATCATCGGTCGAATCTGGGCCGAAGCCGTGATGGCGAACTCGAGCGGGGGTGAGAGGTTGCCGCCATTACTGCCCTTGGAACTCCCTGGAATTGGAATGGCGGCGCCTCGTTCGAAGTACTCAATCAGCAAGTTGCCTTCGACGCCAAGCAGCGTAGCATCGCCAGTGCTTGACCCAAGACTGCCTGGCACCGCTGGCAGCTGCGACTCAAGGATTCCGTTGGTCGCGCCGGTGCGAGTTGCCAAGGACGTGAGATCGACGTGGTGGCGAAGGGCGCACTCGAGGTTCGGCAGGTAGCGGTTTGTGGCGCAAGGCGTCATGGCGCCCGCGACCTTCGAACGGTCCATCTGATCGATGATGGGGTATTTGTCTACGGCCAAGGCCACGGGTGCGAGCTGGGCGGCGTACAGCGCCAGACCCATGGCTTGGGCGGCTTGACGGGCCTCGCCTGTGGCACGGTCGACCGAACCCGTAACCCGGGCAGCGAACAAGCCTATCCCGGTGAGCAAGGTTACGACCATCACCACAACGAAAATGGCTGTACCGCGCTCGCCTGAATGACAACGGTGGATGAGTGAGGTCCGGGGCATGGTGACTATTGGGAATTGCCGACGATGAAGGTATCAGCTTGAAGGGTTCGGACTCGGGCAAAGGGCCCAGCTCCGCTCTCGCCGATGGCAATGCGATAAAGGCCCGGCGCTATGTCGGCCGCGGCCTGGGTCACATTCGCGCCGCGGTCGGCTTCGCGTGAGCGAAGACTGAGCCTGGCTCGAACCGAGCGGATATTTTGCGGCTGTGCCGTTGGATTAGTCGCGGCAACTGGGCCAGCAAATGCGAACAAATTGGCAGAATCAAACGGTGCTGTCAGCAGCGAAGGCGCCGCAGTATTGGGATTGACCACGTAGGTTACCGCGAAGCGCAAATCGACGGCGTACTCTGCGATGACTTCACGCGTTTCAAGTATTGATGGGCTGTCGACTGCGCCATCGGCATAGAGTTCTTCCCGAACCAGTTCGAGCCGGGTGGCCTCGCCAGCGAGGTTGCCAGAGGTATCGAACAGCTGCTGATACGACGGGAAATCCGCAGCGTTGGCGTAGACTTTGGTGAGCGAGTAGCGGATGAGGTTGACAACGTTGACCTGTTGGTTGGTCGACGCATTGCAACGGCTGGCGGTCGCACCACTGAGAATGAGCGGGGGATCTGCCGCTAGGTAGATGGTGGGTGTTCCGTTTGCATCGAGCCCGGTGCTGGCGATGACGCCAAACTGGAAGGTACCGCTGTCGGTGCTGACGAGTCGAAGTGCGCGACGCGGAGGGAACAGTTGGGCTAGAAGGTCCGTCTGGGCTGTGGCCGACAGATTCGGGAAGTTCATGCGAAACAGCGCCCCGCGCAGGCTCTGCAGGCGGACGGCGTATTGGTTGCCGGCGCCGAGGAAGACTCCAATCGCATCGAATCGGTCAAGGCTCGAATACGCGCCGCTGAGCAGGATTTGATTCGGCGTAATCGGTGGCGTCGCTGCCTTTAGGACGCTGTTGAGAGCCGCTGCACTGTCGGCCGTAATTTGGATGCTTGCCAACTGCTGCAACTTTGGGAAGTTGACCAACTGCCCAAGGTTTCCGCAGTAAGCGTTGTCGGCAGCGACATTTGGGGTGGAAAGGAAACCTGCGCGCGTGATGTCATGTCTCAGCCGATCGAACCCAATCACGGTGCCGAGGGTCGCTTCGGCGACCCTGGCCTCGCGATGGTAGAAGCGTGAACCATCGCGCGCCAAAGCAAATACGACCATCGAGACGAACAGTCCGCCAGTGAGAGCAACCATGAGTTCGGTAAGCGTGAAGCCACGTGTCGAAGGTGCGTATCGCGACGGCGGGACGCCTTGAATTTCCGAGGCCATGCGCATTCGGAACGGGTCCATCATGATGGTCGCACCCGAATGGCAAAGGTTTGATAGAGCGAATGGTAAGTGTCGGTGGCCTGGGCGACGGTGTCGACGTCGTTAGCGCAAAAATTGGTAGTGCCCGTCTGGCTCGCGTTGGCTCGCGGCCACAACACGCGGACAGTGACGCGGAAGGTGGCATTGTCCGCGTTGTTGCCGGTCAGAGCCACCACTGGCACCATGAGCAGGTGGACGCAGAATTGTGCCTGGGCGATGTCGTTTGGGGCGAGTGCATTGCCGAGGGCGTCAAAAGCGCTCCCAAACAAGCGGCTCACATTGTAGTTAGGTCGAAACCAAACACCGGGATTGGTCCCGTTGGTGAGCCAGGTCGTGTTGGCCAGCGCTGCCTGTGGAGCAAGCCCCGCGGAGGTGCGCCAGATTGACCCATCGAGCAGCAGTTGGTCCTGCCAAGAGTTGGCGATTTGGGTCGCCATTGCCACGCTTTTGGAATGCTGATTAGAGAGCGCCGTGATCCGTTGCATGGCAATGATTCCGCTGATTCCGACAGTCAGGACGGCAAGAGACATCATGAGTTCGACGATGGTGAACCCGAGTTGTCTTCTGCGCGGCGAATATCTCGTCATGACTAAGCACCAGCGCTGTGAAGGCGTGTTTGTCCATTCGGCAGCAGGGTCACGCGCCGCTCGAGGCTCAGGCGCTTGGTGTCACCTGGATTGGTGCGCCAAACTCGAAACATTGGGGCATATGTCATCACCGAGTTGCTGGTAAATGTCGGTGGCCCCGCATTGACGTAGCTGCGACCCTGAGGGGTAAAACAGACGCTGAATTCGGTGATCTGGGTGTCCGGCGCGGCGGGCAGGCCCAGAAACACCTTGATGCCAGTCTCTTCGGTGGTCTGGTCGTAGCGGTAGGTTTCAATCGTCTGGCTGCCGAAGGCAGTAGTTTCGTCGTTCAACCACTGCGCCTGAATGCAGCTGGTTGCCGGCAACCGATTGCAGGTTGCCAAGGGATTCGGCGGCGGACCGATGACAGCTTCACGGATTTGGAAGGTGCGGGTCGCATCCACGTAATGGACGAGCACAGCGCTACCGCGGCCAATCGCCAAAAGGCGCGCCTCTCGGAAGACGCGAGCGATCTCTTCGGCGGTGAGTCGCGTTCGCCGATCTTTCATTCCTTTACTAAGGGTCGGCAGGGCGATTGAAGAGAGCAGGCCAATGAGCACGACGGTCACCATGAGCTCGATCAGCGTGAAGCCTCGCTCAGCCGTTCGGTGTGGGACGCAACAATTCACGCTGGTTGCTAAGCAGGGGGTGTGCCAGCTGCGTGATCTGATAGGTCCCCATATTTGGCTGTCTTTTGGGACCTGACGGCCCGACTCTATGAACCGTTTGCGGCAAGTGCGCAAATTGTTCAGAGTTGCATGGCGGGCTGGTTGGCCGGGCTACTGTGCTTGCGATCGCGTCGATGCCAGCGAATTCCTCGATTGCCGGCGCAGGCTCAGTGGTCTATCTCGACTTCGCGCGCCATTGGTGTGAAGGAGCCCTGTATGAAACCAGCGAAGGTATTGCTTTCGATCCTGTGCTTGGCAACGGTTGGCTGCAAGCGTGCCCCTGAGCCAGGACGGGGCGAAGCTCCGCCGGCGGTGACTTCTGCGGTGGCTGGGTTGTGCAATGCTGGTGGCGGCAAAGTTAGCGACGCGATTGCGGCCAAGCTTCTGCCGACGGTCGTCGCAGGCTATTGTATCGATCCGAATAACGAAGTGCGCACGTATGGCAAAGAGGGCAAAGGCACGATCGAACAAGTTTGCACCGAATTGTTCGATGGTGAGTGCGAGGTCTACCGCGCTTTTGGTTTGGAGCGTGTGGCGTCGGCCCGGTACGCTGACGGCTCAGGTACGCCTGGCACCGTGACGGTCAACCTATCGCGCTTCGAAACTGGACCTAATGCCTTTGGCTTCTTCACCAAACGAGTTGTAGGCGATACCGATCCTGCAACGCTCACCGCCGAACTCTTTGAGGCAGGGACCCTTGGGACGCTCGGCTCAGGAGTGGCTTATGTGTGGCGCGGTGTGCACGTAGTCGAATTGAGTTATGCCAACGACAACGAGGCTCCAGATGCGCTCAAGGCGAGCAGCAAGCGGATCCTTCCGCTCATTGGCAGGGCGATTGGTGACCTGTTGCCGGGTGAGCGCGAGCTTCCTGCGGCGGCGCGGTTGTTGCCAGTTGAGGGACGCATCAAGTTGGGTGTGGTTTTCGAACCTAGGGACGTCCTCGGGATCACGGGTGCCGGACCAGGTGCTTTTGGGTTCTACCGCGACGGTGAGAAGCGCTACCGCGTGATGACTCTTGAACGTGCGAATGAACAGGCGGCGCAAGACGTAATCAAGACGTTCCGGCGTATCGACGGCGCTGCCGAACAGAAGGGCCCCCCGGCGACAGTCGCGTTCGGTCAACACTTGGCTGGTGACGGGTCGAAAGTGGAGTGGGTCCTTGGGCGAGCGGGTCGCGCAGTCGTTGCCGTCGGCGACGACGAGCACAGCGCTGAAGGACCAACCAAGAGAGCGGAACGGCTCTCGGGCCCCGAGAAGAGCTCGAAACTTACGTCCTTGCTGGCCGCCATAGGCAAGAATTTGCCCGCCATACACAGCCCGTAGGCAGTGACTCGTCCAGTCGAACGTCGCCGCGGGTGCCGACTTGCAGGTGAACGGTGAAGTGTCCTACTCGGTGCGCAGAATCACGTGAAAGCCGAAGGGCGATTCCACGACGTCGGAGATCTCGCCTACCTTCAGGTGAAACGCAGCATCGGCGAATGGCTTGACCATTGCGTGGTGCGGGAATCGTCCGAGAGCACCAGCGCGGTCGGCGGCGCCGGGTTCGTCGGAGTACTCCTTGACAAGCGCGGGAAAGCTTTCTCCGGCGCGCGCGCGTTGGAGTGCCTCATTGGCGCGGGTGCGGGCTTGGACCTTTGTCCGCACGATCGCGGGCTTGGCGCTCTGCGACCCCGCGTATTGTACGAGCAGATGGCTCGCCGAGATCTCTTCGGGGAGATGCTCGTCAGAAACAGCGTCGCCAGCCTGCTGCCGAACTACGACGGCAGCGCGGGGAGGGTCATTGGGCCTGCCGTATGGCGTCAGAGCGCACCCCGACGTTGCCGCGACTAGCAAAACACCCAGAACCTGCAGGACGTCACGGCGTGGGTGAGGCGTGTGCAGTTTCCGAAAGCGTGAACGCTTAGAAGTTCGCGTCACGAAGGATGCCTGACACATTCATTGGAGGCGACCATAAGTTGCGCGGGCTGGACGAGGGCGCTCGTTGCCGCGGCACCGGCCTTGGCCTGCGCTCTGGCGTTCGTACCAAGGTAGAGGCCGTAGAGCCCGGCCACCACGACCAGAGCTAAGCTTAGCCACACTGCCAATATCGGGGTCGCGGAGTCATCGCCAACGCCATCGGCGGCGCCGTCGGTTGGAGAACTTGCTTCTACGGGCGCTAAGTTTTTGGCTCTTTCGGGTTGCGTCATGCTCATCCCCTTGGTTCCAGCGTTACGAGCTTACTTCACACGCGCCCAGGCGTTGCCAAGGACGCTCTCATTGCGTTCTTCAACCAACACGTCGAGGGCCACGCGATCGACATCGACGCGCCAACCAGTCGTTTTCAAAGTTTCTCCGGGCCATACCGGCTTCTTGAAACTGGCATGCAACTCGACCAGGCGGTCGCCATCGCCTCCGAGCAGCTCACGGATCACTGCCCGCCCTGTGAAGCCGAAGGTGCAGAGACCATGCAGAATTGGGCCTTGCTCGAAACCGAGGTTTTTGGCGAACTGTGCGTCAATATGCAGCGGATTGGTGTCCCCAGACAAGCGGTACAAAATTGCCTGCTCGAGTGAGGTTTTTGTGGCGTGCACGAAGTCTGGTGCCTGTTCGTCGGCGGGATCGACCTTTGCTGTCTTGGGCGGACGTGGACCGCCAAAACCACCCATGTTGAACAGGATGAGCATCCAAGTCGTATCGAACAGGTGTACGCCGTCCGCCTCGGTGCGAGTGGTCACGACCATCTGTGCCATGCGCTTCAGATCATACATCCCGGCCAACGTCGCGGTTGTCTTCATCACGCAGTCGGCGGGGATCGGATGATGTACCACGACTGACTGCGCGCCATGGACCAGACTCTCGAAGGAACCGCCGGCGCGTCCGACGAGAGCGACCGCGGGTGCATACGCCGGGACTACGGCAAAGGTCGGGTAGACTCTGGGACCGCGCGCTTCGTACAGGTAATCAAGCTCGTCGCGTGTGGCACCGATCCCGAGGGCGTACGCAGCAGCCTGCTTCCAATCGAGACGGTGTTCAAATACCTCGGTCTGATGCCCGAGCTCTATTGAGCCTATTGACATGGCGTTCCGCCCACGGGGTTACTGGCCAGAAGGCAGTTCGTCAACGTGTTGAAGCAAAAAAACCTGGTGGCTCGTCGCGACCAACCCATAAGCCGAAGTTACGGCATTTTCGGCCAAGCGCTCCGGGTGATGGGAGTGGGGATTGTGGTCGCCTCGTGTGGTCTCACTAGTACACGTTGATCCTGTAGCCAATCGACAGGCCCAAAAGGAACATTGAGTTACGTCCAGTAAGTGAGGCTTCATCGCCAAACGGACTGCGCTCCGGCTGCTTAGGGAGCGACCACCAGCCGTAGCGAAATTCGCCTCCCAGGCTCCAGTCGCCAAGAATCGGGCGGGAAAACCCAAGGGCGCATCCGAGTGTGAAGCCCTCGGTTCGCGTCGTGACCCCGCGAGGACCTTGCAGCACGCGGCCTGTCAAGGCCTCCTTCGAGGAGTAGGTGTCTGCAATGACGACGAGCCCGCTGGTGATGCCGCCCCAAAGTTCCCACTCTGGGCTTGAATAGAAGTACCCGCGCAGGATCGCTTCCGCCACGAAGTAGCTGCGACGGTGATCGCGGCTAACTGCCGGCGTGTCGTTGAGTGGAACTTCTGCTGTCGGAAATAAGCCGAGCGTGACACCAGCCCCTGCTGCAAGGCGCCGCGAAGTGCGCAGCAGTTGCCACGCTTCCAGCATCAAGCTCGTGTCGCCTTGCTTGCACTTGCCTGAGGCGCGATCCGTGCAAACCGTTGCGGCTGGCAACGTCAGGGCGCCAACGCCGAATTCGGCCATACCGGTGAGTCGGGCCAACTCCTGGGAGCGCGGCGTGGTCTGGGCGTGCGCGAGGTTGGTCGCGGCTAGCATCAGGACAAGAGTCGCCTGTCGCAGAGACTGGGGATTCATCGGATGGTTCATGCCGATTCGACTCGCTCCAGGAACTCGTCGGAAAGTTGAGGCAAAAGGAGTTGTGGTCGTGGCAGGCCCGCTGCACGCGCAGCCGAGAATAGTGTCGCGGCAAAATCGCGCGCCGTGGGACTGCGATCGTCAGGCGACTTCGCGAGCTCTCGAAGTACTAATTCTTGTACCTGCGCTGGGACAGCGTGAACTGCCGCGAGCGGCGGCGGGGCTGCGCTTGCCTGTTGCATCAACACCAGCATCGGTGATGCTGCCGCAAAGGGCGGGCGGCCTGTAAGTAGTTCGTAAAGGATGGTGGCCAAAGCGTAGACGTCGCTTCGTGGGGTAGCCGGATTTCCGTGCGCCGCCTCAGGGGACATGTACTGGGGGGTCCCGAGGATGGCCCCGTCGTTAGTGAGCGGATCTTGGTCGTGGTCGAGCGCGCGCGCTAGTCCGAAGTCGAGCACCACGATTCGCTGCTGTCCGGATTCTTCCGGTACTAGCATCAGATTCTCTGGTTTTAGGTCACGGTGAATGATTTGTTGGTCATGGGCTTCGCCGACCGCGTCGCTCGCGGCAAGCATGAGCGCAATCGCATCGGTCAGAGGCAGGCACTGTCGCTGCTGCAGCAGAGTTCGCAGGCTCGCACCATCTAGGTATTCTGAAGCCAGGAACGCTTCGCCGCCCACTTCTGAACTCTGTGGCGCAAGCTCGCCGCTAGCCAGAACGCGTACAATCCCAGGATGATTCAGCCGGGCTGCGAGTCGCGCTTCGCGATGAAACCGTTGTCGCGCCGCGGACGACTGCATCAAGTGACGATGCAGGACTTTGACTGCCACCGAGCGATTGAACCCGCGTTGGGTCGCACGGTACACTCGTCCCGTGGTGCCAAACCCAACCAAGGCCGTGAGCTCGAATACTCCTGCGACGAGCAACCCCAAATAGGCGTCTTCGCCAGCGTCGTACTTGGGCGTGATTGAGCCAACCATAGTTGACGACTGACCATAACCCGAACGCCCCTCGACCAAAGCCTGGCGAACCGCGATATCGGCAATTGGCTCGCCCAGAGCAAATTGGATAGGCCTGCCGGCCGTTGTTCCGGGTGATTGCCGTTCATTGTCCGGCTCGGCGTGGGGTCAGGCCATCGGCGGTGAGAATGCGGTACCAGGTCGCTGTTTGACGTACTAGGCTCCGGCGCCCGTGACTCGCCTCAACGATTGTTGCGTCCGCCAAACCGCGAACTGCGCTGCAACAGAGCAGTTGGTTTGGTGCGCCGCAGTGACGGTGCGGCGCGACGCTCGGGGGCTCGTTAGTTCGTTTGGGTTCGGTCGAGAGGGGGCATGAAGGAATCGCGAACGGCCAAGAAGCCGGCTGCCGCAACGGAGGCGGAGTCAGGCGTTCCAGCTCTCGCCGAGAGTGATCTCCCGGCGGATGGTGGCATTCGGCTTACGCTGCCTGGTTTCGAGGGGCCGCTCGATTTGCTTTTGCACCTGATTCAGGAACACGAACTCGACATCTTGAACATTCCCATCGCCTTCATCACCAAGAGGTACCTCGAGTACATGGGGTTGATGCAGGAGCTCGACATCGACATCGCGAGCGAGTACCTCGTGATGGCCGCGACGTTGGCGCACATCAAGAGTCGCATGTTGTTGCCGACGCCTCCGGCTGATTTGGAGGACGGCGAGGAGGATGAGCTGGATCCACGCGCCGAGCTCATTCGCCGCCTACTCGAGTACCAAAAGTACAAGAAGGCCGCTGAAGAATTGGCGTCGCGGGCGGTTCTCGGGCGCGACGTCTTCGTGCGTGGCGTCCAACCAGCGCTCGATTTGGCGACCGCACCGCTGGCTCCGGTTCAGTCGTTCAAACTGCTCGAAGCTTTTCAGCGCGTGCTCACGCGCGCCAAGATCACGATCGATCATCAGATCGAGTTCGAGCGCTTTTCCTTGAGCGACCGGATAAATCAGTTGGTTGACTTGCTCAAGGGCCGGGGGAGAGTCATTTTCGAGGCCCTCTTTGAAGGGCAGCACAGTCGGGCCGATCTGATTGTCACATTTCTCGCACTGCTCGAGTTGACGCGCCTGCGTATGACGTATCTGTTTCAAAATGGCGCGCTAGAGCCGATTTACATCGAGCTTTCGGTGTCGGACGACGAGGCGCCGAATGCGGGCTGGCAAGCGGCGGAGCTGAACTCGACAGGGGGCGAAGTGCCCAAGCCCGGAGTCGAGCGAACCGAACCCGGAATGGCACTTAAATCTGACGCGATTGCAGCTGACGGCACGCGAATGAAAGCCGACCTTCAGCACCCCGAACTCGATGAAGAGTTGGAGGACGACCTCGACGATTTCGATTTGGCAGCATTGGGCTTGAATGAAGACGAGCTCGATGATGAAGAGTCGAATTCGCCGCAACATGCCGAGTCAGAGCCTGGACTTTTGGCTGACGAATCGTCCGCGGTTGAGCGTGAGAACGCGATTGCCGAGGTCGGTAATTTGCCCGACAACGCAGTGGCAACAGAGACCTCGGGCAACCCCGAAACCATCTTCGACGAAGAACGTGAAGTGATGTCGGTCGCTGATTTGCCCGTCGAAGGCGATGCAACGGTGACTTCCTCGCCGCCCGAGGAATCAGAAGCTGTCGAGAGGCTAGTCGAGGGTGACGCCGAGGAGGGTTCGTTCGAAGAGCCTCAGCCGGACTTGATGCTTACGGAAGACGCTATCGCGCCCAGCGCTGACTCGGAGTTCGAGTTGAAATGACGACGAGGAAAAATAAGCCAAAGCCCGCCAAAAATGGGCGAGCACCGCAGCCCGTGCACCGCGGTCGTCCTGCCGCTAAGCCCGAACCTACCAAGTCCGCCCCAGTCGCGCCGACGCGTCGCGGTGGAAAGAAGTCACTGGCGAAGGAGCCCGAAGCGGTAGAGGCCATTGACGAGGACGCCCTTCCGTTGGACGTACTTGGAGATTTCGACGAGGGCGAGAACCCCTTCGTTCCCGAAGCCTCGGATGCATCTGCCGAGGCCGAAGCCGAAGAGCCATCCAGCGACGACGAGAGCGGCGAATCTTCAGACTTGGCTGAGTCTAACGAAGACGCGGACGAGTCTCCGACTGTATCTGAGGCGGACACCGATGTTGAAGTGCTCCGAAACGACGGTGAAAGCGAGGTGGCCGAAGCGACACCCATGTCCGAGGCAACCGAAGCCGAGTACGAATCCGAGCCCAGTCAGGACACCGTCGCTGATGTGGTCGACATAGCTGACTTTTTTCACGGTCAGGATCGAGAGTTGTCGCTGCCGGAAGCGGCCGGGTCGGACGCAGGCGAAGCGGTTTCAGGCGATCTATTGTCGGCGGACGAGTCAGCCAACGACACGGAATCCTTCCTGAGGTGTGCCCTTGAGGCCATCCTATTCGTCAGCGACAAGCCGCTTTCAATCAAGGACATTGCCAAGGCATTGCAGTTAGACCGGCGTCGCGCTCAAGAAATCCTCGATGCGCTTAAGGTCGAGTACGAGAACCGAGGGATCCGCGTCGACGGCGTTGCGGACGGCTACGCGTTTCGTTCCCATCCCAAAATCGCGGAATATGTTCGGGCATTTCTTGAACAGAAGCCGATCAAACTCTCGCGTGCGCAACTTGAAACGTTGGCCATCGTTGCCTATCGCCAACCGATCACGCGGCCAGAAGCCGACGACATTCGTGGCGTCGACTGCGGTCCGGTTCTCAAGGGTTTGCTCGAACGAGAACTGGTTCGAGTCATTGGCAAGAAAGACGAACCGGGTCGGCCCATGTTGTATGGCACGACGCCCGCATTTCTCGAACTTTTTGGGCTGCAGACACTAGAAGAACTCCCGACGCTCAAGGAGTTTACCGAGTTGAACGACGACTCTCGGCGCAAATTCGAAGACGAGATGGGCGAAGAGGCACCGATTGGCCCTGCGGACTTTGGTCTCTTGAATGAGGATGACACTTCTAGGGCCACAGCTGGAGAGGTGCTGGCCGAATCAGTCGCCGATTCAGATCCAGAGGCAGTTACATCCGAAGGAAAATCCGAACAGACTGAGGAAAATGACTCCTCCGACGACTCGGAACACCCAGAGGCGAAAGACGACGAAGGCAAGTCCGACGACGAAGACAAGTCCGACGACGAGGACGACGAGGACGACGAGGACGACGAGGACGACGAGGACGACGAGGACGACGAGGACGACGAGGACGACGAGGACGACGAGGACGACGAGGACGACGAGGACGACGAGGACGACGAGGACGACGAGGACGGCGAGGACGGCGACGGCAAGCCCGATGAGGGCAACGACGAGGAGTCCAAGGACGACGATAAGACAGATGAGGAAGAATCGTCGGAGTAGTCAGCAATGTTCGGCGACTACGCCTATTTGCCTGCGACCTTGGCGGGATCGTCGTAGGGCGTCGCGAGTTCGAGGGCTTGCCTCAGAAGTTCGGGGTGGGCAAGAAGCTTGCGCACCAGTTGCCATAGATCCGGGTTGTCCAGCTGCTCCATGACCGAGGCGGAGCCCGCCTTGCCTTTGCGCACGATTGCGCTTGGACCAATTGTGCGAAGGGATCCCAACTGAGTCACCAGGCGCTTCGTGGGAAACTCTCTGCCGAGTTCCCAAGCCTGGACTTCGGCCAACGGTAGGTCGAGCGTGCTTGCCAATTCACGGGCAGTGCAACGCAGTTCTTGGCGCAATTGCTTGATCTGTTCCGGGGTCACAACGGGAGGGACGATAGCATGCAACACGGCGGGCCGGGAAGGCGAGCCCGGGCCAACACGGGTAACCAATCATACGTGCTTGGGGCAGTGCCGGCCCACGTCGAGGAGCGTCGTCGACTGACTGCCCCCCGTTTCCTGGATTTTCAGCCGATTTGACGCCGGCAAGTCCTTTTTAGGCAACTGGCGTCAACCACGTCCGATAGCTTGCCATGAAATTCTGGATTGCCATCGTTGGCCTTGGGACTGTGGGGTGCGCTGCGGACGACCCCGCCAATCGTACGACAACATCCACCACCGATTGGGTATTGAGCGTCGCCCCCGCCGCACGACTCGATCAGGCGGAACCGGTGCTCGCTCTCGAACTAACTGGTCCAGCTGAGTTGACGCCCCCGAGCGATCTCGCACTGGTTGAGGGGGAACCTTCTGAAGTCTCAGCCAAGAAGTACACGACAGGTGAGACGACAGCGGTCTTGGCGGAACGAATCGTGCCCACGCTCGGTGAGCAGAGCGTGGGCAAGGTCGTGCTACGCCCGCGCTACGCCTTGGCAGTGGGGCAACGCTACACGCTAATCTCGAGATCGGGTGTTTTGGGCGTCGTGACCATTAGTCCGCAATTAGAGCGACAGTACTTGACCCGAGTTTGGCCACCGCGCGATAGCGTCGAGGCAACTGGGCAGGTCTTGTATTGTGGTGACGCCGCACCAAGTGACGCCAGTGCCGTAACGCTATTCCCTGGAGGTGTTCGCGCGCGACTAGAACCCGGCTTTGACGCGGCAGGTAGCGGCGCGGGCAATTGCCTTCGAATTCAACCGGAAACCGCGAGTGGCGGCGAAGCGCAGCCGCCGCTACTCGTCGCAGATTTCGCGCTTGAGCCAGTTCCGTTTCGGGTCGGCGTAGATCTGGCGGAGCTTACCATACCCAATTGTCTGGCACCGGCACGTACGCTTGGACCGGGATGCCTTCGCATCGACAATGGCAATGCCACGGTGCAGGGTCCGTCTGGGACCACCTACTGGGTGCTAAGGTCCGCCGACGGCTGGCACAGCACGGTAGACGAAGGTGGCGGTAGATTCGTGGTTCCGCTGGCGCAGAGTAACGCGCCGCAGCGACTCGATGCCTGGGTGTTTGATCTCGCAGGGCGATCACTCGTTGACGCGATCGAGATCGCACCGATACTGCCGTCGCCACACGTGGCCATAAACGAGGTAATGGCAAATCCGCTTGGTTCCGAACCTGGTGATGAATGGATTGAGCTCGTCAATGCTGGCACAGCGGCCGCAACGATGGTCGGCTGGAAGCTGCGCGACCAGGGCGGCGAGGTGGAGTTGCCAGCACTATTGCTCGAACCTGGCGCATTTGCGCTGTTGGTTCGAAGTGATTTTGTCGGTGGACAGGCTGGGGATATACCTCCAGTGGCCGGTACCACGCTCATCCGCATGACAGCCATTGCCAAGAACGGCCTTACGAATTCAGGCGAGGCTTTGGCGCTGATTGACGCGGCCGGGACCGTGGTTTCCGCGACCCCTGGGCGCTCGATCGGGCAGGAAGGTGTCAGTTTGGCACGACGCACACCGACCGAGCTGGACGGTTCAGCGGAGGGGTTTGGGCCGCACGCGAGTCCGGGGGCGTCGCCAGGCGCGGCGAACGTGGTCGAGTAGTCGCTACTTGCCGGCGATCGTCATCTGAATCACGCGAAATGCAGGAATGATGAACGAACTTCGTGGCCGCGGGGTTTCGGCAACGGCGTCGATGCCTTTGAGCATGGTGTCCAGGTTGGAGGAAATGGTTACTTCCGAAACTGGGTGAACGAATTTTCCGTTTTCGATCCAGAAACCGGTGGCCCCGCGAGAGAAATCGCCGGTTGTGGCATTGAAGCCGAAGCCCATCATGTCGGTGACATAGAGGCCACGTGTTGTGCGAGCGATGAGTTCGGTCTCCGTGACTTCGCCCGGTAGCATGACGAAATTGCTGGTCGACGCAGACACCGAGGCGCCGTGGCGGGACGCACTGGCCGTCGACTCGCGATTCAGCTTTCGCGCACTAAGGCAATCGAGCAGCGGGGTTTCATAGGTGCCACGCGCTACGACCACCCGCCTTTGGCAAGCGAGGCCTTCGCCGTCAAATGCTCGTGAGCCGAACGCGCGCGTGAGCGTTGGATCGTCGATCAGCGTCACGCATGCGCTTGCCACTGGCGAGCCCTCACGGCCTACCAGGTAGCTCGAGCGGCGAAAGAGCGCGCCGCCCAAGATGCACCCCGCGAATGCCGAAATAATGGAACGCGCCGCATCAGAAGAGAAGATGACGTTTGCTTCGCAAGTTGGCACGCTGCGGGCACCCAGCTGCGCCAAGGTGCGTTCTGCCGCTTGCCTGCCGATTTCGTCCGGGGATTCGAGATCGCTGAAATACCGGGCGACCGAGTAGTAGTGTCCGCTTCGCTTCTTGCCGTCGTTGTCGTCTGCAACGGGTGAGACGACGAGACTGATGCTCGAGCCCCGACGTGTCCCGGAGAAGCCGTTCGAGAGCACCATGGCGCTTTCGCCGACGGAGCGTCCAAAGGTAGCTCCTTCGCTGTTGTTCAGTCGCGGGTCGAGCGCCAGTGCAGCTTGTTCGGCCAGGGTGGCCATTTCTATTGCGGCGGCGGCGTCGATAGATTCAAGCGTGGGATCGAAGATTTCTAGATCGTCGAAAGGGCCCTTTGCCAATTGATCGGCACGGGCGGGAGCCGCGTCCGGATCGGGCTGACTGAGCGCCAGCAGTTCGATAGCATCGTGCATGCAGCGCTCGAGTCCCTGGTCACTCAGGTCACTCGTCGACGTCATTGCCACATGCGCATCGCGGATGACGCGTACGGCGACGCGATGATGTCCAGCCTCCTCGACCTGTTCGACCTTTCCAAGTCGAACCCGAGTGCTCAGATCCCAACCGGCACTGGCCGTAGCTTCGGCATGGTCCGCACCGAGCTTGCGCAGCCCCTCGACCAGGTGTGTGGCTGTCGCGAGCAACAGTGACTCTTGGCTTGGCATGACGAGAGGCAATGTCGCAGGCGCTATTCGATGCGTCAATCCCGAGTGCGTTGCCCGAGTTGCCGCAGGCATTTGGCTACCCATCCGGCACTGCAGAATAAAATCGCGTTCATCCACAGCAACGACATACCAAGTCCACCTCCGGCGATCGACCGGGTACCAAAACTGCCTCGATATTGGGCATAGTTGGCGTCTGTGCCCAACCGCGGGCCAAGTACGATCGTTACCGCGACGACCAAGACCAGAAGCGGCAATGACCAGCGCAGCAGGATTGCCCCTTCACGCCGGCTCGCCGTGTTGACGGATAGCAAGTAGCCAATCGTGGGGCTTGCAGTGGTCAAAATGAGAGAGGTCATGTCCACAATCGTCGGCACGCGTTGACTGTCGATGAGATAGGCCACGGACCAATCTGGCGCATATGCAAGGAAGAACGCGGCCACGGGGCCGTGGATCAGGAATCCGAAAGCGAGTGGCAGCACGATTGCCGGCGAAGCAAGTGGGCCACGCTCGGAACGAGCCAAATCCTCACGCGCCATCCAGGCGAAGAGCACACCAATCAAAATACCAACCCAGGGTGCGATGAGCACGGGCATGGGGCCTAGAGAAGCATGGTTTGTGGCGGTGACCAAGGCCCTGCGGTCTGTTGGGCAATTTTACGCGAAAATCCAGCATCTGCGCCCGATGGGTCGCTCGACGACCCTGCCGATGTGGACTATGCCGTCGGGGTCATGCACCCCGAAAAGCTTCGCGAGTTGCTCGAGCTCGTTCAGCGCGGAACCCTCGATATCGACCAGGCCGTGTCCGAATTGGCGCTGTTGCCATTCGAAGACGTCGGAATGGCTCGAATCGACCACCACCGACACCTTCGTCAAGGGGTGCCTGAAGTTGTGTTGGGCGAAGCCAAGACTGCCGAGCAAATCGCAACGATTGCGACGAAGATCCTCCAACGCCATGGGCGAGTGTTGGTGACTCGAGTCGACGCGACGAAGGCGACCGAGGTGGCTGCATTGGCGCCCCAACTCGAATACATTGCGACGGCGAGACTCATGCGCGCTGTTGACCGAGCGCCGGACATGCTACTGGCCGAGCCCATTGCGGTCGTGGCGGCGGGTACGAGCGATCTCCCGGTAGCTGAAGAAGCGGCGTTGACCCTCGAATTTGCCGGGCTCAGAAGCGAGCGCGTGTACGACGTGGGAGTTGCAGGGATCCACCGCCTGTTCGGTGAATTACCAAAGTTGTCTGCGGCACCGGCCATCATCGTTGTGGCAGGTATGGAGGGAGCCTTGCCGAGTGTCGTGGGTGGGCTTGTGGCGGCGCCGATCGTCGCCGTGCCGACGTCGGTAGGCTACGGGGCAGCGCTATCCGGATTTACCGCCCTATTCGGTATGTTGACCAGTTGTGCCTCGGGGATCACCGTCGTGAACATCGACAACGGTTTCGGTGCCGCGATGGCGGTCTTACGAATGGTACGAACGGCAGGGAACTTGAGCGGCCTGTCGCGGTAGCAAGCCTCGATTCAGGGCAGATCGGAGCCAGTGAAATGAGTCACGACCATCACGATGACGGACAGGGCCATCGGCACGAATCGCGTGAGCACGAGCATTCACACGGCCCTGACGACCATCACGACGATTGCGGCCACGGGCATGCTCGTGCCCATAGCCATCACCACGCGGGTGTGGTCGGGGGATTTCGCGCGGCGGAACAACCCAAAACGTGGCGCTCCGAGCGTGAACCGGGGTTTGGTCGAGGCAAGATCCTCTACTTCGATGCGTTTAGCGGCGTTGCTGGTGACATGACCGTTGCCGCGTTGGTCGATCTCGGTGTGCCATCGCGCATTGTCGAGGAAGCGGTGTTTTCAACCGGCATGCGTGGCTACGCACTCCACTTCCGGCATGGCTATGTTGGCTCGATCGGGGCACTCAAATTCGAGGTCGATATTGACGAAGGGCAGAAGGAGCGCAACTTCGCCGACATTGACGCGATGCTGGGCCAGGCCAACCTGAGGGTCGAAGTCAAACAGACTGCGCGGAACATCTTTCGACGCCTGGCGGAAGCCGAAGCGGCGGTGCACCGAAAATCAGTCGAATCTGTGCATTTTCACGAGGTTGGCGCGGTCGATTCGATCGCCGACATTGTCGGAGCCGCAGCTTGTCTCGAGTACGTGGGTGCCGCTGTTTGGGTGTCGCCGCTGCCGATGGGGCGTGGATTCATCCAATGTCGCCACGGGAACATCCCGTTGCCGGCTCCTGCAACCGTGAGCTGCCTGAACGGGCTTGCCACGAGGGATGCCGGGATCGATGCCGAGTTGGTTACGCCAACTGGTGCGGCGATTCTTGGCACGATGGCGAAGGGATCCGTGCGCTGGCCGGCGTTTTCGCCGCTTTCTGTGGGCTGGGGTGCGGGGAGTCGAGTGCTTCCCGATCGGCCCAATTTGCTACGAGTCGTGCTGGGCGCCGCAAGTGAAGCGGCTGACCTGAGCGAAGGCTCGGATCACGTGGTGATCGAAGCCAACGTTGACGATTCGACCGGGGAATTGGCCGGTCATGCGTTGACCCTTCTGCTCGAGCAAGGTGCGCTCGATGCTTGGGCCGTTCCGATTACGATGAAGAAAGGTCGACCCGGAATGGTTCTCTCTGCAATCGTTGCGCCCAGTGACGAGACGAGATTGACGGCATTGTTGATTCGAGAGACGACGACACTCGGCGTACGCCGTCACCGGGCGGGCCGAACTGTGCGCCCGCGACGCATGGTCGAAGTCACAACGCGCTATGGAGTGGTGTCAGTCAAGGTCAGTGAAGGCCCGTTTGGTCCTCCTCAACTCAAACCCGAGTTCGACGGCTGCGTGGTGCTCGCTCGGAGCAACGACGTTCCAGTTCGGGAGGTGCTCGCCGAAGCCGTGGGTGCCGCGCGGAGCGTACTCGGGCTGAGTCAAGTTAACGACAGACACTAGAGCGCAGGCTTCGGGTCAGTCGGGACGTTCGATAGGCAACCCAGCGGCTTCCCAAGCCAGCATACCGCCGTCAAGAAACGGAACGGGAACCCCTGCCTGAGCCAACTTGGCAGCAAGGTCTTTGGTCAAGTCTCCGCTGCGACAATAGAGAACCGGGCTTGCTGGCAACATGTGCAATTCAGCGAGTCGTCCTTCGATTTCTGCGAGTGGAATGCTCCTGGCACCGGGGAGTCTCACCCGGTTCCAGACCGCTACCTCGCGGGTGTCCACGAACGCAATTTGGCGGCGACTGAGGAGTTGCGCTGCTTCTTCGGGCTTGATGGCGCCTGCTGCACGCGGCAAAATAGGCTCGATCAGCTGTCGCAATTGGGCTTTCTTCAGGGCTCCCGATTTGGCTCCCACAGGGCGCCCGTTTTGGAAAATGACAAACGTAGGAACGGACTGAATGCCAAGCTCCCTTGCAATCGTTGGCGAGCGGTCGATATCCACTTTAACCACGAGCGCTTGACCATCGAGTTCCTGTGCCAATGCGGCAAGTTCAGGGGCCACCGTCTTGCAGGGGCCACACCAGTCGGCTCCGAATTCGACGAGTACTGGCAACTCGCTCTGCATGACATCGGTGACGAATTCCCTCTCGCTCACTTCGCGGATCGGCATGATGTCTGGTCTATTAGTTCCCGGCGAAGTGGTCGGCAAGCACTTGGGGGCAGACCTTGGAGAAATCCCTTGGTTTGGGCGATGCTACGTTCCACGTGTCCCCGCTGTACCCTCGGCGAAAGGTGCTGGTGCCCGCCACACCAGCAATTTCAGCCCCAAGGCGAGGGCAGTCGTTGAGAGCGTCCAGCACACTAGCGCCGTCACTGCCCCGTCGCTTGCAGCGCGGCCCAGACGCTCACCCCAACCGCCGATCCAGGTACGGTCGAGCAGTCCAAGCCAGGCGAGAGCTGCCTCAACTCCAATAACCTGTTCGACAACTGCCGGAACGGCAGGACGCAATGCGCGTCCGACGTTTTGTCGCATCGTGGTCCAATTCGACCCCTGAGGCGGCCGTTCGTGGCCTGGTGACGCGGTTGTGGCAACGACCCGTATGCAGCGAAGGCCGGCGAGAACGCCCACGACGATGCCGACTGCCACGGGGATGGGGAGAGCAGTGGAAACCGCGATGAGGGCGCATAGAAGGACGAGTGGCAGTGCAGCAACGAGCTCGATCCCACGCGAAACGAACTGATTGAGGTAAGCGAGGGTCTTCGGTCGCGCCGCCAAGATTGCGGCGATGCCAAGGACGGCAGCGAGCGCAAGCGCCAGCGAAACCTCAACCAACAGCCAGGCGCTAGCGAGCGCGGTGGTTTTGGTGCCAAGGCGAAACGCCGAGGCGGCAAGGGTTACTGGTATTGCCAAATAGGCTACGACTCGTCGAGATGCCTTCACTCGAATGTCTCCAAAGGAATTGGCGAGTGCTGCGACGGGTGATAGCTTTGCACCACTAGTTCCAGCAACAATAGCCATAATGCCGTCACGGTCGTGAGTGCCATCAACAGGTGTAGGTCGCGCTGCCGGAAGGCATCGACACAGCAGCGGCCTAGGCCTTGCAGGCCAAGTGCCTGTTCGATGACGAAAATGAGCGTGAGAATGAAGGGCCAGGAGGTTCCAGCAAACAGCCAATTCGGCAATGCCTGGCGGTGGCGGGGTTCGGAAATGTCCCTACCGGTTGTTGAGGCTGGCAACGCCGACGTGTTGTCGACTGGGTGGATGCTTTCGAGATCGAGGTGGGCAATGGCGATACACGCAACGACCACTGCGGCGGCAATACCGTGGTTCAGGCCCACCAATGCCAAACAGGCCACGATCGACGTCTGCGGTACGGACATGAACACAAGACACGAGAAGTGTGAGGTGAGCGACCGATGAGAATAGCGCGAGCGAAGCCGCTTGAACAAGGCCACAGCAAATGCTCCGGCGGCACCGCCTAGGAGCAACGCAAGCGACTTTAGCCCGGCGCTTGCTACGTGCTCCAAAATGGGGCGGTGTTCCTTGGTCGTACCAAAGCGATGTTGAAGCGCGAGAGCTGTCCACTGACCGAATTGCGTTTGTGTCAGCATGGCGGACCAGCGTGAAGGTCCGCTTACCGTCGTGAATTCTAAGGCGTGCAGGTGCCACCAGCGCTGCCAATGATCGATCGTCGTACGCGCTTCGTTTATGCCGCATTGAGCAGAAATTGCCCAGTCCAAGCCGGTGATTCGGCGGAGCACGTTCAACAGCGAACGGGCGCGTTCCACGTCTGTCTGGCTCTTGACATCAGGTAGTGCTCCGATCAGGGCCGGTAGCGCGTAAGTGTCAAATTCAACGACTGTTTGAGTCAAGGCGCCACCACCTCGCGCAGCCAGACGTTCGACCCAGCGTCCCACTACCGTCGGTTGGTAGTCGACAGCCCTCTCCCGCCACATCTCCACGAAATAGGCGTAGGCGTGTGCCGGCGAAGAGACGTCGTCGGCGCCTCGCCACGTCATGCGTTTCGCAAGTGGCAGTAGGTCCCAGGCAACCCGTGCTCGGGCCTCGATTGGAAGTGCGTCGAGACGCGGAAGCAGTATCGGCAGGCTCGCAGCGCCCAAGCGCATGAGCTCCTGCGATTCGCTCTCGGCACGTTCGCGAGACAGTCGCATGACGAGGGCGTTCACGCGACTCGCGAGATCAGCGGGGTGGCTGTTGAACAGGATTGGGAGTTCGGTCGCCTCCAGTCGATCCGTCGAGAAGTCGGTGCCAAGGAGACTTTGCGAATGAGTGGTACTTGACAAGACGAAGAACGACAAAACAAGGATCAGGAACAGTCGCATGATGAGCCAAGCAAGACGCCGCAAGAGGCGTCTCATTCGAGACTCAATGCGGCTCTAACCGTCGTCCATCGCGGGCGAATCATGTGCGGCTAGTGAATCAGGAAGAAACCGGCAACGGCCGCGACTACCATCGCAATGATGACCAAGCCACCGACGACCGTTGGAGGTAGACCCGAGACGGGGATGGAAATTGGGTCTTGCGCTGGATCGTATAGACTTGCCGGAGCCTGCGACGCTGGCGCCGTATCGCCGCTCGGCGTGCCTGCGGCTTCGTGGGGTCGAATCGAGCCACCCAAAATCGTGTTGGCGACGCGCAAACCAAGCGAGTCGCGTTTGGCCTCAGCGGCACTAGTCGCTAGGTTCGAGGCGGGATCCTGCCCCTGCGCTCCCACGCGAACAGTGGCGGAGGCTGACTCTCGCGACTCAGGGAAGGTGTACTTGCGATAACACAAGGTATCGTCAGTACAGCCAAGTTGTGTCAGGTTGCCGCCGACGAAATCGCACACGATGACAGTGATGTTGTCGTGCCCTCCTGCCGCATTCGCTCGATCGGTCAATTCGCGACACGCTTGGAGCGGCTCGGCGAAAGTCAGCAAGACCTGTCGGATCTCGTCGTTGCGGATCATGCCGCTCAGACCATCCGAGCAAATCATGAGGCGATCGCCGAGGCGAAGGTCAACGTAGGTCAAGTCGACTTGAACGGAATCCGCCGTTCCAAGGGCCTGCAGAATGATATTGTTGTGTTCGAAGGTCTCAGCCTCTTCTTCGGTGAGCTGACCAGCCTCGATGAGTTGCGTAACCAGAGACTGGTCGCGCGTCACCTGGGCGAGCTGACCATTGCGCAAAAGATAGGCCCGACTGTCGCCGACCTGCGCGAGAAAAAGCCGGTTGTCGAGCAGCGACGCAATTGTCGCGGTAGTACCCATGCCGCGACGGGAGCGATCCGCCCGGGCATCGCTGAAGATACGAACGCCTGCTTCCTCAACTGCGTGGACCAACCGCCGCGCCAATTCGTCATGTCCAAGCGGCACCGGATCGGCGCACATGATCTCGTAAATGATGTCAACCGCAAGTTGGCTGGCAACCTCGCCGGCAGCGGCTCCGCCCATGCCGTCACAGACGCCCAGGACGGTTCCGCGTGGACCAACACTCTGAACTCGGTCGGCTTCAAGGAGACTTCGACTTTGGCGTGAGAGATCGGCAATGAGGAAATTATCCTCGTTGTGCTCACGAATCTGTCCCACGTCTGTACGACCAAACACGTTGAGCGTGATGGCTCCAGCGGAGGCCGACGGATTGGAGGGAACTCCAGCGTCACTCATCTTGCCTGTGCCTGTTCTTGCGCCTGCCCGCTGTTTGAATCATAGCGGAATAGATGCTGACCAATCCGAATGTGGTCACCCGGCGAGAGCTCGACTTGGCCACGAATGCGGATAAAAGTCCCGTTCGACGATCCAAGATCGAGCAGACTGAAAGTCCCGTCCAAGCTACTGCGGGTGATTGCTGCGTGGCGGCGGCTCATAAATGGATCGGACGAAAACACGATATCACCGACTTCCCGCCCGAGGATTGTTTCTTCACGGCTGACTACGAATATGCTTCCAGGTGCCCCCTCCATGGTCTGCTCCGAGAGGCGAGCGTATCTCGGGCGTGGCGGAGCGCCAAATACCTGGACACCTCGTTCGACGGCACTCCTCAGATTTTGTTCACTGGGGGACAGGAGCACGAATTCGAGCACGGCCACGCCGACCAGGAAAACATCGCCATTTTCTAAGGGAATCGGACCTGTAACACGCTTATATACGCCGTTGACGGAGGCAAGGTCCTGAATCGCTAGTCGGTTTCCGTCACGGAGAATTCGTGCATGGCGAAGACTGACAAACCGGTCGTCCGGTAATATAATATCGCCCTCTGCACGGCCGATATCGGTCTGCCCTTCACCGATCTGGTGCGAGCGACCGGTCGTTCCGTCCTGAGAGATGACCAACAGGCAAGGGCTAACGTTGTCCGAAGTAGGTTGCACTTCTGCTGCCGGCGCACCGAGGTCACCGGGACGCTGGGTGTCGACCGCGCCCGATGAAAGGGCTGGAGGAAGTGGCTGTGTCGGTTGCATTGCCGCCACGCCGGGTGTCGGGGCGGGCGCAACTGCTTGGGTGAGCAAGGACGATCCGCAGTTCTGGCAATACCCTGCAGCGTTCGCGTTGAGGCAGTCGCACTGTGGGCATGGGACGCCTTGCCTTGGGCTTGCATCCGTCACGCGAACGTCACTGAGTTGGTTCGGTGGCAAAGACCGCCTCGTGGCAGCAACAATTGGACTTGGCTCAGGTGTCAGCAGGGCGCCACACTCTGGGCAGTACGTGTTCCCCGGAGTGATAGCAAGCCCACAAGACCCGCAGTGGGTCATGGGCTGCGGGTCGCGCGGCGAAAAACCAAAACTGGGCGCTTCAGGACGTCCGATGATCGGCGCAGAGCTTGGGCGCACCACCGCCGCAGGTGCCGCGCCAGGCTGAAGCGCTTCGAGGCGAGAGCCACAGTCCTGGCAGAACCTAAGCCCGTCAACGTTGTCTCGTCCGCAGCGACTGCACCTCACCCCCCGAGAGGAACTCGGAGCGGGGCGAATAGTCAAGTCCTTCCAACGGTTGCCGGTGGGGATTGCGTTGGCTGCGCCTCGGGTCACGACTATCTACCAGCGCGGGAGCGGATTGCGTATCTCTAGGACAAAGTCCAATGCTACCCACTGGGAGATCCCCATTTCGAGAAAATCGTTGCCCCGACGTTGTCCGGTGCCATCGGTCCAGGAGTGAAGCCCGATGGCACGCCAAGAGAGCGCCAGCCCCACCAACGTCGTCGTTGACGCTTGAAATTCGATTCCACCACCGAATTGGACTGATGGGCCAACCGTGTCGATCCCCCACTCATTTCCGTACGTCGCCGCACCAATACCGCAAGCCGCATACGGCGTCAGTCGATTGCCGTAGTCGAATACGTACCGTGCTTCACCGCGCAGCTGCTGCAAGATCCCCAAGCGCAGAATATTGGACGAGTCGTGTCGCGATGTCTCGTACGCACCCCCAAGATACCAGGGGCTGCGGGCACGGTAGCCCATTCGGAAAGCGACACCCAAGCCGGGACCCAAGATGCATGGGGTGGTCGCGTCGTTGGGGCAGACCCCTCCACCCGACAGCAAGTTCTCCGCGGTGAGAGCCACGCCGAATTGAACGAAGTGAAGGCTACTTGGCCTATTTGTCGCAGCTTGCCCGCTGGCCGGCCTCACAATCAAGAGGGTAACCAGCGGGATCAATGCGGAAGTTGACCGAATGAGCATGTCCGGACGCCCCAGCCGTACCTGTTTCTGATGAGAACAGCAACAGGCGGCTTGACGTCCCCGTGATCCATCGTCTAAACGCGGGGGCACACCTCATTCACCAGAACGATCGATGGATATCCACCTCGACAAACGAGCAGTTCGGCAGATACGTCTTTCCGCGACGGAGGCGATCGAGGAGGGCGATATGGAGTCCCTTCGTGAGGACATCCTCGGCGCCTTCACGGAGGAACAAGTAGAAGAGATTGAGCGTCGTCTCGACGGCGGAGATCTATTCGAGTTCCTTACGGACATCCTCGATGAATGGAACGGTGACGATGTTGACGAGTTGCTTGAGTTGCTTGAGACGCAACTCGGTGAAGTCGGCATCGATTTGAAGACCGAGCCCAAGTCCAAAGATGAAGACGGCGAGGAGCCGGAAGAGGATGAGGACGAGGACGAGCCCGAAGACGACGAGCCCGAAGATGACGAAGTGGACGAAGACTTCGTTGAAGACGAAGACGAGCCTTGACCTCGTTGGGGCTCGGATCGTTGCTGCGTTGACCTGACGCCACGGTCTGTAGCGCGCAGAGCTGTGCGCAATTGTGCTGGCAATTTGATGTTTTCGCTGTGCCTGCCGCAATGGTGGCGAGTCTGCTGATTAGTCCTTGGAAGAACCGAGGGCGGTTGCCAAGAGTTGGTAGGCAAGGATCTGTACGGTCTGAGCAAGGTTGATCGAGGGTTGGTCTGCAGCCATGGCGATGCGGATGAATCGGGAGCAGCGGTCGAGATGTTGATTGTTGAGCCCAGTCTTCTCATTGCCAAAGACGATTGCGATCTGCTTGCCTTGCTCGACGTAGTGCTGAATGTCTCGCGACGCTTCGGCGGGTGACTCGACGTATGAGACTCCGCTGCGCGATGTCGTGGCAAAGGTCACATCGATACCATCGAGCGCGGCATCAAGCGTCTTGACGATGATGGCTCCTTCGAGCACGTCGAGTGACTTTACGGCCATTTTCTTCGCCATGATGTGCTCGGGGACGGCCATCTTGCCAGGCTTCACCAAGACCAGTCGAGTGAACCCCATCGTCTTCATGGCCCGCGCCGCAGCGCCGACGTTCTCGGGATAATGCGGTGCTACTAAGACGAACGTTGTCTGGTGGTGAATAGAAAAACTCAGCATCGAGGATCCTGTGTCGAGGGCAATTCTCGTGAGGTTTCTGGACAGCAGCGCGAACCGCCCGCGGCAATCAATCGGGCTTCTGGGATCGCATTGGAGCTGTTGTCACGTTGCTGGATGACGTTGCTTGGCTGGCCGCGCTCGCCTTCGGCGCGACCTGCGCACTTCGCGCAGACTTGCGGGGCAAGGCCGTGATACGCGAGCTTGGTTCTGTTTCACCGGCACCTGCGGTGTCAGCGTGCGATGCAGCTGACTCGACCTGGCAGCCCCGAGTCAATTGCAGCAATGCCGCCATGAGCAGTGCGCCGAGCGTGCCAGCACCGGCAACGACGCGCAGTGTCCGGCTACCGACTTGACCGCAATACCCGACGGATTGAGCTGACCTATCGCGTGGTGGCTCCGCCTCGGGCACTGGTAATTCCCCGCCAAGAGCCCTTGCCAAGGCGTTGCCAAACTCGGCGCAGCTAGCGAAGCGAGCACTCGGATTGCGATGCATTGCTCGTTGCAATACGTCATCGACCATCCCATCGAAACCGCAGCGAGCGGCAATCGGCAGAGCGTGCGTCGTCGTGATTAGCGTTGCGACTTGCACGGCGTCATCGCCGGGGAATGCGCGACATTGGCTTAGCGCCTCGTAGAGCGTTGCAGCAAAGGAAAATTGATCACTTTGCGCCGAGAAGACTCCGTTAGCGATGGCTTCGGGCGAGCTATAAGCGGGCGTTCCGAGCAATCGACCGTCCCGAGTCAGTGTTGATTCGGGCAGCCTAGCAATGCCGAAATCGGCAATTTTGCCGCCAGTTGGTGACAAAATGACGTTCTCTGGCTTGATATCGCGGTGCAGGACGCCGGCCGCGTGCGCGGTCGAGAGCGCTCCGCCAAGCTCGCGTGCAAGGCGAGCGGCCGCGGCTACATCGACTCGAGCGGAGGAAATGCGATCCTTCAGTGTTGGGCCGTGGACGTATTCGAACACGAGATAGAGGCCGTACTTTTCGTCTTCGCCCATGTCAAAAAGTGCGACGATATTGGGGTGACTGACGCGGGCTGACGCGCGGGCCTCTTGGCGCATTCGATCGAAGAGTTGGCGCTGGTGATCGGCGGACAATCCCAGGTCATCGCGCAGGAGCTTGATGGCAACTTGACGATCCAGAACCGGGTCGTGTGCCAACACGACTCTACCCATGGCACCCTGACCCAATCGTCGGTCGACTTCGTAGCGACCGATTACGTTGGGCAGGTTGGCGGCGGAAGCTGGCATGTTAAGTTGAGCTCAATGGCATGGGCGTTTGGCAGGCTGACGAATCACGAGGGTGGCGGCTTGCCCGGGGCGGTGTCGGGCGGCTGGGGCGGCTCCGGCTGCTTCTCGGGCGCGCGTCGCTTGGGCGGTTCGCCGTAGTCATCGCGGAGCTTCTTGACCAGACGATCGCGCAGGACTCGTTCGTGCGACTCAGGCAATTGGTGGAGTTTTACCACAATTTTTACGCGATCAGCGAGCTCTACCAGTTCGATTGCGCCGTCAACAACGCGCTTCGGATCCTCTAGCAGTCGGTACCGAAACAGGATGTAGGAGGCATCCGGATCCTTTTCAATGATTTCCAGGCCAAGATCGACACGAAGCATGCGTAGGGTTGCACCGTAAGTCTGGCCGAGAGTATAGGGGGACGTTGCTTCTGCCTTTGCCAGTAGGGGCGGGGCCGAGACCGTCAGCAACGTTGCGGCCGCCATCGCCAGGACCGATGCTGCGATTGTCCGAATTGGCCTGTCGAACGAGGGCATGATTGCCCGAAGATTGAGCCGATTTGTGGTCTAGCGCCAAAGGAATCGCGTGTTGGCCACGGGGACGTTAGCTCAGACCGCCGAGCAGAGCCCGAGGGCCGGTCGATAGCAGCTCGGTGACCTCTTCTTCGCCATAGTGCCGATGGATCCATTCGAGGCCTCGTTCCACGTCCCGAATGTCTTTGGGATGGTGGGCGTCGCTGCAGGCAGCTCGGTACAGGCCTCGTTCCAGAAGCTCTTCGGCAGTGCGAGTGGCGACTCGACCATACTTGCCAACGAGCGCGCCTATATCGAGCAACGCTGCAGCGCCGAGGTCCAGCAGTCGTTCGAGGATCTCCGGATCTTTGGCCACCGGCTTGTATCGTTCGGGATGGGCAATCACCGGCGTCATGCCTTTGCGAATGACGTCCGCCAAACGGTGATCAACCGAGAACGGGAAATCGGAATCGTAAAACTCAAGCAAAATGGCGTGGCCCTCTGGATATGGCAGAGCCTGCCCCGCTAAGATTCTTGAAAAGACAACGTCGTCGAAATAGTGCTCCGAACTAAGTGCGCGTTCGGGCAAAGCGCGCTTTGGGTCAATGCCGCGCTCCATTTCGATATAGGCGTGACGCAAGCTTTCCGCGCTGTTGTCGAACAGACCCGGGCGCATGTGCGGAGTTGCCATGACTTGCGCAAAACCAAGCTGACGCAACCCTTCGAGCATGAGGTGGGTCTCGGCTAACGAGCGTGCGCCATCATCGACACCGGGGAGGTAGTGGCAATGCAGATCGATGTATTGGCTCATGAATTGGTAGGCCGGCGCGCGAGCGGGCAATTAGCTTGTTTCGTGCCAGCCAAGGATCCTCATGCATCCGCGGGCCACCGCCTGCCAGTCGCCATGGGGCGTTTGTTGTGCGGGGGCGCAGAGCCAAGCTTGCCCTTTGGACAGGCCGGTTATCTTCACGCCGTTATCGCCAGCGCCGTCTTGATTCAACGGTGCAAGTGCCGCCATTTCCTCGCAGCGCTGTGCGGAGCCCGCTCCAGCTACGAGGCAGCCAGCTGGATCCGCCAGTGCTAAGGCATCGAGCTCAAATGTCCGGCGGGCCGATTCGAGCCATCGGGCTAATCCGGCGAGGCTGTCGCTTCTTTGGTCGAGGCGGCGATCGAGCCGCGCCGTTATCGATTGGGCAGCATTCATGATGCCGAATCTTACCGGTGTCGCACCGCATTTGGCCAAGTTGGACGCAGACAGGTAACCGGGCTATTGGTCGCGAGGCTCTTTCGACCGATCTTTGGGTCGGTAGTGCACGACCAATGGGACCGACTCAAACCCGAAGGCTTTGCGGATCTGGTTGGCCACATAACGACGATATGCAGTCGCCACACTGTCCGGAGCATTCGAGATAATCACGAAGGTTGGTGGGGTCGTGGCAACTTGGGTGATGTAGTAGAGGCGTGGTGCACTCCCGCCCTGGGTGGGGGGTCCGTGCGAGGCGAGGACGTGCTCGAAGAATCGGTTCAATTCGCCGGTTGTGACGCGTCGGCGCATCTGCTCGCATGCGCGATGGGCCGTGACCATCAACTCGGACACACCAAACCCGGTCTTCGCACTCACAGGGACCACCGTGGTCCAAGCGGCAAAGCGCAGCGCGTCTTTGGCCTGGCTGATCGCTTGCTTGCGCAAATCCTTTGCCAGTAAGTCGTACTTATTCAACGCGATGACTATGGCGCGGCCCCGGTCGGCGCAAAGGCTTAGCAGTTTGAGATCTTGATCGGTCACACCTTCCGTGGCGTCACAGAGCAAAATGGCAGCCGTAGCGCGCTCCATGGCGCGGATGGCACCGAAGATGCTGGCGGCTTCGACGCTCTGCTGTTCAATCCGGCTGCGACGGCGGATCCCGGCCGTGTCAACGATGTGAAACGCGCGCTTCTCGAACACGATCTCGGCATCCACTGGATCGCGCGTAGTGCCGGCATTGCTATCGACCAACGACCGTTCACCGCCGTAGAGACGGTTGAACAGCGAACTCTTGCCCGCGTTCGGCTTGCCGATGATGGCAAGGCGGGCGACGGTCTCGTCGACGACCGCTTCTGGTTGCTCTTCAAACTCTGGCAAATTGGCCACGATCGCGGCCTCGAGTTCAGCGATGCCGCGACCGTGGAGCGCGGAGATCGACAAAAAATCGGTCAGGCCAATTGCGTACAGATCGGTGGTTGCCGCTGAGAGGTTCGCGTTGTCGACTTTGTTGGCGGCGAAGATTACCGCTTTGCCGCTGCGCCGCAGCAGTTGGATGGCTTCGGCGTCCGGCGCTGTCGGTGGCATTGAGCCATCTAGGATACACACCACGACATCAGCCTCGGCGAGTGCTGTTTTGACCTGACGCGCAATGCCTTTGCCCATCGGATCATCCGTTGTTGGATCAAAGCCGCCGGTGTCAACGAGCGTGAGTTTTCTGCCGTGCAGCAAGGTATCGGCGTAGTGGCGGTCGCGGGTGACCCCTGGTTGGTCATCGACAATTGCCAGTCGCTGACCGGCGAGACGATTGAACAGCGAACTCTTGCCGACATTGGGTCGACCGACAATGGCGACGATGGGCGTCATTGGGTTCCTTTTGGCAATCCAGTCGTGACCTCGTTGATCGCGCCTTCGTATCCAAGTTCAGCGAGTTGGCGGGGAACGGACTTCCAGCGTGGGTTGGTTTTGACGAACAACTCGAGGTGAACCTTCTTCTTGACCAACTCGGTGATGCGGAGCCGGGCTTGAGTGCCGATGTTGCGGACGCCGGAACCACCGCGTCCGATCAGAATCCGTCGTTGGCCGTCCTTTTCGACATGAAGCGTGACCGCAATGGATATGAGCTTCTCGGACTCGTGATATTCGTCGACCGAGATAGCCACTGCGTGAGGGACTTCCTTGCGGGTCAGAAGCAATACCTGCTCGCGCACGTATTCGGCAACGAAGTAGCGGGTAGGCCGATCGGTGAGTTCGTCTTTGGCGTACGCGGGCTCGCCTTCGGGCAGCACCGCAATGGTAGCTTCGACAATGCGTTCAACGTCTGTTGGCAACTTGCAGCTTACGGGTAGGAGCGCCGCAAACGTTCGGTGTGATTGCCAGGCCTCAAGCAAGGGAAGGAGGCGTTGCTTGTTGCCGACGAGATCCACCTTGTTGAGGACAAGAAGGATGGGTACCTCTGGCGGGCATCGCGCCAAGAGTTCGATATCCTCGGCCATCGGCACGGCGCCTTGGGACTTGGCGCGGCTCGCCTTCATCGGTGGAGTGACGAGCACTGAGACGTCGGTAACGAACAGCGCCACGTCCGCTTGGCGTAGTGACTCCATGGCAGCCGCATTCATACGGCGACCAAGCTCGGTGCGCGGGTGATGTAGGCCTGGCGTGTCCAGGAACGCAATCTGGTCTTCGCCGCGGTTGACCAACCCCAACAACGAACTGCGGGTCGTTTGGGGCTGGGGCGATACGATTGCCAATGGCTCGTCGAGCGCTGTGTTGAGCAGCGTTGACTTGCCCACGTTCGAGCGCCCAATGAGCGCCACTCTACCGAATCGAGGCATGGGGGGCGCAAGGATAGGCGCCAGTCGTCGGCGCGCCGCCCAAATCGACAGGAAGCGGTCCACATTGCCGCAGGGGCGGAACGGCGGTAGGAGCCAGCGCGATGACTGGGCAGGCCGGACATAACCAACCAGCTGGCCAGGCTAATCGTCCAACCGGACGTGGCTCCTCGGGATCGTTGAGGATTCTGAGCTGCAGTTGGGCAGTTTTAGCGTTTTGCCTGCTGGCTTTGCCGTTCAATCGCGGCGGCCTCTGGGACCCTCAAGAATTTCGGCTCGCCGAGCTCGGACGACGCCTGTCACACCAGTTGTTCGGCAGCGACGCGGCGATTTTTGCGCACGAAGCATTCGCTGCCGTCACCAAGGGGCAGATCGGTCAGGGCGAGCTTAGTGCCACGTCGCCGGCAATCGGATTCGCGTTGTTTGGTGCCGCAGATTGGGCGGGCCGCCTTGGCAGCTTGGCGTGGGGAGCCGTTTCGATTCTGTGCATCTGGGCGATTGTCGGACGAATCGCCGGGCGCATCGCTCAGATTGTCTCGGTCTTGTGCTTGGTGTCCCTGCCACTGTTCGCGTGGCAGTCGCGAAGCATCCTGGGTGATGCCGCGACCATTGGTACGCTCGCGTTGTCCACAACAGGGTTGCTGTTTTCACTGCTTCATCAACTAGAGTTCGCCGAGCAGCGCAGTTGGTTGCGGGCCTCGGGCTACTGGATAACGGCAATCGTGGGCCTTGCCGCTGGGATCTTGTGTCGCGGGATTCTGATCGGGGTTTGCGTGCCTGCCTTGTCGGTTGGTCTAGTTGGTCTTCCCGAACTCTACCGCACCAGGGGCTGGCGATTGTCGTCATTGCTGCCAGCCGTTACACTCGTTGGACTCGGGCTTGTCGCAGGCGTCGTGGGAGTTCGAGAATTGGTCGTTGCCAAGCCTGGATTCTCGTTTTGGCAAGGGGCCACGCTTTCGACGGTGTCCCTGGCGAGCCCCTTCTCCGCGGCCCTGACCAATCTGCTGCATCAAGCGTTTCCGCTGAGCGCCTTCCTTCCCGTGGCCGTAGTCTTGGTGCTTAATCCGTCGGCGACAGCTGACGCTCGTGAGATTCGGGCAAGGGTCGGTGCCAAGGTGCTCGTGTTCAACTTGTCACTTGGCCTGGTTGGTTGCACCCTGTTTCTGACTCGGGGCGTTTCACTGGCCTTCCCTGCGGTTGTCGCTGGGGCAGCGATCTGTGGAGTCGCAGCTGAGCAACTTCATCGGCGACGCGACCAGTCACTGGTTATCGTCGCAGTGACGGTTCTGACGGTTGCGGTCTTGTTGTTTGCCGACTTCGTCAATCTTCCGGAGACGGTGGTGCAAATGACGGGGATGCGGGGCATGCGGCTAGCGGAAGGCTTTGATGCAGCAAGCCAACGCTGGATCGGCGTTGCCACTGCGGTGCTCGGGTTCGGCTGTTTGGTTGCTTCCATGTCCGGCAGCACCAGGTCGCTTTTCGTGGGTTCCGCTGCGACGCGATACGGTGAGCTGTTCGAACGCTTTCGGACGGCTTTTGCGGGACAGTTGCTGAGTGGGTTCGTGCTCCTCGAGACCGCACTCGGAACAACAGGTTTGCTACAGCGTGCACACGACCGTGGCTGGATTTCGCTGCCCGCATTCGACCCGATTCGAACGATGGCCGGTTCGCTACTGCTTTGGGCATGGTTGGTACCTCCGGTCCTGCTGTTCGTGGTTCCGGTGGGATACACGACACTCAAAGTTGCGGTGGACTGGTTGTTGATGCCTGGTTGGGGAGCTTCGCGATTCGGCTGCGGACGAATTGGACAAAGGGGGGCCAAGTGGAGCGAGCGTCCTTCGGCGACTGGGACCGCGCAACTTTCAGGTGGATTGGTCCTGGTATTTGCGCTTATCGCGTCAGGGCTCGTACTAACGCTCGGACACGCTCCGGCCATGGCAGAGAGAGTATCCCCAAAGCTTTCGATGAAGCAGTACCGCGCCCATGCGCGCTCGGACGAGCCGCTGGCGTTGCTGGGATTGAAGGCCGAATCGGTTCGGTATTACCTGGGCAACGCCCCCGAGCCGTTTGGTGACATCGAAGAAGCCGCGCGCTGGCTTGAGCAGGACCAGGAAAAACGCCGTTGGCTGGCACTCGCGACCGACCGGTTTGCCGAGCTCAACGCGGCGTTTCGTGCAGTATCAAAAGGACGAAATCTCGCACTTGTCGAGCCACTGGCGGGCAACACGCTACTTGCCACCGGACGGCTGGTTGCAGGTGAGAGCGAGTACAATCCGCTGGCGGGCGACGTACTTTGCGAAGCGCCAAAAACCGCCCATCGTGCAGACGCGGAATTTGGTCATGTGCTGCGATTGGTCGGGTGGGATGTGTCTTCCGCTGCCGGGCGGAGCGCGGCGCTGCTCACAGCAGGCGAGCCATATGACCTCGCACTCGTGTTCGAGGTAGTCGGGACGACTGCGATCGATTGGCAAGTGTTCGTTCATATCGATGGTCGCGGTCGGAGACACAATGGAGATCACGACCCCGTGCATGGCCGCTACCCGACCACCTTGTGGCAGCCCTCGGACATCGTGGTGGATCACCACAAGATCGTGTTGGAGCGAGGTGCGCTTCCTGGGGTTCACGTCCTCTACATGGGATTGTTTCGTGGCAACAAGCGGCTCGAGGTTACTGCCGGGTCGCATGAGGACAATCGAGTGAGGTTGGGCGAACTTCAGGTGCAATGAGGGTTAGAGCTCGACTGGCGTCGCACATGGGCATTGACGGGCCGATTCAAAGACGGAGTGTCCTGAGTTTCGGTCGGCCGGCTCGGGCACCATTGGTGCCCGGTTCAGTATCCCCTCTGGAAGTTAGCTGCCGGCCCTGCGATGAATGGTGACATCGCTGTCAAAGGGAGCTAATTCGGATCGCGTGAGCTCGAATCGAGAGGGTTCGGAGCCGCCCGACTCTGAAGGGGGCGTCGAGCGCCGAATATCTGAACGTATCGACGTTACGTGGTCAGTTGACTGCGAGACGGGTGAAACGTTTCTCTACGCGTCGATTGCCAACATTTCCGATATGGGGATTTTTGTTCAGACGAAGGAGCCTCTCGAAGTGGGCACGATGCTAACGCTCCGTTTCGCGCCCCCTGGACACCAGCCGTTCGTTTTGCGCGGTGTCGTTCAATGGGTCAATGTCGTGCGAGCACTGTCGATTAGCCCAAACCCGGGAATGGGGGTTCGTTTCATCGAACTTACCGACGCCGATCGCGAGCGGCTTGTGGAGGCTATTCGAACAATGGCGTACGTGCCGTACTCCACGAGCAACTGAGAGCGGGCAATCGAAGCTGCGTCGTCGAAGAATAGTGGCTGTCACCGCGACGGCGAGGTTGATTCGTCGACGACGGTTGCTTCGGGAGCGGGCGGTGAATTGCCGCGCAGACGTTCACGTGCCTGCGGTCCCCAGATGCCACTGCCTCGAAGTTCCGTGTAGAGCTGCTTGGCTCGGTCTGCCTGACCCAGTGACTCGTGACATTCTGCGGCGCGCCAGGCGGCCTCGTCGCCTACGGCTGAGCGTCCGTGACGTGAGCGAAGTGCCTCAAACCGCGCCAATGCTGAGGCACAACCGGTGTCTTTCGCCAATGCTGTCGCCGACAAAAGCGCTGCTTGGGCAGTGTCGCCACCGCCAGCCTTGATTGCTCGTTCAGCAATTTCGTGCGCCTCCGTGTAGTTTCCGGCCGCAAAAGCGTCTCGTGCTTCTTGCAGTTGGCTCGGTGCGGAAGGCGATGGCGGACTCCCCGACGCGGAGGCGGTCTCGTCTTTGGTGCCGGCAGTTTCTTTGGTTAGCGAAATGCTAGCGCTTGCCGCAGGCGGGGGTTCGACTGATGCGGCGACATGGGCTGGCAGTTCGACCTCGCCCTCGGGGACACCGCGCTCGGTGACGTGGACAAGTTCCCGATCACCTGGGCGTGCCCGCAAAAGGAACAGGCTCGACCCAATCATGAGCAGCAAAAGTGCACACATGGTCAATTGGGGACGCATGGCATAGCCGGACATCACGCTGACCGCTCGCCCAAAGCGTTGAGGTAGAGGAAGTCGCGTTCGCGTCGAACGCTCGAGATTCATAACCTGCTCGACGAACCCCGGAGGCAATTCCGGCGTTGCCAGCGCAGTGACTTCGCGCGCCGCACGCAAGGTCGATTCAATGCTGCGGCAACGGGAGCAGTGGGCCACATGTCGCTGAATTGCGCCCGACGCCAGATCGTCCAATTCGGCGAAAACACGATCGATTACGAGTCTATCGAAAAGCTCACAGTCCATGGTTCGACCGGTATTCAGCGCAGGGCTCGGGCGTAGTCTTCCGTATCGCTTACCGCTTCGCGCAGACGTTCGAGTGCAGAGCGAAGTCGCGCCCGAACCGCTTCGCCATCTGAGGCCGTCGCAGTGGCCAGTTCAGACAAAGTCAGTTGAGCCGTGAGTTTCAAAACTATGGCTTCCCGCTCAAGCAGTGACATACTCGCAATGCATTCACTTATGCGACGAGATAGCAATAGCGACCGCGCTGACTTTGACACCGGTGCAATTGCCTCAGGTTCGCCCTCGTCAGGGGCGACGTCCAGGGTTGTGTCAACAGGTGTTTGGTCCGCGCGGAGCGCAGCACGGTAGTCATCGACAATGAGTTGGTGAAGAAAGCCGAACAGCCACGAGCGGAAGTGCATTTCGATATGAAAGCTTCCTGCGTGGCCAACGAGAGCAAGAAATGCATTCTGAGTGAAGTTGGTGGCGACTTGCGCAGCGCCGGTGATTCCGTACGCAGTTGCGTATACTAGGTGCGCATACCGCCGGACGATGACGTTGAGGGCGTTGCGATCTCCCCTTTGGTATCGCACCATGAGAGCTTCATCGGTTCCTTCGCGATGACTGTCCGGCTTGTCATTCATGGTCGTAGGCGGCGGGTTGGCTGCGTCCTCGCCCAAGGCTACCGCGTGGTTGGCCATTCGCATCCATCTCAGTTCGTTCAAGCGCGACTGGCGGGATCGAAACAATGCGGCGAGTGACCTGGGGGGATGGTAGACGCGGCCGAACGTTCCGCCTGTTAACGCGCCTCGCGGCAACCGTCCGAACAGCGGGTACGTTTCCTCCGGTCAACAGTCGTAGAATTTGGCAGGTCTCACTTGTGGAGAGTTATGGCCCCATCGGCAAAAATTCAATGGCAACGAATAGTTCCGACTCTGCGTGATACCACGGACTTGGGACCAAGCTATTTCCGGTCCAAGGGTGGACCGTCACGACGGGGTAGTCAGACTGAGCGACTATTCGGTAGATGTGGTTTCGGGTGGGATGTCCTCAAGTGCCAACCTGCTACGTCTGCCGCAGTGTTTTCCAAGAATCAGCCAAAATTCCTTGCGGTTTCGAGTGACTTCGAGTTCTTCTCTTCAAGCCAGTTGCTCACGAGAGGTGGGGGCGCCCCTGCTAGTGTGGGTCGTTAGGTGCTTTTAGGTCCAAGAGGGTCCATGACGCGTCAGGGTAAGACCTTTTGTTTAGTTTTGTTGCTCGTGCTCTCGCTTGCGCTTTCCGTGTTCGGACAGGCGAAGACTTCGAAAGAAGCGAAGGGCACTTTGGTCGGTACGGCTCCTACGGCCTCGTCCATTGGGGACAAGGCAGGCCCGCCCGCTGCGTCGTCCACAAAGAGTGTGGAAGGCAGGCCCGCCGAATCCAAGACCGTGGAACCGAGTGCAAGCGCGTCGAGCGCAGCATCGCCAAGTGCACCGGGGGTGGGCGCGGCGCCTGCAGCCGTCGCAGGGTCGGGAGGCGCTGCAGCACCCGGCATGGACGGTTCGACGTACCAAGTTCGCTTGCGCGACCTTGAGCAGAAGATCGACGAGCTCAAGGAGCAGATTCGTCGGAGCCACACGCGACTGAGCCTGCTTAGCGAAACCATTCTCTCCGGGGGGACGGGTGGGGCTCGCGCTGAAATTACGTTCATCAACGACATGAGCAGCGCGTTTCACATGACACAGGCGTTGTTCGTCTTGGATGGGGCGGTTCAGTACAACAAACAGGACGAAACCGGCGTGCTGGCGGGGCAAAAGGAAATCCCAATCTTCAGCGGCTCAATACCGCCAGGGGATCACACGCTCCAAGTTCTCGTGAAGTTGCGAGGTCACGGCTACGGCGTGTTCTCGTACCTCCAGGGCTATCGCTTCGAAATTCGTTCTAGCCATTCGTTTACTGTGACGGAAGGTAAGACCATCGAATTGAAGGCGATTGCTTTCGAAAAAGGCGATGTGACGACGCCGATCGAACAGAGACCAGCGGTTCGATACCACAAAAATGTCAAAACTGGCTTACAACCCGGAAGCGCAGCGCCCGCCCCAGAGGCTAAGTCTGCAGTGAGCGGCAATCAATCGCTGTCGGTGTCAACAGGGAGCAAGTGATGGGGAAGATGCGCGCACCCACGTACTTCGGGGCGCTGCTGCTGGTGTTGGCTCCGACCACGGCGAGGGCAGAGGCCGCAGGCGAGCTGCTCGACCAGGCTCGAACACTTACCAGTCAGGTCGCCTCGAGCGTCCCCGAAGTAAGCCGGAGGGCAACGCCAACGACCAGACCTCGCCTCGGTTCAGCAGAGCGGGTAGCTGCCGCGGAGCTTCTGCTGCGCAATCGCGACTGGGAGCGGGCCATTCAGGTGCTTAGCCAGGTGCTTGAGCTCCACAGTCAGGGTCGTGCCAGCGATGCGGCGAAGGCGGACGCCGAATATCTCATCGGCGAGGCCTACATTGGTTCGGAGCAATACTTATCGGCTCGGCGCCACTACATGGAGATCGTCCGGCGCTCGAACCAATCTCCATATGACACCTATTCAGGCCGTGCGGCTTCTAGGCTGATCGACATCGTCTTGCGCACCGACAATAGCGAGGGGCTCGACGATTTGATCGTGCGCCTCGAGGGATTGCCGAACGGAGATCCAACCGGTGCACTGCCGTACGCTCGAGCGAAGGCCCATTTTGCTCGAGGAAACGGGGCAAAGGCCAAAGATGCGATTGCCCAGGTTCAGAGCACCTCTGCCTACCTGCATCAAGCTCAATACTTGTTGGGGGTGATTCAAATGAAGATGGCTGCGGCAACGCCTGCGGCCAGCTCCGGGAATGTTCCAGCTGCAGGCCCTTCGGTCTATGGTGGGGCGATTGATCAGTTTCGCGCTGTCACTAAGCTTCCGGCTGATTCCACGGCACATCGACACGTGATCGATCTCGCCTGGATGGCGGTGGCTCGGCTGAGCTACGAATCGGATGCGTTGCTCGATGCTGTGGACGCGTACTCGCGCATCGGTCGCGAATCGCCCGAGTTCGCATTGATGCTATACGAACTGGCTTGGGTGCACGCCAAGCTTGGCGACTACCAGCGGGCGCAGCGCGCACTCGAGGTGCTAAGCATTGCCGATCCCAAGAGTTTGCGTCTTGCCGACGGTTCATTGCTGAGAGCAGATCTGATGTTGCGCTCGGGGCAGTTCGACAAGGCGGTCGAACTCTATCAGAGCGTACGTGGGCAATTCGATCCCGTGCACGAACAGGTGGCGCAGTTCCTCAAGTCGACCACCGACCCGTCTGTATTCTATGACCGACTGGTCGTTGACAACCTCGAGCAGCAGACATCGAAGGACCTTTCGCCACTGGTGGTCGACTGGGCTCGCCAGGAGGTCGAAAGTGAGCGAGCGTTCGTGGTGATCGATGACGTGACTCGATCGCGCGACTTAGTGAAGCGGTCCAGGCGCCTGGCGGCCCAACTGTCGGGCGTACTGTCGTCGAGCACGCGAGCCAAGGCATTCCCCGAGATTAAGACGTCGCTCGAGAAGGCCCTAGCGGCAATCAATCGCCTGTCTGAAGCGCGGCTCATCATTGCTCGTGGGTTAGACGAGACTTCGAGTGATGTTGCGTCCGGTGAGGTGCAGCGGGTAAGGCCGGAACGACGATTACTGATGAAGCGGATCTCGGGGCTTCCGGTAACCGAAGGCGATTTCGTTCAACGTGAGGCCGCTGGCGAAGCCCAGTGGAACGCGGCGTCGCAACGACTTCAGCAATTGACGCTTGAGGCTGATAAGCTTCAGGCCATCGTCAATGGTTTGAGTCGCGTGCTGCGTGAGGCCGATCAACATGGATTGAAGATCGATACGGCTACACGAGAGCGCTACCGGGCCGAAGTCGACGCCAACCATCGCGACATGGAAGTTTATCATCAGCGCATCAAGCAATTCCAGGAGGCGATCGAGACCGGACGCGTCCAAATCGGTCTTGGCGACTCGCGCTACGCCGAAGACGCGGAGGTGCGCCTTCGGTTTGGGCAGTTGCTGCGCGAGGAAGTCAATGCCGTTGCAAACACTGGCCGGAGCGTGCCTGCAGCACTTCAGTATGCCGAGGCGGCTAGAGGGGTGCTGACGCAAATTTCTGGCATCGAAGCACAATTGGCTCAGGTTCTGGCTGGCTTCGACGCGCAGACGCGCGACGGAGCGAAACTTCTGCTTGACGAGGTCGCCAAAGAATCCTCGGTCGTCGAGATTGGTGCACAACGCTTGGACGAATTGGACCAACTGGCAAGGCTAGTGGTTGGACAAGCCGCGATGGCAAACTTCGCCGAGGTTCGCGATCGACTCAAGAGTATCGTGTTGCGAGCGGACGTGGGGATTGTGCAGCAGGCATGGGAAGTGCGCGAGGAACAACGTACGAGGGTATTGAATCTTCAACGGGAACGTGCCCGCGAAGAACAGAGTCTGAATGACGAGTTGCGGGAGGTGTTGGACGATGCCGAGGTGACGCCATGAGCTGGGCACGTTCACCGGCAATTGGGATCGGCCTAGCCGTGGTTTTCGGACTGATCCACGTCTCTCACGCGCAAAATGGCGCCAAAGCCACGACCGGCAATGCCGCAGCGGGCGCCGCTTCGGTTGCCACCGGTGGAGGTCCGGCGACGGTTGCAACTGGGACTCCGGTCGCCGTAGCTGACACCTCATCTGGGGGGGCGCCGATGGCTGGTGTCGGCGTCGCGCGCCGATCGGTGCCAAAACCGAGAGCACCTACGGCAGCGCAAGTAGATGCCCTGGGCAAGCTCACCGAGGAATCAAAAGCTTTTACTGATGGCGCAAAGGCATTCCAACGTTCGTTGACGATGGTCGTTCGGCACCACTATGAAGAACGTCGTCGGCGCATTCTTTCGACACTCGATCGGGAGATTGTCGCAGAAAAGAAGAGCCTTACCGAGGCGCGCGAAGAGGCCATTCGACGCCTAGAAGTATTCGTTCAGCGCTACAGTGGCGACAATGCGGACAGTTCTGCCACTCCTGACGCCATGTTTCGCTTGGCTGCACTCTACGAAGAGCGCGCTCGATCGGACTTCGAGGGGGACATAGCGCCGCAGCTCGAACCTGCGGTGGGCTTGTATCGCCGCATTGTCCGGGAGTACCCCAAGTACGAGGAAATCGCTGCCGTACACTACTACCTTGGTCACTCGCTTACGGATTCGGGGAAAATTGAGGAGGGGCAGCAGGCGTGGCGAGCGCTGGTTTGTCAGAACCGCTACCAAGTTCGGGACAATCCGACTGACACCAGACGCCTCGCGCTCACACCGCTTGAGCAGGACCATGACGTTCGATTTTGGGATGCCTGGTACAACAAGAATCCCTTGCCGATCGATCAGATGGTCGGGCGCAAGGGCACAGCGGCAAATCAAAAGGTGACCGATCCGGCAGAGGAGTTGTCTTTTCGCGATCCATACAAGGACTGCCAAGCGATTCCTCAGAAGGGCGTCCCCGGGGAAGAGCCGAGATACCTCGCAGAAATCTGGTGGCAGCTAGGCAACTACCATTTTGATCAGATTGATCCAAACGGCGGACCATACAATCTAAATCGTGCGATTGCCGCGTACGAATTGGGGATGCAGTACAAAAAGCCTCCGCTCTATGGGGTGTCCCTATACAAGTTGGCTTGGGCATTTTACAAGCAGCAGCGCTATCGCACGGGTACCGAGTGGTTTGTTCGGTTGTTGGCTTATGCTGACGAGCAGGAAGCAAAAACCGGAGATCCCGGAGCTGACTTCCGGACGGAAGCCTATACCTATATCGCTGGCTCGTTGACCTACGTGGATTTCGACGGACCGGGAAAGGCTGACCCCTACGTTCCACGAAATGACGTGCTCGATACAGAGAGCAATCCGCTTGAGGCGGAACGAAAAATGGCCGTCGCGATCACACGGATCCAAGATCCGAATTTGATCCCGCAGGACAAGAAGTGGTCGGTCGAAATCTACAAGGCGCTGGCCCAGGAATACACGGACATCTCGCAGAATCGCAACGCGATTGCGACGATGGAGCTAATGCTCCAGAAGTTCCCGCTCGATCGAGATGCTCCGCTGGTTCAGCACAAGGTTGCAGAACTGTACGACCAGTTGGCTCGCCTGGCTCCAGAAGGTTCCGCGACCCGAGCCGAGTATTCGGGCAAGGCGCTGGCTGGGCGCGGCCGGCTTGCTGCGTATGTCGGTGCAACTCCGTGGACTGACGCTAACCGCGATGATCCTGAGGCGCTGCAACAAGCCGAACTTCTAGTCAAGAGTGGCCTAAAACGCGCAGCGGCGGATCATACGAATTTCGCCCGTGCGTACTATGACCGCGCACTCGAGCTCAACGACGCCAAAGAGCAAGGCGCGCAAATCGAGAAGGCCATTGCAGAGTATCGGCTCGCGGATCAGGGGTGGAGCGCCTATTTAGAGCAGGACCCGACGGCGCTCGATGCCTACGAGACTCGATTTTGGGTTGCTGATGCTCGCTATTGGGTTGCGGTTCTGCAGATTGCACTTGGCCGCACGCCTTCCGCCGAGGAGACTCGAACGGCTCGCGAAGCATCGATCGCGGTACGTGAGTCGAATGAAGATGACAAGTACTTGCAGCCTTCTGCGTACTACGTCGTAACCTTGGCGGAGAAAATCCTCGAAGACCAGTATCGACTGTTCAAGGACAGCAGCGGCGCGCGCGGGACAGAGCAGCGAACGGAAGTCGACTTTGACGGTGAAGGCGAATCGCGTCACGTGAAAGTATTGGAGATTCCGGGTTCCGTGCGGGACGCAATGGTCGCACGCGACGAGTACAACGCGCGCATTGCCGCGGACCGCGACCCGCAAAAAAATGGTCTGCTTTACTCATTCCAATCAGCTGACTACGCGTTCGTGTACGGACAGTTCGACGAGGCGCGCCAGCGCTATACTCCAATCTTCAACGAGTATTGTGGCAAGAACGAATGGGGCTACAAGGCCTGGGAGAAGCTCATTAGTATGAGCAACTTCGAGAACAAGGTTGAGGAAAGTAGAAAACTCGCCGACGGACGAAGTTGCGCATACAACGAGGAAACCAAGCGCGCCGAAGACGCGATTCGTAAACCGGTCAAACAGGGGGTTGCGTACCTTGACGCACGCAAGCTGTATGACGAGGCCGAGAAGATGGCTCCAGGGCCTGAGCGTGACAAGCGTTGGCGAGAGGCGGCAGCTGCTTACAAGGTCGCACTTGATGCGGCACCTGATCGGGACGAAGCGCCAGAAGCGGCTATGAATGGCGCCTTCGCGTACAAGCAGGTTGGTGAATACGACAAGGCGATCGAGATGTACGAGTTGTTCATCGGACGCTACGGCAGCGAGGCAAAACTCAAGAAGCTGCAGTCGGGCGATCCAAAGGCAAAGCCACCGGTCGAGCCAAATCCGAAGAAATACGCGGAGCGCGTCACCTACCTCAAGAACGCCTATGACGCACTTGCGGCCGCCTACGTTCTATTTTTTGATTATCCGAGGGCGGCCGAGACGTTTGAGAAGATTGGCGCCACCAACCACTTCCCAGAAACCGCTAGGCGCGAATCCGCCAAGCAAGCTTTGGTGCTTTACACCAGCCTCGGCGATCGCGGTGGCATGAGCCGGACGCGTGACAAGTACCGGCAGCTTGGGGCATCCCAAAAGGAGTTGGCTGAGGCGGACTTCGTCGTTGCGACTTCCGACCTGAAACGCTGGGATGAGTTCAGTCCGGACGAAGGAGCGAACCAAGAGGCGCGAAAGCGTGCTCAGAAGGCGATGTTCGATTACTACGACGCTGAGAAGAACCGCGACGTGTCAACTCAGTTCGTTGTTCAGGCTGCCTATCATGTGGCAAAAATGAAGAAGGCGTCAGGGGCAGGCGACACCAACGAGTGGTGGAAGAATACGGTCACTGCGTTCCAGCGCTACAAGCGTGGCGCACCAGTCAAAGACGGGCGGAGTTCGGCTCTTGGAAGTCGGGAAGCGTCCATGGCTGCAGAGGGTGACTACGTCCTGCTCGATCAAGAGGTGGCCAAGAAGTTCGATTACGAATCGGGGCACCACCGTTACAAGGGAACTTCCGTCGAGGTCGTGAGCCAGTATCGCAAGGACGCGGGCGAAGCCAAGGGGTGGTTCGAGAAGCTGCAAGCCATTGCAGACGGCTACCTTTCGCCAGAGTGGACCCCGATTGTTATCGCACGCCAAGGTTCGTTGTACGATTCGTTGCGAACTGGTCTCTACAATACGCGTCCGCCGGCGCTCAAGATGTTCGACAAGAAGATGGAGGATCTACTCAAGCGCGCTGAGGAGAGTGGGATCCCCGAGCTTCAAGAGAAGGCCGATGCCAAGCGCATTGCGATTCAAGAAGCCTGGCGAACAGCGCGCGACCAAGAGCTAGACAGCGCGGACCGCATTCTAGTCGACAGGTATGGTAATGCGATCGTGCTTGCGCGGCGCTACAACGTATCGAATCCGGCCGTTACCCGGGCAATTCGTCGGCTCGCGTTCGTCACTGACGTAGTTGGCGAAGGCAAGATGGGCGGCTACGCGGGTACAGTGAAGGACCTAAGTTATACTCCGGGCATGTTCCAGCGAATGCGGCCTGGTCTTGTCACAACGCCAAAGCCCGAGGGAATGCCAAAGCCTTTGCCGGTGCTGGCGCAATGAGGTGCACCATGGTTCGACGACGAAATCCGAAGAACAATCGGAAGCAGTTATTGTCCCTCGGGTGGGTGCTCGCGATTGCGCTGGTTTCAGGCTGCGGCGGTTCGGGTCCGGCAGCAAAGGCGCCCGATGCAGTAGCAGGGGCGAACACCAAGCAGGGCGATCGAGTTGTTTCCCCGTCGGGTCAACAGGTTGGGATCTCGGACGCGCCGTCAAGCGGAACAAGCAGTGTCTCCCGGCCCAAAATGAGTGCGTCGGCTGCAGAGTTATATGCTGCCGGTATGCAGGCTTTTCAAGCTGGTAATTTGGATGGTGCCAACGCCCAGTTCACCAAGGCGACTGAAGCCGATTCGAGCGCCTACCAGGCATATTACTCGATGGGAGTCGTTCGCGAGCGCTTTGCCAACTACAGCGGGGCATTGTCGGCCTATTCGAAATCGATATCCGTTGTGTCGGACTATGAACCTGCGATTGTAGCTTACGCGGTATTGACAGCGCGCGAGGGCAATCCGGACGCTGCTGAGGAGTACTTGAATGGGCGGCTCGCGAAGATGGAGCGTTCGGCGGCCCTCATTACGGCGCTTGCGGAGGTCAAGTCAATTCGAGGTGATTCTGGCGCGGCGCAGCGGTTGGCGAAAGAAGCTCTGAAAGCCAACCCAGACTATCGTCCTGCGATGGTGGCGATGGCGCGCGACCATTACCGCTCACGGCGACTTGATCTCGCCCTGTATGCGTTGCAGGGAATTCTTGATGGATATGGCGCGGAAAATCCACCTCGCGACAAGGACAATCCTGAGGCGATTCTTCTGCGCGGGCTCATCTACAAGGAGCGCGGTCAGCGAGCAGCTGCCATGGCTGACTTCAAGCGCAGTCTGGAGATTCGTTCTGACTTGGTAGAAGCCAAGGTTCATTTGGCCGGTTACCTGTTGGAGTCGGGCAACGCGCCAGAGGCTGTTCCCTTACTCGAGTCAGCATTGCGATACGATCGCGATAACCTACTGGCGAGATTGAATCTCGGTGACGGTTACCGGCTATTGGGGCGTGTTGCCGATGCAAAGCAGCAACTCGAATGGGTCTTGCAGAAAGATTCAAAACTCGCGCAGGTTCACTATGCGGTCGGCTTGCTCTACCTGTTTAGCGAGAATGTACCGGGTTCGACGCCAAAGGAATCTGCCGATCGCGCAATGGTGGCCTTCGAAGAGTACAAGAAACTCAAGCCGCGTTCCGGGCCGGGGCAGGCAGATGACGTCGATGAGCTAATTACTGCAGCGAAATCGAAGAAGGCCGTCATCGAAGCGGGAGACGCCGAGAAAGCTGCAGCAGAAGCTGACAAGGCAGCTGCGGCCACTGCGCCAGCGACTAAGGCAAAAGCCGAAGACGCTGTTCCTGGCGTTGCGCCCGCCAATGCTCCGGCCAGTGGAAGCGGCGCGGCCAATCCTGACGGTAAAAAGGCTCCTCCCACCACCAGCATGCCCGATGAGGAGACAGGTCAATGAGGCCAGCATCAAGCAAGCTATGGCTAGTGTGGGCGACGGCCATGTTGTCGGCATTTCCTGCGTTGGCACAAAAGAAGTCGCGAGTGGTAACGATCAGTGAGGTCACGATCGTGGGGCGCGTGCAAAAGCCAATTGCAGCGGTCGATGTGAGCCGCATTCAGCCGCGGCTCACGCTCGGTGAAATGCGTCAGCCGTTCTTGAAGCGTGTCGAAGAGGCAGTGAAGAAGGAGCCTTTCTAGCTGGGAGTTGTTGTGGGGTGCAACGTGGGGTGGTGCATTTTGTCGCTCGTGGTTGCGGTGGTCCCGCTGCTGCGGGGCTGGCAGTTGCTGCGGCACGCGTTGCCCCGCAGCGAGCAGTTAGACTTTCAACTTCTTGGGCCAGCGTCGCGCTGGCAGCTGTCTGCCGTCCATAACTTGTCGGGACCAATTGGGGGGTTCGTGCGGACATTCGTGGCTGAACCTAGCCTGGCGGGGCGGATAGATTTGCTTTGCGAGCGCCTGGGCGAAGTGGATTCAGAAACGCACCAGATTGCGTCGCAGTATTCGACGATGGTTAGAGCCGTACTGGCTGCGGGTGGGCTACTGAGCGTCATCATCGTCACTAGCGCCGTAAGGAAGCAAGCCGGGTGGGAGATCGTGTGGGGTCTCCTGCCGGCGTTGTTGTCGGCATTGGTTGCATTCTGGTGTTACTGGATGGGTCAGCTGGTCAGTCATCGCTCTGGCGAAAGGCGTCGCAATTGGGACGCATTATGTCGGATGCTCGAGGGGCCGCATATGTCTTGGCCTGCTGTTGCAGGTGAAGCACACAGCGGTGGCGATAACGTGGGGAATCGTGGAATGGACAACCAGCGAGAAAATAGATCGGCAACAGCTCCGGTGGATCCGTCATGATGGTGCGCAAGCGCGACAGCGCGGTGCCGTTCAGCTTTATCTTGCCTGTCAGGGTGGCTTTCATCGAGGATAGCATTCAATGACGCAACAGCATTTCGGACAACAACAGGCTAATCGCCCCGGACAGATGACTGCCGTTATGCGCGCGGTTGCTGCGACAGGTCCGAAAGTCTTGCGAATTGGCGTGGTACAGTCTGGACGGGTCATCGAAGAACGGATCATCAAGCAACGGACTCACGTTACGGTGGGGCCGAGTGAGAAGAGCATGTTCGTTATTTCGTCGGATGCGGTGCCGGCGAACTTCCGACTATTCGAATTGGTGGGTGACGAGTATCACTTGAACTTCGTCGATTCCATGTCGGGGCGCATTGCCTTGCCTTCGGGAATTTCCGATCTTTCGGTCCTCAAGGGGCATGCCAAGCGATCTGCACAAGGGGTTTTCCAACTGAAGTTGACGGAGGACTCCCGTGGCAAGGTTGTATTGGGTGACGTTACGTTCCTATTTCAGTTCGTGGCTCCACCACCCGTGCAGCCTCGCCCTCAGCTTCCCGTAGCCGTGCTGCGCGGTGCCACGAGCATTGATTGGACGACCACGATGATCGCGGCGTTCTCTTTTTTGCTGCATTTCTTGGGAATTGGGTCGCTCTACTCGGACTGGCTTGATCCGATAGTCAATGAGGACGCCAATCTTGCGAGTCTCGTCGACTCAGTGAAGAGTCTGCCGCCACCGCCGCCCGTCGAGCAAAAAGAAGAGAGCGGCGATACCAAGGCCCAGAAATCCGAAGAGAAGGCTGAGGCGAAGAGCAGCGGTAGCCAAAAGACGCCAGCAGCTGGCGCAGCGGCGCCCAAGATGAGCGCTGCCGCGGCTGCGAAGCTGTCAAAGGATCTCGAAGCGCTCGAAATGGCGACGCTCGGGGCGTTGTCTGGTGCCGGTCCAGCCACCGCGGGTGTGCTCAGTGGACGTGGCGAAGTGGCCATCAATGCACTTGATCAAGCCGCAGCGACCAGTGCAGGCGTTTCTTCTGGTATGGGCGACTTGAAACTCGGTGGCGGGGGTGGAGCTCTTCGTCCGGGGCAGGTGGGTGGCGGGCTTGGCGACTTGGGCAATTCAGGCAAGACTGCCGGCACCCAGGGGACGGGTGAGAAGGCTAAGGTTTCTGGGCCAAAGGGCAACGCCAGTGTTGGCGGCGCCGCGGTTTCCGGAGGCGCGGTGGCCAATGCGAGCCGCGTGGTCGCGGGTATGAAGGCCGGATTCCGAAATTGCTTCAATCGCGAACTCGCCTCGAACCCGGACGCTCAGGGGACGATTCGGCTCACGATTAAGGTTGGTCCGGGTGGTGAAGTGCAAAATGTCACGGCGGCGCCTTCCGGTGCCTTAGGCTCAGCGGTCGATTGTGTGAAGGCGCGCGCCCGCAGCGCCCAATTTGACCCACCAGAAGGTGGGAGCGCTGTGATTGTTGTGCCCGTAACCTTCGTGAAACAATAGGTTCGCGTCCATCAGGTTGCTCGACCGTGAACGTGTTCCGGGCCGGCGGCATCAAAGAAACTCGAACCGTAACCGCGACATGACGTAGATCGACCCTAGGAATTCGTCCCATGACTCGAATTGACAGCACGCAACTGCCTTCCTATAATGCCGCGGTCGACCGGATGGACCGAGGGAGGCTGTCGCGGATGATGTCGTTGAAGGTATTTTTAAGAGTTGTTCTTGCAGCAGGTATTGTTGCCGGTGCGTTCGGTATTGCGACGGCGCAATCTTCGACGGGCTCCGATAACACGGGTGCCGCGTTGCCCGCGGTGGACAATAGTGCGGATGCCAATCTCTCTCCGACGCAAATGCGGGCGGCCGCGAATCAATACCTGCCCACGATGGAGCAGAGTGCGCAGACGATTCGACGTCAGCTCGAGCAAGCTCGAGATAGTCGCGATGTTGTCAAAGTGCTTTGCCTCAACGACAAGCTGAATCAGGTTGATGTTGCGCTGCGGTCGGCAAAGGATCGGATTGTGTCGCTGTCGAGCGCTGTCGAGCGCAGCGAAGCCGAACGTGCGCGGCACGAGTTTACTGTGATTCAAGTGCTTCGCGATAGAGTTCGGGCATTGTCGCAGGAGGCGAGTCAGTGCATCGGTGAAGAGACCGGATTCATCGACGAACCCAAAGTACGCGTCGAGATCGATCCGGCCATTCCGAAGCAGGATCCGACGGTCATGCCGCAGGATCCAGTCATCAGCGCACCGCCGGTCGTAACACCACCAATTCCAGAAACCCCGATTCAGTAGGTTCCGAGTCGCGGAAACTACAAGTGACGAACGGGGAAGATTCACGATAGCCTTGTCCCCGAGACAAACGGAAGCTGATGAAAACGCATTCTTCTATTGTAGCCATTCTGCTGGGCCTGCTGGTCTCGGCAAGCGCGATGGCTCAGGGGCGACCGTGGCTAGCGGATCGAGCCTATGGGGAGGGCATGGGGATCCGCACTGGCGATCTCGAGCTGCACCCGAGCGTTGCGGGCGAAGTTGGTTACGACTCGAATTTCTTTCAGCGCTCTTCAGATACGGGCCCGGCCTACATTTGGGATAGACGGGGACCCACTCCCTCAATTCGGTTTCGGATCACGCCAGCGCTTACGCTGTCGACTTTGAGCCCGCAACGTAAGTTGGGTGACGCTGCTGGTACCGCGGCTCCGAAGTTCAATTTTAGTGCGGGAGTTTTCGCTTCGTATAACGAGCTCGTTCGAGTTGGAGGAAGCGCGGAAGATGATTTGGGCAGGCAACGCCACATTGATGGCGGGGCAAACGTGCTGTTCGACATTTTGCCGCAGCGTCCAGTTGGTACGGATATCGCTGCCGATTTCGTCCGCGTGGTGTCACCATCGAACGATCCTGCACTCAGAAACACCTGGAACCGTGACACGATTCATGGCGGGGTGGGTGTCACTTGGCGGCCTGGTGGCGGCCTCTTCGATTGGCGCCTCGGTTACGACGCGCTTTACAACTACTTCGAGTCAACAGGTTTTCAGAATCTCAACAACGTTCGCAATAGCATCAATACCCGCGGGCGCTGGAAATTTTACCCGCGTACGGCGTTCATTTACGACGCTCAAACGTACTGGCTCACCTACACGGGGCCAACTCCCGTTCGAAATGACGGTCAGATCATCCAAGCACGGCTTGGGCTCAATGGGTTGGTGACAAATCAGTTTGCGCTGCTCGCTGTGGCTGGTTGGGCAACAACGCATTTCGATGGGGCAAGAGTCCCGGTTCCCGAGAACCTAAATACGGTCATCGGTCAGGCCGAGTTGAAGTGGTACATACTACCGCAGCCGAAGTTACAGCCCGGCGACGCAACCGTTGGGTTGAGCAGTCTCGCAGTAGGTTATCTGCGAGATTTCAGCCCGAGCTACTTGGCTGATTTCTACCGGCGCGATCGCGTGTACGGCAATGCCTCGTACTTCGTGGGTGGGCGCTACTTGATCGATGTCCAGGCGGGTTACGCGCGCATCACCCATCCGCACCACGTTCGCTATGCGGGTGCAGGTATCCAACCGTCGGATCAGTTGGGTCTTACTGAGAACCGCATGGACGTACAGCTCTTCACCGAGTACCGCACCAGCGATACCTTTGGCATCAATGCCACGTTGCGTTACGACGCGAGCCTGACGCGGACGGAGCTCAATATTCCGAATACCAACACTGGTGCAACTGGACCGTATGTTGACAACCTCGCATTCTCTCGCTTTGCTGGGTGGTTGGGCGTTCGTTGGTTCATGTGAGTGCGTCCCAGACTGATTTGTCTATGAAATCGCGATACCGTCAAGCGTTGCAACGCTGGCTAGGCGTTAGGGCGTTTACCATTGTCGCAGCGATGCTCGTGGCCTGCGCCGCTGCGGTCGACAATTCCCGGGTACGGCTGCCGCCACCGATTGAAAGCTCAACGGTTGGGCCTGACGATGTGTTCGTCATGCGCATCGTCGGTGAGAAGGATCTGCCAGAGGAATACCAAGTCGCGTCGGATGGCACCGTCGATTTGCCCTACGTTCACCGTGTCAACGTGTCGGGTCTTGAACCCCACGAAATTGCCCGGGCTGTGCGCGAGCGGCTGATACAAGAGAAGATATTGAGCGATCCGAGCGTCGTTGTGATGATCAAGGAGTACCGGAGCAAGAAGATTACGGTGCTTGGTCAAGTCCAGAAGCCCGGTAGCTTCCCGCTGACTTCTGGGTTGACGTTGCTGCAGGTGGTGTCGCTTTCGGGCGGGTTTACCTCGATCGCTAAGACTGATCACGTGCGGTTGACGCGCAAGTTGAAGGACGGCTCGAAGACCGTCGTATTGAGTGTCGATTCGATTACGGATGGCCGTTCACCGGACGTTCCGCTGCAAGCCGGCGATGTACTGTACATATCGGAACGAGTCTTCTAGCTAGACGCAGAATTCGGCGTCACGCTTGATTGGGCGAAATCTGCTCGTTTCTTTGGAAGGGCGAACGCAACGAGTCGCGCAGGGTGGGGAGGACGTGACCGGTGACGCTCGATTGGGCGCAATCGACTAGTTGCGTGCCGCGAGCGAAGCGACGAGTTGGTATCGCGGCGTGGAAGGGGCGATGAACCATGAGTCCATTCGCGCATCGCTATAGGCCCGGTGGGAAAGCGGCATTGCCATTCCCGCGCCGAGCGAAAACCAAAACTCTGGGTCGGCGGGCTTACTGCTAACACTAATGAGCCACTCTGCTGGCATCACCCAATCGGCGGGCGAAGGCGGCGGCGCACTGTCGCCCTTGTTTGGTTTTGGCAGCGTCCAGGCGTTGACCAATTGCGGTCGCACGAGTGACTCGATGGTCAAATGCAGTATATCGTTCGAGAACGGCGCGTAGTCGATACCGAGCCCCCAGAAGGCGTGCGTTCCGAAGGTGACATCGCCGAAGCGCAAGGGCCGAGCCACGCGAACGCCGACGTCAGTGACTAGCGACAATCCGAACCGTGACCAATGAGCATTGATTGCGACACCTTCCGTCATGTCGCGATTGCCTAGATAGGCGCGAGCTTTGCCGAGTGGCAGTGTTACTTCGATGCGCATCGCCCAGTCGAAAAATCTCAGCGATTCAGGCAGTTTGGTGCGCAGAGAAAGACTTGGATCGCCGATCCCACTAGTGGCGAGAGGCGGAGGTGATTGCGACACGAGCGCGTCTGGTCCGGAGCCGACTTGGCTTATCGCTAGCGGCTGACGGATGGTCACGTCCATTCCTCGCCCGAGCCCCGCAGCAGCGCGCAAATCGAGGCGGGCCGTACTGCGCACGACCGGCACTAGTTTCCCCTGCGGATCGCTGCTTGGCGCGACAAGCTCGGCTGGACTCGAAGCGTAGCGGGCAACAACGGTGCCGGCGAAGTCGCCTGCCGCGACGACCTTGCCGCGACCGAACCACCGAAATGGTGACGGCTCAGCTGGTCCAGGCATGGGTGTTGAATCAAAGCAGCCCATACCGCTAATTTCGCCTGAGCAGGCGAGTTCTTGGGCGACTCCGGGACTCGAGAACATTGCTACGGTGGCTGCCCAGAGGATTGCCCGCATCGTTCGCGCAAGATAGCCGTTTTCCAGCAAGCAGTGCATTGATTCTGCGGTTTTCCGGCTGTCGGCGCGGCTTGGGTTCAGCCCACTGGTCGAAGCTCGCGCGGCGTGCCAAGGTCCGGGCCGTGCCGCAAGTAAGCATTACTTCGTCGAGTCCCTTGTGCCTTGGTTCCGCGTCGCCGCGACGCAAGGATCTCCTGAATGGCCTCGGTCTGCCAATCCGGGTCGTCGTTGGCGACGTGGACGAAGAGCCTGTGCGAGGCGAGTCACCACTCGATTACCTCAACCGCGTTGTCACCGACAAGCTTTCGGCAATTGCGTGCAGAGCCGAAACTTTTCCAGAATGTGCGGCACTGCTCGTCGCGGATACGATCGTGCGGACTGAAGATCGAATTATCGGTAAACCGCGCGATGTCGAGGGCGCTCTCGAGCTATTGCAGCTGCTATCAGGTCGTGAACACATTGTGCACACGCGCTATGCCATCGCATCGCGGTGTGACTTCTACCGGCCACTAGCATCGCGTACGGTGACATCGAAAGTGTATTTGCGAAAATCTCCGGTTGAAATCCTGAGGCGCTATGCGTCGACTGGGGAAGGGCTCGACAAGGCGGGGGCCTATGCTGTTCAAGGGATTGGCGCATTCCTCGTCGAACGAATCGAGGGATCCTACTCGAATGTTGTCGGGCTACCCGTATGCGAGGTCGTTTCCGATCTGTTGGGCAACGAACTGTTGCGGGACTTTCCGTAATGGCCGGTGACAAGCACGGCGCGAACGGGAAATTGCGCGACGGAGTACTGATTGCCACGGTGGCATTGCTGCTTCGCGTGGCCCTAGCGTTTTGGGCCGCATCACGATTTCCGCCAACGGGCGACGGGCAGTACTATCACATTGTGGCGGGACGAATTGCTCAAGGTCTTGGATACACGTGGCTGTGGCCTGATGGCGCAGTTACCTACGCGGCGCACTATCCGATTGGGTACCCCGGTATCGTGGGCGGGCTCTATGCGCTCTTCGGAGTGACTGCCCTCGGACCAATGTTGCTCAATGCCGTTGCCGGGACGAGCATTGTCTGGTCGGTTCATCGTATTGCGAGTCGATTCGCGAGTCGGCAGGCGGCTGCTGCTGTTGCCGCTATCGCGGCACTTCACCCGACATTCCTATTTTATACGCCGGCGTTGATGACAGAGCTCGTTTCAGCCGCGCTCTGTAGCGCGGCCGCTGCAATCGCTGTTGCCGTGCCGCGCTCACGACTAGGTTTCTGGGGAGGGTTGGGGGTGATTGGGACGCTCATTGGAGTTGCCACACTCGTTCGCCCGCAGCAACTGCTATTCGCGCCATTCCTCGGCGGACTCTGCGTCGTATTGAGTCGTAAGCAGTTGAGTGAATCGGTAGTCGTGCCGGAGCGCGGGAAGCTGTGGGTACCGGTGGTGCTTGCTGCGGTCGTCGCTACCAGCATTAGCGTTGGGATCTGTTTGCCATGGACTTATCGGAACTGTGAGAAGATGGGACGTTGTGTGTTTGTGAGCGCCAATGCCGGGTGGAATTTGTTGATAGGTACTTCGCCCAAGGGTCAGGGTGCCTGGACATCGATTGATTCCATTGGCGTGCCCATGGCTTGTCGCACGGTTTTTGCCGAGGCGGCCAAGGACGCCTGTTTTGGCCGGGTTGCAGTGCAAACCATTACAACCGCGCCCGTTGATTGGGTTCGCCTGATGCCAGCGAAACTCAAGAAGACATTCGATGACGTAGGTGCACCGGGATGGTACTTGAACACCTCTAATTGGCATCACTTTGACGACCGAGCCAAAGTCGCACTTGGCGCCGCCGAAGTCGTCGTTCAGCGACTGAGCATGCTGGTCGCATGGTTCGGCGTCATGCGGGTTCGCGGAGCGCGTCGCTCGCTACGTCTGTCAGTAGCAGCGATTGGAATTGGATGTCTGTTTTACACTTACGCATGGCTGTCGGTGTTGCTACTTTGTGCTGGCGTACTCCTCGTGGGTCGTCGGCTCCTCGACGAGCCGCTGCTGCTGCTACTTGGCTTCGCTTACGGCTCGACGGCCATGGTCCATGCCGTGTTCTTTGGCGGAGCCCGGTACGCAATCGTCGCTATGCCCTTCTTGCTCGCATCAATGGCCCGAGTATGGTCGACGGGCCGTGTGCCCTCCGAGCAAATGGGCGCAGCCTGAGCCGCGGGCCGCACTGTTATGGCGGATTTGGGGGGCTATGTGGGGGATTTTGCGTGGACTTTTGACATGCCGCCCTGAGCCGTACGATACTCGCTAGGGTCCGAGGAGTACGAAGATGCCCATCGAAGCTGAGGATGCCGCCAGACGTTTGGCTCGAGCGATTGCAAGTGATCTTTCGCTCTACAACGAGGAGAAGATCGTGCGCGGCATTGAGAACGACAGTCTGTTCGAAGAGTTGGCCGAGGAGATCGAGGAAGGGCGAGCGCTCTACAAGAGTCGTGTGGCAGCCGAGCTGTACAAAAAGAATTTTTACGATCGCGCCATCGTCGACATCCTCGTGAAGTCGAAGGGGCATATTCGCAGTAGCATCTGGTGAGCGTTCACCGGTTCATCCTTCCCGACGATCAACCGCGTGAGCGGCTGGACAAGGTGGTCTCGGGCCTCATGCCGGAGTCGTCGCGGGCCACGCTTCAGCGATGGATTGAAGAGGGACGGATCACAGTCGACGGCGGCGCCTGCCGTCAAAAAGATCGCGTCGGGCCGCGTCAGGTTATCGAGGTCGTGCCCGCTGCACCGCCGCCCACGAAAGCTGTACCGGATCCCACGGTCCGGTTCGGGGTCTTGTACGAAGATCCACACTTGTTGGTGATCGACAAGCCAGCGGGGTTGGTGGTGCATCCGGCGAGGGGTCACAGCGATGGAACGCTCGTAAATGGGCTGCTCGCAAGATACGATTGGGATTGGGCGGATGACGAAGAGGCAGAGCCCTCTGGGAACATTCGCCCGGGCATTGTGCATCGCATCGACAAGGACACGAGTGGGATCCTGGTAGTGGCACGTAGCGAGATGGGGAGGGAGGGACTCAAGACGCAATTGGCCCGTCATACAATGGGACGGCGCTACCTCGCCATTTCGGTCGGCGTGCCGAAGGCGTGCACGATACGTACTTGCTACGGCCGTCATCCGCGTTCGCGACTTCGATGGACCTCGACGGGCGTCGATGGAAAGCTTGCGGTCACGCACGTGCGGCCCATCGAAGTGTTAGCGAACGCAACGGCGACGCTCGTTGAGTGTCGCCTCGAGACCGGACGTACCCACCAAATTCGCGTGCATCTGGCCGAGCAGACGCGGACTCCGTTGTTGGGGGACGCGCTCTATGGTCGCCCGGCTGAAGCTCAACACCTTGTGGAGGCCGAGCGTCTGATCGGCAGGCAGGCGTTACACGCGACTGAGCTCGCATTCGACCACCCGGTGACGGGGCAGCGTCTCGAGTTCAGACTAGAGCCACCGGCGGACTTTGCGCTTGCGCTTGAGTATTTGAGGTCGGTTGATGCTAGGGCTTGAGGCGGCTAATCTCGGCCCTTGCGGCGAAAGCCATGGCTGATTCAACGAACCCCACGGATACGGAGTTGCTGCAGCAATGCGCGCGTAGTTGTGCGAAACTGCGGGAGCAAATTGGGCGGGTCGTCGTAGGGCAGGAGCGCGTTGTCGATGCGATGCTCGTGACGCTGCTCGGGCGCGGACACGCGCTTCTGGTGGGCGTACCAGGCCTTGCGAAAACACTATTGGTATCAAGCCTAGCCAAGTGTCTTGGGCTAAGTTTTGGACGCGTCCAGTTTACGCCCGATCTTTTGCCAGCGGACATCACCGGCACTGATGTATTGAACGATGTCGAGGTGGCCCCAGGGCGGATCCGCCGTGAGGTCGAATTTTTGCCGGGTCCCATATTTCGCCATCTTGTCTTGGCGGACGAGATCAATCGAACTCCGCCGAAAACTCAGGCTGCGCTGCTTCAGGCAATGCAAGAGCGCCAAGTGACTGCTGGCGGCCAAACCCACCTACTCCCTGATCCATTTCAGGTATTTGCGACACGTAATCCGATCG
>Ga0302321_100000056_pt1 | contig 98721 bp, 95 predicted proteins | sample Fen_T0_1_FD_202505 | JGI IMG/M metagenome (GOLD analysis project Ga0302321, IMG submission 202505) | Peat permafrost microbial communities from Stordalen Mire near Abisko, Sweden - Fen_T0_1 | ecosystem: Environmental > Terrestrial > Soil > Wetlands > Permafrost | place: Sweden: Abisko...
TGATTTGAATGATCACGGCTATAAGTCACTGGCTAGTGATAAAGATGGTTACATTCAAAGATCAATGACGCAGTTTAGTCGACCATATGAATTGGATGGAAGAGATGTCGTAGAAGATATGGTTCAATTTCTCCCCGCGGAGAAAAGACCTGGTCAAGTTATTGTTCATAGTTGGAATCCATCTGGAGCACAAGAGATGATGAAAATGCTTAAGGATGCCGGATTCAATGCGATTCGCTGGGTCTTCAATCCTAAGGATAATCTAAAGGCAAATGGCACATCATAAAAGAAAGAAACCAAAACACCAGAGAGCTGGTTGTTTGATGTGTAAACCTTACAAAGATGAAAGAACAAAAGGTTCTAAGAACACCGAAAAACCAAGTGTAAGAAGAAAGTTGCAGAAAGGAAAAGATGAAGATCTCTAACTCTGATCTTGTTTCATTTACAAAGGATGCTTTCCACAAGGCTAGCAATAATCAGTCAAAGCTTTCTCCTTTTGAATTGAACATTGAGGGTATGTCTGGAAATAAGGGTCGTCATCTTCTTAATAATCTCTGTTCCATTCCTCAGACAAGATATCTTGAAGTTGGTATGTGGAGAGGTTCTACACTTTGCTCTGCAATCAAGGGAAATTCAGTTATTGCTACAGGCATTGATAATTGGTCAGAATTTGGCGGACCAATGGGTGAATGCAAGAGTAACGTAGAAAAGTGCAAGGGATCTTCTCAAGTTAAGATCATTGATCAAGATTGTTTCACAGTAGATAAGAGTTCACTCGATGGTCCTTATAATGTTTATTTCTATGATGGTGGTCATTCTGAAATCGAACAATATAAGGCCATCACTTATTTTGATGAAGTTATGGCAGATTCATTTGTTCTTGTTGTAGATGATTGGATGCAACTTGAAGTTGTTCGTGGTACACTGTTTGGTCTTAAGGATATGAAGTATGATATTCTTTGGGAGAATCATTGTAGGTCTGTTGATTTTAACAGAGCTGATTGGTGGTGTGGTTTGTATCTTGCTGTTGTTTCAAAACATAAGGGCTAGACCTGGTTTCGACAGAGGACAGTGAAGAATAGAATGCGAGTCGTGGTTGATCAGCTTGCCACGTAAAAAGCAGATCAAAAATAACAGTCAACGATAACGTTGAAGTCCCCGCTTGGATGATCTCGGCTAACGCCGCGGCACTCCAGGCTGCAGCCTAAAAAGTTGCAGGGAATGTTTTCTGGTGAATGTCTGAATAACCAGAAGGCACAAACTTTCAGACAAAAACTTTCAAAGGCGGGCCGTCACCCGGAGAGAGTTTGGTAAGAGACGGAGTTTGACCTAGCCTCGAGGGTAATAGAGGAAACACTCGTAGTATTTTGTTAATCATTTCTTTTGGACCGGAGTTCGATTCTCCGCTAGTCCAAGTTTCATACACTCATTGTTCAATGGTAGAACATCTGCTTGACTCGCAGAATACAAAGGTTCGATTCCTTTTGAGTGTACTCCATTAGTAGTTTAAAATTAACAAAAACAACGGACTCTGAATCCGGAGTTGAACTCCCAATCGGTCTAGAACGAGATGAAGAGATTGCCTAATGGACCATTTGCTCTCATGGTGAAACTGGATATCACGTTAGTCTTCTAAACTTAAGTTGGGGGTTCGAGTCCCTCTGAGAGCATGTTGTGTTATAATACACAAATGAGATACCAATACGATAACTGGACATGTGGACCCTGCGCTGTTATAAACGCCGCTGAAATTCTTGGTAGGAAGCTTGCTTTGAAGAGAGCAATCTCAGCTGCCAAGTCTAGTAACAGCAAAGGAACATCTTCAAAGGGAATCGAAAGAGCAGTTAAGGCTGCTGGACTTCAATGTGAGAAATTCAAAGGTAATCATACTCTTCTGTTTAAGAAGACTTGGAAGCACTCCAGAAAAGAAAAACTGAGAGCGTGTTTCAATCAAGTTCTTTTTTCTGTCAAATCAGAACCTGTTATAATTTGTGTTCAAAATGATTCTCATTGGGTTACTGCTGTCGGAACGATAAACGATAAGATTCTTGTATTTGATCCAGTCGATGGGTTATATCTTATCTCAGAACAAACATTTGAAGGTTTGATTGGAAAGCACGTAAAAACATTCATAGGTATCAGAGTTCATAAGCCCTCATGGTGAAACTGGACATCACGGATTTCTTATTTGTAAAGAACCGTTATCAAATTCCCAGTGACAATTTGGACAAAGTAGAATAACATTCTTGTCATCATTTATTTCTCTTACAGTAGTTGAACCAGTTGTTTTTGATATTGCTATTATATGAGCACATTCTACATGCTTTGAATAACCACATATTCCACATATTTGCTGTTTATTTCGTTTCGAATTTCTTGCCAATTGTCTGATTTCAGAATACCACCATGATCTGTGAATACCTGACTCTCTATATTTTTCTTTCAACTCATCAAGGGTCAAATTTAAAAACTTATCCTTATCTTTAAAGAATTGGTCTAAACATTGTGGACATCTTTCCTTTATTATCTCTTTTGGATGAAGCTTTTTCTTGCAAATTCTACATGCTCTTTTATTTGCTTTTCTCTTTGGATTTATACTATTGTTAAATGAATTTGCGCAAGATATTGAACAGAACTTCTTGTTCTTTGTTTCAGCATTGCATAATGTACAATTCATGTTGTCGTATACCCTCAGTTTCCTAAACTGGTGAAAGGTTAATTGGATTCATGTGAGTTCGAGTCTCACCGACAATAAGTAGAAAGTGTATGTACTTTCGGCTTGAATATTGTTAAAATTTAATCAAAGGAAAACAAAATGACTGTAATTTTGAACAAGACTGGATTTTTTCTAAATTCAAGCAAGAAGAACAAGAAGACAAAAGAATGGGAATCTTTCTCAAAGAAGATTAATACAAAATCTAGCATTGAACTTTTGACATACTGGAAACATGAGATCAAAATTGGTAATGGCGTTTTAACTGGTGATTTCTTTCACATTCTCGAAGACATGGATTCTGCTCTTCTTACAACGATTGAGATGTTGACTGATTCGAACTGGAAGAAAAATCTTGTTGGTTGGAAGGATCCTGTCGAAGTTAAAGATCCTCTTGATTTCGTAGAAGTTTACAAGTATGTCGATATATCAAACCACCACGATCTTGATAATCCAGATTTTGAAATCTATCCTTCTTGTCACGGAATTGGTAAACCGTGGGAAGGTGAGTCAATGAATGGTGTTTCTGAAGAAGATAGAAAACGATGTAATACATATGCTATAGAATTTCTTCAGTGGAAAGAGTTGAGAGCCATTCCTCTTCGTATCGCTCCAAAGATGCAGTTCGGAGAGATCGTTTGGAAGAAAGGTAAGAAGACAAAAGAAAGCGATGATGGTCTCGGAAAGCTATTTAAGAAGTGGAAGATGAATATTCCTCCGAGAGATATCGACAAGAGGGTTACTAGAGAATTTAACTACACTCTTTCAGTAGGCGAATTTTTTGAGGGAATCGCTGGTGAACTTTGTTTCTTTAGTACACCAGAGAATAGAAAGCAGCAGATGGACGTTTTGAATGAAAGAGTTGAATCTGTAGAAAAAGATGTTAAGAAAGGTAAGTATAAGTAAGAAGATTTGTTGCCCCATAATGTAATGGTAGCATGAAACATTCTGAATGTTTTCGTTCGGGTTCGAGTCCTGATGGGGCTGAGAGATGTACAAATAGAAGTTGTTGTTATATATTAGTAAAGTGATTGCGGGTATAGTATAGAGGCAATACGTCATCCTTCCACGTTGAAATCATCGGTTCGATCCCGATTACCCGCTCATGAAGAATGTTTTAGAAGAATTGCAGGTTCCAGAAGGACCGAGTTGGCCGTCAAGGTTAGCTGCAGCTCTTCTTACAAAGTTGGGCAAGTTAAAAGTAATAGAGATAGGAACTGCGTATGGTAATCACTTAAAAACGTATGGTCATCTTGCCAGTAGAATCGTTTGTATAGATCCAATGTATGATTGGGTTCCTGACATCACAGAGAATGATGGATTCGATTCACAAAAAGTTGATCAAAGAAAAATTGCCGTCTGGCATCAAAACGCACTCGAGTGTGGAAATCACATAGAATTGATCACTGGAAATTCGTATATTTCCCATGAGTCAAATGTTCTAAATGAATCTTTTGAAATATTGTTAATTGATGGGTGCCATCATCCAGCTTCAGAAGTTGTTAAGGATTATAAACTTTACTTAAAACATTTGACGAATCCTCACTACGTCGTTTGGGATGATCTTAGAGAAAGTGATATAAAAGAAGCAGTAAGACTTCAAAAAATTTTTCTAGAAGAACAAGGTTTAAAGGTAGAAGAAAAAAGTTTCAATTCTGGCGCAGAAGCATTATTGCAGTTTATTTCAAAGTAACGCTCCTTTCCCATAGTGGTCTAGTGGACTGGTTTTGTAAACCAGCGGGGAAACCCAAACGTCGGTTCGAATCCGACAGGGAGCTTTAGAAGAAGCTCAACTTTTTAAGGGCACTCGAAGGTGTCGGAGTGATTTAAAATAAAATACCTATAACCTGGCATACTTAAGCCAAAGTGAGTACAGAAGCTCACCGAGGAGATCAAGAGTATGTCAGATTTCACACAGGCTATAGTGGTTGTATTAAGGAATGAAGGTGGTTGGGTGGATAACCCAAAGGATCCAGGTGGCGAAACAGCGTGGGGCATTTCGACTCTGATAATCAATCAATCTAAGATTACCAATGAAGAACTTGGTTTCACTGCCGGAGTTGATCCAGTCGTTGATAATAGACAACCTGGTTGGTTAAAGAAACTTTCCGTAGATGGAGCTAAAGCAATCTATAAGAAGCTTTTCTGGGATAAGTTTCATTACGAGAATATTCTTGATCAAAGAGTTGCTACAAAGATCTTTGACTGTGGAATTAATTGCGGACCTAAGAGAGCTCACATCATGGCTCAGAAGGCTGCAAATGTCTTGGGACAAGGACTGGTTGTAGATGGCATTCTTGGTCCTCATTCTATGTCAAGTATAAACGTTTGTGATCCTGATAAGTTTCTTCAAGCAATGTGTGAAGAAATGAAAAAGTATTATATCGCAATTTCAACATCAAATCCAACCCTGAAGGTATTCTTGAAAAATTGGCTTTACAGAGCTTCATGGGTAGGATAAGCTTCTATAGCTTGAAGGTCAAGCACTTCCTTGGTACGGAAGAGTCAAGAGTTCGATTCTCTTTGGAAGCACTGCAGCGAGCTAGGAGTAAGCCGACTCTCATAAGGTTGTGCTCAAGGGTTCGAGTCCCTTCGTTGCAACATGGAGTATAAGCCGTGAACTGGGTCACGAGTGGTTTGCTAATCCATGACCGAAAGGTCAGCAGGGTTCGATTCCCTGATACTCCTTACGCTTTCTTCGTATAGTGGCAATACGCTAGTTTCGTAAACTAGTTACCTGAGTTCGATTCTCAGAGAAAGCAAACCCCCGTCAACTATTCATTCGGATTTCCGAATGACCCTATAGCCAAGTGGAAAGGCACTAGTCTGCAAAACTTCTAATCCTCAGTTCGATTCTGAGTAGGGTCTTTTTAAAAACAAAATATGCTTTAAGGTTTAATGAAACACCTAGTTATCTTACACGCTGTGAGCAAACCCAGACTATAAGTTATCTAATAAACTTATAAAGCTTCTACTAATAAGCTTATATAAGCTATGATATACTAATTATATATACTATTCTAGTAATAGTCTAATATTATTAAGGAGATATCTATATGGCTACCAAACAAGAACTTGAAGCAAGAGTCGTAGAACTTGAAGCTAAGCTAGCTGAAGTTGCTGTTCCAGAGTCTGAATTGGTTACTCAACTTAGAGATGAACTTGCTGGAAGGACTGCTAATGCTTTAGCTTCTGCTGAGCAATGTGACATGCTTAAAGAGAAGGTAACAAAGCTTCTCGAAGAGAATGAAGTTTTGAATGTTCTTAGTACGAAGCTTTCTCAAACTGTCGATTCTCTTTCTGCAAAGAATGATGAGCTTACGAAGCTTTGTGCTTCATCTATTACTCCAGCAGTTGACAAATGTGTTATACTCTCCGGGAAGAATCATGATATAATCCATGCTGAGAGGGTAAAGGATCTAGTCGATCTTCACAGAAAACACTTTGTTGAAGATGATGATCTAGTTCTTGTTGTTAAACCCTCCTAACTTGGAGGATTGGTGAGAGACAGAATTTCTTTTTCCGAATGGCAATCTTATCGTAAAGGTTGTCAATGGCGGTGGAAGATCGATTACGTCGATGGTGTTCGCACACCGGCGTATGGTATCTACATGGACTTTGGCACCTGCGCTCACGGTGCCATTGAAAAACATAAGACAAGAAAAGATCCTCTTTCAGTTGAAGATACAAAGATTCATTTTGAGAAGTCTTTTAGGGATCTCTTCACTAAGAATAAAGATAAGTACAAGGAAAGAGAACGAACTCTTAACGTAGATGATTTTGTTAAAGCTGGTCACAAGATTATTGATCATCTTGATAAGTGTGAAGAATTAAAAACTGCTGAAGTTGTCTATAATGAACATGAGTTGATTCTACCAATTGATAGATCTGATGAAGTGAAGATAAACTTCAAAGGATTTATCGACATGATCATTAAGACTACTGATAAGCGTGACAAGACGATTCTGTATATCATTGACTTTAAGACGTGTTCTTGGGGATGGGGAAAAGACAAGAGACAGGATAGAGATCTTCATTCGCAACTTTTTCTTTATAAGCACTTCCTTTCAAAAAAGTTTAACCTTGATCCAAAGAACATAAAGACAGCGTTTATTCTTCTTAAGAGAACTCCACCAAAGGGCGGAGATGCCGTCGAGTTCTTTCCAATAAGTGCCGGACCAATCAGTGTGCAAAGAGCTTTAGACGAATTGAATTCAGATATAACTGATATGGATCAGCGTACTAAAACTGATACACTCAAGAAAAACAGAAACATGTGCAAGAATGAGTACGGAGATGTTTGTCCGTACTTTGGGACAACAAAGTGTACCAATGAGTAAAATGTATACTGTGCTTGTAATTTGTACAAACTGTAGAAATGAGTTTGAGGCAAAATCACATAATGCAAAATTTTGTAATAAGAAATGTTTTCACGATCACTATCTTAGAAAAGCTCATTGGTCAATTGATCACAACCATAAGACAGGAAAGATAAGAGGTCTTCTTTGTTCTAGATGTAATAGAGGTTTGGGACTCTTTAAAGACGACCTCTCGAATCTGTCGAGAGCGATTGACTATTTAAAAGAAGGAGATAAGTGATGTCAGAGAGAATGAAGATCTTGGTGCTTTGCGATCATCCACTAGTGCCAAGTGGAGTAGGAACTCAGGCAAAGTATTTGATAGAGGGACTTCTTAACACTAATAAGTTTAAGTTTGTAGTTTTTGGAGGAGCTGTTAAACATCCAGATTATAAACCACAGATGATTGCTCCAGAGAAGTTCGGTGATGGAAATTGGATGATCTATCCCGTTGACGGATATGGCGACAAGGATAAGATGAGAGCGATCCTTCAGAAGGAAAAGCCAGATGCTGTTCTTCTTTTTACTGATCCCAGATTCTTTGTTTGGGTGTGGGAGATGGAAGACGAGATCAGATCAGTATGTCCAATCTTCTATTGGCACGTATGGGATAACGATCCTGCTCCGAGATTCAATAGCGTGTTCTATAATTCTACTGATTTTATCTCAGCTCTGTCTCTAAAGACATATGGCCTACTTCAGAGCCTAAAGTACAAGACCTGTAACTATATTCCTCACGCTGTTTCACCAGAAACATTTAAACCACTGCCAGAGCTTGAATGTCAGAAGTTTAAGATGGGACATTTCGGTCCTCATTCAGATAAGAAGTTTATTGCATTCTGGAATAACAGAAATGCTAGAAGGAAGATGACTGGTGACGTAGTTGCATGTATGGCAAAGTTTGCTGACAAGGTTGGTAGGGAGAATGTCGCCCTCGCAATGCACACTTCAGTTTCAGATCCAGAAGGACAGAATGTCGTAGAAGTCGCTAGAGAATTTGATTTCGAAAAGAACTTGATTATCTCAGAACAGAGAGTTAATCCAGAAGTTCTAAATCAATTCTACAATGCTTGTGATGTCACTATCAACATTGCTAGTAATGAAGGATTCGGCTTGGGTACTCTAGAATCTTTAATGTCAGGTACTCCGATACTTGTCCATATGACAGGCGGGCTTCAGTTCCAAATCGGCGATTGGTGGGAGGAACTGACAGACTTCTCAGATCAGGAAAAGATGACTGAACTTGCTAAGAGAAAGTTGAAGAAGGGAACGAGTAAGTGGTGGGGTAAGCCTGTATTTTCATCATCTAGATCATGCACTGGATCTCAACCCATCCCATACATTTATGATGATCGGGTTAATCACGATGATGTAGTTAGGTCTCTCGTTGAACTATATGATCTTGGTAGAGAAGGAAGACGGACTATCGGATCTGAAGCAAGTATGTGGGCCAGAGAAAAGTTTAATCTCAATAAAATGATAGCTGACTGGGATGCCACGCTTACGGAACAGATACTTATATCAAAGAATAACACAGGTAAGAATTTACGCGTAGTTGGATTGTGAGGAAATATGCCAGGCATTGCAGTGATGGGTGGAGCAGGTTTTATCGGTTCAAATCTTGTTGACGAGCTATTGACGCAAGGGCATGAGGTTACAGTTCTTGATAATTTCTCCGAGGGCAAGGTGGAGAATCTTGCTAGATGGAAGGGGTCTAATAGACTCGAGGTTGTAAGAGGAGATATTAGAGACTTCAACACTGTTAAGAGAGTCCTAGCAAATAAGGAATGGTGCTTCCATCTCGCTGCGATGAGTAGGATTCAGCCGTCAATCACAGATCCTCTACTTGCATTTAACCAGAACTACATCGGTACTGCGAATGTATTAGAGGCAGCAAGACAAGGTGGAGTTAAGAGAGTCGTTTACTCTGCATCTTCATCTGCGTATGGGTTGAAGAACCCTATCCCAAACAGGGAAGACATGCCAACAGATTGTCTCAATGCGTATTCTCTATCAAAGAAGGGCGGAGAAGAACTTTGTGAAATGTACAACAAACTTTATGGCGTTTCCACAATTGCTCTTCGATACTTCAATGTGTACGGTCCGAGACACCAAGAAGAGGGTTCGTATGCAACTGTAATTGCCATCTTCAGAAGGCAGAAGAAAGAAGGAAAGAAGATGACGATTGTCGGTGACGGAGAGCAGCGACGTGACTTCACATTTGTTGGAGACGTAGTTAGAGCAAACATGCTTGCAGCTATGAATAGAGAAGCAACCGGTATATACAACATCGGTACGGGCAATAACTACAGTATGAATGAACTTGCTTCTAAACTCGGTGGTGAATTCGAATTTGTTCCAGCTAGACCAGCTGAAGCAAGAGTTACATTAGCAGATGCAGGTAAGGCAAGAGAAGTTCTTGGATGGACTCCACTTGTATCTCTAGATCAAGGTCTTAAGGTTCTAGATGAGTACGAGAAGAGAAACACCAAGGGACTTATCATAAGCATTTAATTGGAGAGATAATGAAAAAGCTTCTTTTCTGGGGTCCTGTATTAACTGCATCCGGATATGGTGAACACGCTCGTCAGTTATTGGCAGCCGTTCTTAATTCAGGAGAATTCGATGTCAGTGTTTGCTCTATAAAATGGGGTCAAACACCTTTTATTAATAGCAATGATGAATTCATCTCAAGGATCCATCGTCTAATTTCTAAATTTGAAGCAGAGAAGAATGAAGGAACAAGATATGATGTGTCAATACAGGTTTCTATACCAAATGAGTTCCAGAAACTCGCTGCAGTAAACATCGGTGTAACTGCAGGTATTGAAGTTGACAGAGTATCTCCTGAGTGGATTAAGAAGGCAAACGAAAATGTCGATCTGATAATTGTCCCCTCAAAGCATTCTGCAACTTCATATGCCAATGTCGTATACAAGGACAAGGATGGCGGATCAGAACTCGTATTAGAGAAGCCAGTGTTCATAGTTCCAGAATCTTTTGATTCAACTGTGTTTAATTTAGAAAGGACAGAAGAGAAGCCAATCATCGAACTTGATACTGACTTCAACTTCCTCTCAGTTGGTCTTGGATTTGACAAGGCTCCAGGTGAAGATAGAAAAGATCTCAGCGGTCTTGTAAAGAATTTTTGTGAGACGTTTGCTGGTAATAAGAATGTTGGTCTTGTTCTTAAAGCAAATCTTGTCAATCATTCTTTGATGGATTTTGAGACGATCAAGACTAGAATAGATCAGATTAAGAAGATGACTGAGTGCGGTGAATTTCCCAAGATTCATCTTGTTCATGGAAGACTTTCAAAGAAGGAGCTTGCTTCTCTTTATAAGCACCCAAAGATCAAAGCTTATGTTACAACTACTCACGGTGAAGGTTACGGTCTCCCTATCATCGAAGCAGCTGCTTGTGGTCTTCCTGTTATTGCTACAAATTGGTCAGGGCATGTAGATTTTCTTAGTAACAAGGAAGGCAAGAGAAGATTCATTCCTCTTGAATTTGATCTCAAGGAAATTCCAGATAGTTCTGTTTGGCCCGGTGTAATTGAGAAGGGAACAAGGTGGGCTTATGTAAAGCCAGACGATCTCAAGATGAAGTTGAAGAAGGTTCAACTAAGTCCAGAGAAGCCAACTGAATGGGCAAGAGAACTTGCTGTTTATCTAGCCGAAGAATACAGCGAAAAAACTCTGGGAACTAAATTCGTAGAGTCTCTGAAACATTTCTTGGCAGAAGTGTCTGAAGCGTTACCACCTCACGCAAATCAACAGGTGTCGCCAGCTGAAGCCAAGATCAAGCTCAGGGAACAACTTGGTGTGCCAGAAGATTCCAAGATTCTTCTATATACAATGCCGATGTCTGCAGGTGATGTGTTCATCTCAACTGCCATCATAGATTCTCTCAAGAAGAAGTTCCCAGAACATCTTATTCTTTTCGGAACAGATCAGAAGTATTCAAGTATTCTAAAGGATAATCCAAACATCTTCAGAACAATTCAGTTCGAACAGTGGATGATGAACGTTCCTTTCTGTGAAGGAATCTTTGATGAAGTATACACTCCAAATCTAGCTGTGCAGTTGAACACTTCAAATTGGGTTCATGGTGGAAAGGGTAGACTACTTGGTCATGAATTCGCTGCTCAATGTGGTGTAGAGTTCGGTGAATACTTTATCAAGCTTGAAGAACTCCAAGGACTTCCAGAAAAGTTTATTGTTCTCCACACTGGTTCTGGTAAGGGACAGTGGGAAGCAAGAAACTACAGACACTGGAAGAAGGTCGTCCACAATCTAAAGAAGAATTTCCAAGACGTAGATATTCAAATTGTCCAAGTTGGACTCGATGAAGATCCTTTGATCGAGGGATGCGTCGATCTTAGGGGCCGTACCAATTACAACCAACTTGCTTATGTGATCTCGAAGGCGTTGTGCCTTGTCGGAATCGATTCTGTAACCATGCACATGGCCGCAGCTCTACATGTTCGTCATGTGTCATTGTTTGGGAGCTCGTATTCTTCATCGACAGGTCCAGCGTGGACAATGGGATACAACAGTTCGTTTAGAGTTCTTCTAGACGCAAAGAATAGGTGTAACGGTGGAAAAGCTTGCTACAAGTATCAATGTTCTGTAGATAGAGATAATCCTTGTATCAATGAAATTAGCCCAAGACAAGTTGTAGCAAGCGTTCTATCTTTCACTACAGTTAACAAGGGTGATATCGCAAATCCATTTGAAGTTATGACAAAGGAATGGGATGATTGTACTCCGAAGATCGCTGGTTACACTCACGTACTTGATCCTGAACTTCATGGATTTCCGTACATCGAATCTATTAAGTCAATGTTAGGATTCTGTGATGAAGTAATTGTCGTTGATGGTGGTTCAACTGACGGGTCTCTTGAAAAGATTAAGGCAATTGGAGATGATAGAATAAAGATCTTTGATAGAAAGTGGGATTGGACTGAACCCGGAATGGACGGAATGCAGAAAGCTTACGGCCGCGCAATGGTCTCTGTTGGTCCTGATGATTTCTTGTGGCAGCAAGATGCAGATGAAGTTGTTCACGAGAGAGATTATCAGAAGATTAAGGACCTTGCAGAAAAGTTCCCGAGTGGAGTTGATTTGATTCACCTTCCAGTTGTAGAGTTGTGGGGAGCTCCGGACAGAGTTAGAACAGACAGACACTCATGGAAGTGGAGAATGTCTAGAAACAACTTTAGAGTTACTCATGGAATTAATAAGGATGCAAGATTGTTCGACGAAAAGACCGGAAGAACATTTGCCAAGAAGGGAATGTCTGATGGTTGCGAGTATGTAGACATTATGACCGGTGAACATCTTCCTCACAAGGGATTCTACACTCAGGAGCTTGAGACAGTTAGACGTAACAATCCTAAGAATTATGGTCAGACGATGAACAAGATCTTCTCTGAACTTCCAAGTGTATTTCATTACTCGTGGGCAGATCTTCCAAGAAAGATCAGAAACTTCAAGTCATTCTGGAATAAGTGTTGGGCCAATTTGTACAATGAAGAAACTCCAACTGATAGATTTCCCAATGTACTCTCAGAGGAAGATGTATTAAAATATGCTGAAATTCTGAGAGTCAGAGGTGGAGAACACTCAGAAGCTGAGACATTTAAACTTGAAGGCGCAGGTCCTTCAATAATGTCTGAGTGGTTCGAGAGGGTAAAAAATGCCGATAGATATCTTCATGACAACGAAGGACAGACCAACTCTACTGAGGAGGTCACTCAACTCTCTGCTGGAGTGCACGCCGAGGAATCTGTTCAGACTAACACTAGTCCATGACACGTCAGATCAGACAACTCATGACGTAATCCATGAAACATTTTACGGAAGATGGGACCACGTAATAGCTCACTCTGAAAATGAAGGTCTTGGTCCGTCAATTAATCAAGCTCTATCTCATATTTCAGCTCTGAAATCTTGGGATAACAATCCTTCTCCACTCACTCTTTATGTTCAAGATGATGTTCAGTTTTCTCCCGGATGGTTAGAAAAACTTTCACAAAAGTTTCTTCAATTAGAGAAACCTCTCAATCTTGGTTTCGCTTCTGGTGTTGAGTGTGTCGAACATCCAATCAAGAAAGATCTTGGTAATGGACTTGTTCTTAAAGACTGGATTCGCGCAACATGCATGCTTGCTCGACATGATTACTGGATGAGCATGTGGCCTATTTCTAGAATTGATCCTGAGACTGGTAGAGAACGCGGGAAGCCAAATGACGGTATGGGAAGTTCTGTAGATTGGTGGTTCATTCGAAATCATCCAAAGTCAGTTTGTCGATCAGGTAGAACTAATCTTGTTATTCCTGGTCTTCTTCAACACGTCGGTTATAGAGAATCAACTTGGCTTAAGAGAGAACTTCCAGAATCTGAAATTGATAAAGCTCTTATGACACATGGTTGCACATGTAGTTACGATGAAAGTGAAGAAATGACACGCCACTCTAATCTTTGTAAGACAAACAAATGAGAGACATTGTTCTTATTTCATACACTACTCTTGACGCATCGGGTGGAGTTCCTCGATGGAATAGAGATTTCGTACAAGGTTTTACTGGAACAAGACACTACTCATGGGACGACGTTCAATGGAAAGGATCGTGGCAAGATCCGAATGTTTCAGAGTGGGATCGTGCAAGTTGTCTCGGTGCTTGGCTTCATGGAAGAAGATTGGTTAACAAGGAAGATATCATTATCACAGACGGTTTCTGGGGAGAATGGTTAAGTTCAGCCGGCTACAATGTAATTTCTGTCGCTCATGGAATTTGGAGTCATTTAACGAAAGAAGATGTTTTAGCCGGAAAGCAACCAGAGTTTCCTGCTCACCATGCAGTTCAAAAGAAACATAGAAAAGATCATCTCACTAGAGGCGGAAAGATTGTAGCCGTTTCAGATTTCATTGCAGATCAAATGAAGGAGCAGTGGGGATTTGATTCTACAGTAATTAACAATGCAATAGATCTAGAAAGATTTAAGCCACCACTCAGCCGAACACCTCTAGAGAGGCCTTTGGTAATACATGGCGTAACCACTCATAACAAAGGCTTTGATCACATAGCGGCCTTCCAGCATGCTGTAGATGGTATTGCTGATGTGATGTTGCTTGATGACGCAGCCAAGAAGTACAAGATGGACAAGTATGATATTCTTGGTCATGCATCTCTTGTAGTTCAACCTTCTGCATATGAAGGCAATTCATACTTTGTTTTAGAGACTCTTGCTTGTGATGTTCCAATTGTAGCATACAATGTTGGACTTTTATATTCTATTTCTAAGATCTGTAAATGTGATGGAGATGAATGTTGTTGTATTGGTTCTATCATCGATAGGAAATTTAGATCTCCAGAAGAAACAGCGAAGGTCGGAAAGTTTATTCTGGAGTCAGTTCTAAGAGATAGAACTCCATATGAGCCAAGGAAAGCAGCTTCTCACTTCTCTATAGGGAGATTTCATAGTGAATGGAAAAGCTATTTAGAAAACTATGAGCGTAATATTAAGAGTCGATGATTTTCCATATACAAAGCCAGATGAACAGTGGCGACATAATTTAGAAAATTTCAAGAAGTTCGATGCAATCTTGAAAAAGAATGGTGTCAGCAGATATGTGTTGGGCGTTATTCCCAAACTAACTTCAGATGATCAACTTTATTATCTTCAAAGCAATCCTAAGATTCAGATTGCCATGCACGGAATTCAGCATGATGAGAGATTCTTAAATGAATTTCATAGTTTTAAAACAGAAGCTGACATAACTCGCGAAATATATGACATAAATTTGTTGCTTGGATTAACACAACACTACATTCCGCCTCACAACGTAATTGACAGAAGAACAGTTAACGCATTGAAAGCGTGCGGATTTTCTACAATTTATTGTGGACCGGGAACGGACAGAAGAGTTCAGATTTATGCAGAAGATGTAGGCCTTAAAACATACTACAGCGAGCATCCAATTTGGTACGGAAGATCTGACGAATTGATGAATAGAGATAACGCAGTTGAGAAAATTTTAAATTCAGATCACAACGTTGATCACGTTCTTACTTTGCACTGGACGTGGGAAACAAATATAGGACTTAAGAGTCTAGATCAATTTTTAAACTTGATAAGGGAAGTGCTCCAATGAAGAAAACACTTCTCATAGACGCCAGAGTCGGAGGTGATTTTACAATTGATGCCCTGTGGGCCGGGCTTGTTGATCGTCTAGGACATGAGAGTGTCATTGATTTTCCTCCAGCTGCGAAACACAGAGCTGGAATTCCTCAAATCACTGGAAATGTAGAAAAAGATTACGGCGCAGAAAGAATGTCTCTTTGTTATACGTCATATCACGACTCGTTTAAATCATATGCACATCAAGATATAAACAGATTGATTGCTCTTAATGAAATAGAAAGAATTTTCATAGACGAAAGAGATGAATCGTATCTCTTGTATTGTATGACAACTGCTCGTTTTTCGAAGATTCCAGTTGTAGTCGTGGCTGGTCACGACAGGTTTTGGAATAAATCACCTGAGACACTTCGAGACATGTATGGAAATAACCTCGAAGCTCTCTTCATTGATAATTGGAGAGAGAATTATAGAAGCTTAAAGAATACATATCCAATGTCATATTCAACGAACTTCGATCATCTTTGGAACGTCTCAGAGAGAGAAGAGCTTTTAAAGAATAAGGTGTACGATATATGTTTCATGGGTTATAATAGTCATGGAGATAGAGCAGTTATAGTTGAACACTTATTGTCGAAATACGGAGAAAAAGGAAACTGCCTTTTAATAGAAAAGCGTCCAAATATAATGGACACATTCATAAGAAAGAGTGAGTATTTCAAGAAGATGGCTCAATCGAGAATTTGCATAAATCTTAAAGGTGCAGCGGAATGCGGGAAGGCTCTAAGATTTTATGAGATTCCTTATGTTGGTTCTTATATGATCTCGCAAGTAGATTCAGCAAATCAAGTTTATCCATTTCGAGGCGGCGAACACTGTGATTACTTTGATGGTCTTGGAGAATTAGACTACAAAATAAAATTTGCTTTAGAAAATACCTCTCGCAGAGAATATATTGCTAACTCTGGACATTCTCACGCAATGAAGTATCATACTGCCAGAGCTAGAGTTGATTACATCTACGAAAGACTTGGTAACTAAATGGACAAACAAAGACTATATGACAACATGGCAGCAAGAAAAAGCAAGCCAGAGCATGATCTTCCTTATAACGGCGGCAATGGAAGAATAGACAAATGCATCAGATTTATGAAGCAGGGAAAGATTAAGACTGGTGGGACATTACTTGATGTCGGAGGAAGCATCGGAGATCTTGGATATGCATCAAGAGATCTTTTTTCAAAGAGGATTATTGTAGACATTTCTTCTCAGCAGCTAAAATCAGCGGAGAAGAAGGGATGCGATACTCTACAGACCGATGTTGACAAATGCGGCTTTCTTGGAATCGTCGATAACGAAATTGATGTAGTAACAGCTCTAGATTTCATAGAACATATTATAGATCCAGAGTTTTTTGCCCAAGAGTCTTTCAGAGTTCTTAAGACTGGTGGCGAAATTTTCATTAATACGCCGAACATAGAATATTTTGAACACTTTAATTCGCTCGTCATCAATGGAATGTTTCCTCACACATCTGGAGATAAAGAGGTTTACCACGGTGGTCATCTTGCATTTTACGGCAAATATGATCTAGATGTAATCTTTGGAAAAGCAGGATTTGTTGGAATGGAGCAAATAAGAGATGAGGAAGGATTTAGACAACCTCAAGAGTTTTGGCTTAATCTAAGAAAGCCGAGGTCTCAATCTGAATATGTTCAAACATGTGAAAGACTCGGAAATCCAAATTTGTTGTTTAAGGCAGTCAAGCCATGAAAACGTGTCATGTCGTAGGAAATAGTCACACGATGTATTTCGTCGGATCACCAATGAGATCAGATGAAGAATGTGAATTCGAAGATGAAGATGAAAGTATTACGATAAAATGTTTTAAGGCTGGACAGACAGGTGCAACTGTATTTGGACTTCATAATAAAGATTCGTCAACTGGAGCTGGCGAAAAGATAAAGAATTATCTTAATAAACAACAAGTTGAAAATGTAGTGTTTGTTCTTGGAGATGTAGATTTTTTCATTCATCTCTTAAAGCATATTGACGGAACTGATCCTTCTTCATTTATCAAGAACATAATGAATGTTTACTCATCGTACATAGAAACTAATGTGAGAAAAAATGTCAAGAACAAGGTGATTGTCTTTGACATCATTCCATATTCTTTCGACTACTATAGACATCAAGTTTCTTTAGATTTGAAACACGGAAGTCTCTTTTTCATTTTAAAAGAATTCAGAGAAGCAATGAAGAAGATGACCGAAGAGTACGGATACTCTTTCTTGTCAGTTACAAACGAAGTAACGAATTCCTCTGGAATTCTTAATCCAGAATATTGCAACAAGAAAGATGCCAAAGATATTCATGGTGATGAAAAAATGATTCAACCTGTTGTTCTTAGAAAGTTGAAGGAGATAATCTGAATATTCTAATTGCCAAATGTTTCGGCATAGGAAATGCAGTTATGGCAGTTCCCATGATTAAAGCTATTCAGCAGACGTTCTCTCACGGAATCGTCGACGTTCTAATAGGGACAACGCCAGATGACTTCGGCGCATTCAATGTTCTTTCTAAGGTGGTAAGTGGCAATGGTAAAATTTATGCTGCCACGGCCCTCGAGCGTCACTACGACGTGGCTGTATTTGCTATTCCATATGATGGCCGCTGGAAGAATGGAATTCACTTCAATGCAGATAAAGTAATGGATGGTAGACCAAGACCTGGTAACTCACAAGTTCTTGGATTCTCTTCATGGGTAGATCATGAAGTAGAATATCAAATGGAAAACGCATATCAACTTGGATTCAATGGTTCCATTCCAGACACTAGCTTTTTTGAAAATAGAAAGCTTGTTATAAAGAAAGATTATAGGAAGATCTACTTTGGATTAGGATACAAGAAAGACATTGCTGGATTCTGGAAAGTAAAACATTGGGGTAATGAGAACTACGCTAGATTAGCAAGACTTCTATTGGACTTTGATAAAGATTTAACAATTGTCACAACTGGTGATATAATGGATAACAAGTTGTCAATGATGCCAGTTAAGAGACTTCTAAATGGAGATTCGAGATTCCAAGTGATTACTGAAAAACTTGAGGATTCATTTAAGACTGTGAAGTCTTGTACAACGTATATTGGAAATGATACTGGTATGATGCATGTTGCATCTTCAATGGATTTGAATGTGATCGGTTTGTTTTTCATGGAGCACGCTTTTAGAAAGAATCGACCATGGAAGAATCACCAATGTTGTATAGAAGCAGTCGGTAGAGTTTTAACTCCAGATGAAGTATTCGCCAAATATTTGGATACGATAACTGAGCAACCTGCTTTTGCGAAGGAGTATATGTGTACATTGTAACAGGCGGACTTGGATTTATTGGAAGCAATCTTGTAAAGAAGCTATCTGACTTTGGTGAAAAGGTTTGTGTCGTTGATTATAGAGATGACGCGTCTAAATTGCTGAATATCGCAAACTGCAAAGGCGTAGTAGATGTTATAAGTCCGCACACGTTCAGAGGATCCTTGGACAGATTTCTTTCATATAATGAAGTGCAAGGTGTATATCATCAAGGTGCGTGTACAGATACGACAGTGGTGAATGTAGAGCGTATGCTTGGTGAGAATTTGGATTTTTCTAAAGAAGTTATTATTGGTTGCCTAAAGCATGGAAAGAAAATTGTGTATGCCTCATCTGCTGCAGTGTATGGTAATAATTGGAATAGTGAAGATACGATAAATGAAAATCCTCTAAACATCTACGGCGTGTCAAAGCTTCTTGTCGATAACTTCGTAAGACACATCATATTTGGAACAAATCCAGAGACTACACTTGTTGGGTTGAGATACTTCAATGTGTATGGGAATAATGAAAACCACAAAGGCAAAATGGCCTCAATGATTCACCAGATTACTGAGAAAGTTAAGCAAGACAAACCTCCAGTTTTGTTTAAGCATGGTGAGCAGGAGAGAGATTTTATTCATGTAAGTGATGTCGTTAATCTTAATCTTCATTTTATGGATTCTGATCCTCGACAAGATATCTTCAATGCCGGGACCGGACAGACTAGAACATTTCTACAGATAGCTACGTACATTTCATATGTTATGGAAAAAACTCTCGGAAAGAAACATATGAATCCAGAGTACGTTGATATGCCGGAAGATGTGAGAAAATTTTATCAATTCAACACAAAAGCAGATCTAAGGAAGTTGAGAGCTGCTGGTTATAAAAAGGATTTTATGCCAGTGACAGAAGGAATTAGAAAGACGATCGCTCCAGATTGGAAGGGAGATTTCAGTGTCTAAAATATCGAAAGTAGAAGTCAATCACCAACAAATACACACAAAGGGTTGGGGATTTGAAGTGTGGATTGAAAATCTTCCAGAGTATTGCGGAAAGCTTCTTTGGTTCAAGTCAGGTAAGAAATGTTCAATGCACTTTCACCTGAATAAAAAAGAAACGATGTATCTTCAGAGTGGACGCATCGACATAGACCTTATCGATCCAGAGAATGGAGAAAGATATACCGTCAGTTTATTTGAGGGCGATTCTCTCTTGATTCCTCCTGGTCAAATGCACCAAATTATAGCTCTCAAGGAAAGTCAACTCTTTGAATTTAGCACCACTCATGAAGATTCAGACTCTTATAGAATGCAAAAAGGTGACTGATGAGATGGAATATCATTGGAGCATTTATTCGCAACAAGCCATTTGGCACAGAGATAGCATTTCAGAAGGGACTCGAAAGGATCGGAGAGACAGTAACTGTAATTGATCCAAGTTATCCTTATCAGAAGTTTGATGAGTCAGCAGACGTTACTGTATTATTCAAGTGGATTGATCCAGGCGAATATAGAAATACCCTGACGAAGATCGGTGGCAAGAAGATCGTATACCAACCAGATGATCTAAGATTTCCTCATATCAAAAATATGATGCATGAGATGAGAAACATATGTGATCATGCGTTCACATTTGATAATGATGGAGCAGATCTAGCAATTCAATATGGTTATAAGTCAGCTCAAAGACTTCTGTTAACAGCAGACAATACTTTATACAGACGAATTCCAAACATGCAGAAAGATATCGACGTTTGTTTTATTGGAAGCATGTCTAACGGAGATAATCATAAAAGTAGAATGAAGATGCTGAATATTGTTTCTCAAATGAAGGGCGTAAGACTTGCTGCAATGAATGAACTATTTGACATTGGAATGCTTAATGGAATTTACAATCGCTCAAAGATTGTCCTGAATCATGCAACAGATGTGGGTCAACCTTTCGGGCATGGATATGGATATCAGTGTCGACATTTCGAAGCTGGACTTGCTGGAGCTTTTGTGTTGTCGAATGAGATTGATAATGAAAGAGAATTAAAGAATATCATGACATTCCACGATGAAGAAAGTTTGGTTGGTGAAATCAGAACGTGGCTTGATTCTTCAATCGGTGAAAGACAGATGGTGGCAGATAGTTTGTACGAAGAGCTTAACAAGTCTCATCTTCCAGAACATAGAGCACAAGAAATGTTGGAATTCGTCAAGAGGATTTCGTGAAGCTAAATCTCGGTTGTGGCACAGATGTGAAACAAGGATATGTCAATGTGGACTTTAGAGATCTGCCAGGAGTAATGAAAGTAGATCTCTCAAAGTTTCCGTGGCCTTTCGATGATGAATCTGCAGATGAAGTAATGATGCTCGATTTTCTCGAACACTTCCCATATAGAGATACCGAAAAGATTATTTTTGAAGCATATAGAATTCTAAAGAAGGATGGCAAGATTATTCTTCAGGTTCCAGATCTAGATCATTGCTCAAGAGCGGCTTCGTTTATTCCACCGTTTCTTTGTAATAACTGTGGGTGGGAATTTCCAGTAAATGATGGTAGAGCTAAATTTTATCTAAAGGCAAATTTCGTTTGTAACAAATGCGGTAGATCTTGGAGATTAATTGCAGGCTCTGCAGTGGCTAGATTATATGGTGGTCAAGACTATCATGGCAACTGGCACTTCACAGCGTTTTCTAAATTGATTTTAGAAGACATGTTAAGCATGTCTGGATTCGGATGCATAGAAGAAATACAAAAAAATGAAAACGGTGAAACGTTTTATGCAAATTGGAATTTAAAACTCGTAGCTAGAAAACTAAATATCATATGGGAAGAATAGGACCATATGAAAAACAATGTAATGGCTGTAAGGTTAATTTTTTAGCTAGAATGAAAAATCAAAAATTTTGTAAACCTGAATGTGCCAGAAAAAAGACATTCGCCTCATTGAGAAATTGTATATATTGTAAAAAAGAATTTTTAGGATATAGAGTCGACAAGAAAGTTTGCGGAGATGAATTGTGTCTAAAATCACTGTCCAAATCAAATTCATTATCTTGGAGAATAAAGTCTCTTGGTGTGTCAGTTAGTCAATTTGAAGAACTTCGTAGATTACAAAATGATCGTTGCGTAATTTGCGATCTTCCAGAGACATTAATTCACAAGGGCAAATTACAAAATTTGTCAATAGATCATTGTCACGAGACTGGTAAAATAAGAGGATTACTTTGTAAGCTGTGTAATATGGGTCTCGGTCTTTTTAAAGACGACAAGAAAAGATTAAAAAAAGCTATTCAATATTTAGAATTGTCAGAGGGTGAATGATGAATGACCTTAGCGGAAAGAATATTCTCGTCACTGGAGCTGGTGGTTTCATCGGCTCTGCAATGGTTCGAACACTCGTGGGATTTAAGGCGAATGTTGTCAGTCTCGTGAGATCGCATAGTGATACGACTCAGCTGGAAGGTTCTACTGTTCACGTAGGAGACGTTGCAGATTACAAATTCATGTGTGACATTATCTCAATGCATGAGATAGAATATATTTTTCATTTTGCAGCAAATGCGATTGTCAGAATTGCCGCAAAAGATCCAATGAATTGTTACCAGTCTAATGTAATTGGTACTGTATCTATTCTAGAGGCTGCACGCAATGTTGGGAAGTGTAAGAAGATTTTAGTATCTTCTAGTGATAAGGCATATGGTGATCATGAGAAGCTTCCATACACAGAAGATATGGCTCTTCAGCCAAAAAATACTTACGACACTTCAAAGGCATGTGCAGATCTAGTAGCTAGATCCTATGCGCATAATTATAATATGCCTATAATTGTGACGAGGTGCAGTAACGTGTATGGTCCTGGTGATCCAAATATGTCCAGGATCATTCCAAACTCAATCAATAGAGCTCTTCAAGGAAATTCTCCAGAACTCTATTCAGATGTAAGTCAAATGGAAAGGGAATTTATCTACATAGATGATGTTATAGACGCATGTCTATTGCTTATCTTTTCAGATAACAATACAAATGGAGAAGCTTTTAACATTGGCGGGTCTGGTCCTGAATCCGTAGAGAATGTTGTAGATAAAATTTTGTCATTGATGAATTCTCCATTGAAGACAACAATAAAGGATCGTGACCCAACATTTAAGGAAATTAAGAGACAGTACATAGATGCATCGAAACTCAATAAGTTTACAGGTTGGGTGCCAAAAGTTAATCTAAATCTCGGCTTATTAAGAACTATAAGTTGGTATAAAGAGAGATTCTCATGAAGATAGCTTTTGTCGGAATCAAAAGAAAGTATCAGGAGATACCCGAAGATTATCGCGATTCATTCAATCAATATCATCTTGAGTTGCCGTATTACTACGCTAAGTATGGGAATAATGATGTTGTTATTTCAACTCTTGATTATGAAGATGATGGAGTTCAATTTGAGGCCGGCAGCTTGAAATGTATGCTTGAAAAATCAGTACAACTTAGCAAGTTCGATGTAGTAGTACACTGGAGAAGATGGTTCCCAGAATTTTATGATCCAGGCGCGATAAATGTCATCAACTGTCAGGATCATTCATTTAGCCAGGAATGGACGTCTTCAGCTAGCATTGCATTTCGTTCCGGCCAACTCTATGGAATACTTTGTTTCAAGTCATGGCATAAAAGAAATCTGTTGATCGAGTGTCCATGGTTAACTGAAGACAGAGCCCTGGAGGGAGTAACTCTGGGCGTAGACACAGACATTTACAAACCATCAGTAAATAAAGATCCATATCAAATGTTGTGGTCATCTGATCCTGGTAGAGGAATGTCTGGAGCAATTGCTCTCGTGATGAAGTTATTTCAGATAGATAAGAGATTTAGACTTCATCTTTGTTATCCAGATTATGTTAAACAACCTCAAAAGATTCAACATCCAGCATTGGTTTGGCATGGATCAATTTCGAATGGTCCAAAGTTATGGAATATGTTTAATGACACAGGAATTCTTCCATACACTTCAACATTCAAGGAACCATCATCAAGAGCCCACAGACAAGCTCAGGCTGCTGGAAGTTTAGTTCTCTATCCTCCGAATATGGGAACTCCATCTGAACTAATTGAAAATAATATAACTGGGGTAGTTGATAACCAATCCTTGTGGCCAGATCGCATAATTGATCTTATAAAAAGTGGTAAGTGGTTAGAGATTGGGCAGAATGCCAGAAAATTTGCAGAGTCACAGAGTTGGAAAGTACAAGCTGAGAATTTCAATAACTTGATCATCGGAATTTTAAAAGAGAGGGAGTAAACAATGTTGGACATTAATGCAACAGACTTTTTGAAGAGCTTCAATATGAAGAATGCAACAGTCGGTGTTGTCGGACATGGCTTTGTTGGAAAGGCGGTCGACGAGTTCTTCAAGGGAAAGTGCAATGTCTTGGTCCACGATAAGGCTAAACCAGAATTGAATTCTCTAAAGGAAGTAGTTTCTGGTGCAGAAGTAATCTTTATTTGCGTTCCTACTCCAATGAGAAAGGATGGATCTTGCTTTACAGGATTCATTGAAGAAGTTTTGACGAATGTCAGAAATACTGCGAGAGAGCTCAATAGAAATCTTGATTCATTTGTCACTGTTGTCAAGAGTACAGTTTATCCTGGATTCGTCGAAGACATGCAGAACAAGCTTCTTCCACTTAGAATTACATTCTCTCCTGAATTCCTCACTGAGGCAAACAGTGTTAATGACTTCAAGGAAGTTAATAGAATTATTGTCGGTGGTGATGAAGATGATGCTCTCGTTGTTTGTAAGTACTTTGCTGAAGCAGATCCTGATAGAGTTGAAGATGGACGTAGAATCATTCTTCACGCAGATTCTACGACAGCAGAGATGGTTAAGCTTTATGCGAATGGCATTCTAACTGCGAAGGTAATCTTCTCAAACGAAGTCTATCTAATGTGTCAGAAGTTAGGCATCAGCTTTGAGGACGTTCGTATGATGGCCGTTCTAGATCACAGAATTGGTGCTGGTCACACTCTTGTCCCTGGTCCTGATGGTCAATTGGGATATGGTGGACATTGCTTCCCGAAGGACGTGAACAACCTCAGAGCCTTTGCTAAGGAACTTGGTACTGGAGAGAAGATGTTCACTGCGATGATAGAAAGAAATGAAGAAATTAGAGAGAAGAAGGATTGGCTTGAAATGAAGGATCGCGCCGTAACTGATAACTAAAATGAGAAGATGGGTGTTCGATTTAGACGGGACGATATGTACTCAGGAAAAAATGGGTACATATCAAGATGCTTTACCAATAGAAAAGATTGTAGAAAAAATCAGGGTTCTTTGGTGTCTTGGCGATTACATCATTATTTTTACAGCAAGAGGAATGAATACTTTTAGTGGCAACATTCTGGCGATTGAAAGAAATATGAGACCCATCACTGAAAAATGGTTAAGAGATCATGATGTTCCATATCATGAACTTATTTTTGGAAAGCCCGCTGCTGATGTTTATGTAGATGATAAGGGATGTAAGCCTCATGAAATTTGATCCTGAAGTTTTGGAAAGCGAATCAATGGAAGACATGTGCTCTTGGATAAGAGAGACTGGATTTCAACATTACGGGTCAAATGGATATAGCAGAATAGTTTTTACGAATGGTTGCTTTGATATTCTTCACGAGGGTCATCTTAAGCTTCTTAGGGAGTGTAAGAAGCTAGCTGGTCCTCGTGGAGCAGTTGTAGTTGGCGTGAACTCAGACGCGTCGATAAAGAGAATTAAGGGTGACAAGAGACCAATCAACAATGAGAAATCAAGATGCATGCTTCTCATAAGTCTTAAGTTTGTAGATCATGTTACAACATTTGATGAAGATACCCCTGAAAATCTCATTACGACCTTGAAACCAGATGTCATTGTTAAGGGTGGAGATTATAAACCAGAAGATGTCGTCGGGAATAAAGTAGCTCCAGTTATTATAGTTCCAATTGTAGAGGGAGTTTCTACAACTGAATTCATTAGAAAGATAAAAGAAAATGAGTGAAGACAGAAAACTAAGAGTTCTTGTTGTGGGAGACATAATGATAGATCGTTATGTCTTTGTCTCTTCTGAGAGGAATGCAGCTGAAGCTCCAATCCCTGTTTTTGATGAGCTAAAAGAAGAGAAGAGACTTGGAGGAGCGGCCAATACAGCTCACAATCTGAAAGTTATTGGTGGAGATGAAATAGAAGTTGATCTAGCTGGAATTGTCGACAGTGTAGATAGAACTCTAATTCAGAGACTAGGCATAGGAACTGAATTTTGCACAGGATATGAGACTATGATGAAGACGAGATACGTGTCTTCGATAGATCAGAAATATCTCTTCAGAGCAGATAACATGAAGAAATTTCCGTCCTATTCAATTGCACAATTCAAAAAGAATGTAAATTATTTGTTCTTTGATATGACAAATCCGACCAATGATTCTCCTGAAATGTACGACGCCATCATATTCTCAGATTATGACAAGGGAACGATAGATAGTGACACTGTGAATATGTTCAAGAACAATTCAAGACTATTCGTAATTGATTCAAAGAAAGTTGATTTGTCTATCTACGAAGGAATGAATGTTCTAAAGATAAACGAAGGTGAATATTCTATTCAGGTATCAAGAGGTCCATACACGAATGTAGAAAAACTTTTTGATTTTGTCATTGTTACTCATGGCTCGAAGGGTTCGGAGCTAAGGCAGTGTGAGAAGGTAAAGAGTAATGACACTAGGTACATGATTCACTCCGAAACCTTTCCAGTGGATCCAGTGGCCATTGGAGATGTGACTGGGTGTGGAGACACACACACGGCAGCTCTAACTTTCTCACTCTTAAAGAATGGTGATATTAGAAACGCTGTAAAGTTTGCAAATGCATGTGCTAGAAGTGTTGTCCAGAAGTTTGGAACAAGCGTAGTGGAAAAATAGTTTCCATCTTGTTTTTAATGTATTATAATAGCTGAAATGGAAGTAAGATTGAATTTTTAATGTACTATAATAGTGGAGATATAAAATGAAACTAGACGAAGATGTGTTGCTTGAGATTGTTGATATTGTTCGTAAGGGGTTAATCGACGGAGTCGATATCTCTGATCTCTTGAGAGAGATGGATCTTTTTGTTGAACCTGATTCTGATCTTGGCGCAGACGATAAGATTTCTCTCACTAGAAATCATAACCCATAATATGCCAACATATACGTATGAGTGTGAGTTCTGTAAAGACAGAGTTGAACTCATCCAAAAGATTTCTGAAAAGAAGAATCCTGTCTGTACAAGACCTGATTGCAATCTTCCAGATGGATCTCAACGTGTAATGGAAACTGTGATGATGCCATCTTCTTTTGTATTGAAGGGTGGCGGATGGGCCAAGGATGGGTATTCATCAACTAAGGGAAATAAGTAATGGACTATATCTTACTTACTCTCGTGTTATCTCTTGTATTAAATGTCGTCGTTGTATTTGTGTGTTTAAGATTGGCCAGGAGATTGTTTCAATTTGATGATTTGGTTCAAATTCTTGCAAACGACATAGAAGTTAATGTCGAATATTTTAAAAAGTTGCTGACCACACCTCTTTTTAACAATTCAGAAGAGGTCAAGAAAGCAAATAAGAACATGGAGATTATCGCGATGCGACTTGATGAATTTGTTAATCGCATGGAAGATGTCTCCAACAACAAACTGCGCAGACCGAAGATCGTAAAGAATTCGAATCCGCCAGTTTTCAAATAACCGGAGAATTCGTGGCTAACTATTTTACTAAAGACACTGACATTGCACTTGAAAAATTCATAAATTCAAAAGACCAAAAAGAAAAGCACGACACGTTTGAAACAAGCATTAGACCTGCATTCGAGAAGCTAATTGAGAATTTGATCTTTGTTTATGGTTTTTACAACATTGGTGACGTTGAGACCCTCAAGAGGGAATGTCTTTCAAATTTGTATGAGATGATTCCGAAGTTTGATCCCACGAAGGGTACGAAGGGATTCTCATATTTCAACGTCGTTGCCAAGAATTGGTTCGTTGCTAAGACAAGAGAGAATATAAAGAAGAACAGAATTGAAAGTGAACTTCATGTAGATCTTGACCATGAATCAACTAAGAGTGATCCAAATTTCACAGTTAATCCATACGAAGCCTTAGTTGAAGAAAAAGAAAAGTGGATCATGTTTTATGAAGCAATGGATACTTGGAGAGATCGTCTAACGAAGAAGACAGAAAAGCAAGTACTTGAAGCCGTTATCTTTCTTTTGAAAAACCCTGATCTTGTTGGCATTTATAACAAGAAGGCAGTCTACTTGTATCTCCGAGAACTTACCAATCTGAATACGAAACAAGTCGTTGTAAATCTTAAGAAGATTAAAAGTCTTTACAATGAATGGCAGGATGAATACAATACGACCGGTGAATTCTAAACTTCTTCATATTTAGAAGTATGGGAAAAAAGACAGAAAGTTTAGCGGACGAAATTCTCAACAATGTCAGGAAAGATCGTGCTCAAGTGGAGAGGGTGAGAGATCATATCATTGATATTGTTGAGAATGAATCAATGTCAGAAGAACCTCTCGGTATGCTAGGGATAGCTGAGAATGTAGCTAAACTCTCAGATGTTTTGACAAAGATGAATGCTCAATTGGTTGAATTGACAAAGATAAATGTGAAGCACGACAAAGATACAGACGACCCAAAGACAGAGAAAGAAAGTATCTTTGATGAAATTGAGTCATCTGGTTCTGGCGATGATGCCAACTGAGGTTTGACATTGTCAAGCGATCCATTTACAAGAGAGAAAATAAGAAGACCGGAACTCATCTTCAATGAGATTCTTCGTAAAGGAGCACAAGGTCTCTACAAGGAAAGAGGAGAAGTAACTCCGTTTCTTTATAGGGCCCTTGTGTTAGCTGTCGATGTCGAAGGTGGGAAGCTCGAGAATCCAAACGGTGAAGGCACTCTTGTAAATGAGATAGGAAGTAACAAGATAGAAATTAAAGCTAAGCTAGGACCAGCAAATCCCCAGAATAGTATAAAAGCAAGAATCTTGACGGATGGCATAGACAAGTTTGCCTCTGATGAGAATTTGAGAGTTTATTGGCCGTTCTTTCCAGAGAACGTCTCAGTACCAATAAAACCTGGAGAGCATGTTTATGTGCTATTCGAGGACTCAAATTTACAGCATGGTCTTTGGGTATCAAAGATTCCCGGACATGAAGGTGTAAATTATTCCCCGGGAGAATCTCACTACAAGCCAGTTGAGAATCATCCAGTCGGTAGCAACTTTCCAGATGTTAAAGCGCTTCCAAAAACAGATAAACAATTCAATAAAAATGAAGATGCAGCCGAAACTACTTCAGGTGATAAGCTTAGCGGCTTAAAGTGGGGTAAGTAAAATGGCTGGAGACATTGTACTTGAAGATGTTCCGAAGTTTGTCAAAAGAATCGGAGACAACGTAACAGAAGGATCCAACAACACAATCATTATATTGGGTAGAGATAGGGCTGCAAATGGTCCAGCATCACGAGACAGTGGTCTCGGAAAGGACGGTGGAACGGGAACGATTCATCTGATAGCTGGTAGAAAAGCTGCTGATCCTGATCTTAAGTCAGATGAATCATTTCTATATCTCAGCAGAAAAACTAAAGCAGATTCAAACCTAAACATCTCAGAAGAAATGAAGTCAGATGATAAGCCAAGTGCAATATTAAAGTCTGACGTTCTAAGATTGGTTGGTAGAAAAGACATAAAGATTTGTGCCAATGATGATGACAAGCACTTTATTTCAATGGATGGAACCAAAATAAAGACAAAGTTCAATGATCATTTCATCAGCGTTGACAATGGAGAAATCAAACTTTCTCATTCAAATAATTCAATTATTACAGCAAATAGTTCTAGAGTAACAGCGTTTGCAAAAAATACAGGAGTAACGATTAATGGAATGAGTGAGATAACTACAATTCATGCCAAAGCTCTCAAGTCACAGAATGGTTGGTCTAAACCGTGGGAAGATCTTCTCACGGCAATTGTTACATTGTTATTGAAGCACACGCATCTTACAGTGGTAGGTCCAGCTCTTCCAGTGATAGCTGGACTTGGTCCGGGTGATACTGAGGGGCCGATGTTTGTTCAGACAAAGTTAACTCCTTGGTTAGCTTCACTTCATTAATATGCCACTCGTCAAAGATGATCTAAAAAATAGATTTATCAAGATCTTCAATGATGTCGAAACAGGTGTGCTGAAGATCGATGTACTTCCAGCTCCAATGCCACTAATGCCTCCGCCCTTAGCTGCAGCATTTGCTCAAGCATACCATGAGTGGGCAATGACAGCGATGGCGAATGTGATGCATCCATCACCTGGAGTTCCAGATGTGATAGCTGCTCAGCTTGTTCTCGTTCCATTGATGGCAGGATGGGGCCCGGGGACAATCGCTTATTGGTCAATGGTTTCATGGAATCTAGAGGGAATCGCGACAGGTGTAACGATAGCTGCAAATATGGCAGCAGTCTCGGCTCAACTTCTAGCTGAGATTTTTACTCCTCCATTTCCAAACAATTCAAGTCCAAAGACAAAAGAAGAATTTGCAGACAAGCTAGCTACAATTCTAGACATGCACACAAGGATGATACAGGTCACACAGACAGATTTGTCGACCGGAAACACGGCCGTAGTGTCTCCTTACTGAGAAGAATCTAGAAAGTTATCCTACATATCATGAGGATAGATTTCATGTCTATAGGATTCATTCTACCATTTTCTAAGTCGACTGGCTCTATCGGATACTTCGATATGACCAATGATGAGTTTTCTGCAGTAAGGCAGGATCTTAAATCACTTCTTCTTACGAACTGGGGAGAAAGGGTCAATCATTACTATTTTGGGTGTAATTTCAAGGAGTTTCTATTCGAACCGATTCACTCAGACGAACTTAAATCAAGGATGGCAGATAGAATTCTAAGCCAAGTTCAAACGTGGCTTCCATTTGTTTCTATAGACAATCTAAATATATTTCTAAGTGAAGATGATGCAAATGTTCCAGAAAATGGAGTGAGTGTAAGAATAGACTTTAGACTAACTTCAAAGCCAGACCTCTCTAGTCGCTTAGAGGTTCTTGTTTCGCAGTAACGGAGAGTAATCAGTGGCTACTGACTTTAAAGAAAGAACGATAAAGTATATTAACAAGGATTTCCAGAGTTTCAAGAGAGACTTGATGGAATTCACGAAAGCCCACCACAGTGGAGTTTTTCAGGATTTCAATGAATCTTCTCCTGGAATGGCTCTTCTTGAACTTTCTGCGTACATTGGAGATGTTCTTTCATTTTATCAAGACATGCAGTTCGAAGAAATGAGGCAGGAGACAGCAAGACAAATAGAGAACGTTACATCATTTGCTAAGACTTTGGGATATAGACCTGCGGGGAAGAGGTCAGCAAGAGGAATCGTGTCTGTGTTCGTAGAAGTTCCAGCGACTACACAGAATGGTACAAGAGTTCCAGACGATGCATATTCTCCAATTATGAGACAGGGATCTCAATTCCAAGGACCAAGTGGAGTTGTGTTCGAAACTCTGTCTGATGTAATCTTTAGCGCGTCTGTACCTTCTGATAATACAGATGCAATAAGAATGGTTACTGGCTCTCAATTTGACACATCAACAGGACTTCCAACATTTTTCGCATTGAGAAAAGATGTTGAGGTAATTGCTGGAACCACAAAGACAGACACTGTATCTGTGGGAAACTTTGAACAGTTTAAGACAATCGAATTATCTGAAGAAGATGTTATAGAAGTTCTCTCTGTCGTAGATAGCGATGGAAATGACTGGACTGAAGTTGATTATCTACCTCAAGAGGTTGTTTTTAATGCAACTACAAATGACGGATCTGATAGTAGAGTTGTTCCATACGTACTTAAATTGAAAGCGGTACCAAGAAGATTCATAACTGATATGGATCCTGTTACAAACAAGACTACTTTGATATTTGGATCTGGTGACGGTGTAAACTTCGATGATGAACTCATCCCGAACGTTTCAGATTTTGCTCTCCCAATTTCAGGGAGACAGAGTTTCTCATCATTTTCTATCGACCCTCAGAATTTCTTAAAGACAAGAACACTTGGGTTAAGTCCTTTCAATACGACATTGACAATAACATACAGAGTTGGTGGCGGTGAACAAACGAATGTTGCTCCAGGAACGATAAAATCTGTGAATTCTGCCGTTCTAGAATTTATGACCACAAATTTAAACCCACAGACAAAGGCAAACGTAATCGGTTCCATCGAATGTCTTAATATGAAAAAGACTGAGGGAGGTGCCGGTGCAGAGTCAATTGCTGAGATTAAGGCAAACAGCGCAGCTTTCTTCGCAGCTCAGGACAGAGTTGTAACGAAGGAAGACTACATTGCCAGACTATTCTCGATGCCGTCAAAGTTTGGAAAGATAGAGAAAGCTTTTGTTCGTAAGGATGCAGTAAATGACATGGGACTTGATATTCATATTTTGACCAAGGATGAAAACGGTTTCATGTCTCAAGCGTCACAAACTCTAACTCAAAACATCAAAAGATATCTTGCACCTTATAGAATGCTAACGGACGGCGTTAACCTTCTTAAGACTGATATAATCAACATTCAGATTGACTTTGGTGTCGTTATATCTCCAAAATTTAATAGGAATGAAGTTCTGACGAAATGTCTCAGTGTGCTAAAGGATTATCTAAGCATTGACAACATGCAAATCGGCCAACCCATCGTGATTTCTGATCTGATGTCTTTGCTACAGAACGTTGTCGGAGTAGTTTCTGTATATGATTTAAAAGTCAAGGGTGTTGCAGGAACTCACAATGGAAGAGATTATTCAACGAATAGTGTTGACTTAAACGCATGGACTCAGAACGGTATAGTTTATTGTCCAGAAAATTCTATCTTTGAGATAAAGTATCCAAACAAGGACATTAATGGAGCTAGCAAATAACCATGTTCTATAGAATTTATCCATCGAAAGATACGTACATAACAAACTACCAATTGAGAAATATCCAGAGAACTGGCTCAAACTTTGGAGCATCTGAGATACTTCACTTACATAAGCTCTGCGGTGTGTCTGGATCTGCCGGCGTTTCTGCATCTTCAAGTTTCGCTCACATCTTGACTAGATTCGATATTGGAGAGATTGAATCATTGATCGCATCTGGTGAAGCACAATATGGAAATATAAGATTCTTCCTCAAAATGTCTGATGCAAGACATGATCAGACATTACCAACAAGTTTTGATGTTGAAGTACAAGCTTTAGATAAAGATTGGGATGAAGGTAAAGGCAGAGATGTTGATTCATTCTCTGATCTTGGTGTGGCAAATTGGGTGAAAGCAAAATCAAATGTATATTGGACTTCACCAGGTGGCGACACTGTAGGAGTGATAGCTAATACTCACTTTGACGATGGTCATGAAGATCTTGAAGTCGAAGTAACTGACATAGTACAGCAGTGGATATCTTACAATGTCAACAACAATGGTGTGATGATCAAGATTTCTTCTTCTCAAGAAGCAGACAACAATGATTACTACGTAAAGATGTTTCATGGAAGAGAAACGTTCTTCAAGGACAAGAGACCACATCTTGAAGCAAGATGGGATAACTCAGAAAGAGATGACAGAAATAACTTTTTCTTTGATGTATCTGGAACTTTGTATCTAAATCATCTTGAAAGAGGTCAATTTACAAACATACCTCAAGTCGGAACTGGTCAACTTGGAGTAAAGATTATCGATGTTTCCGGTTCATTGATTTCGCACGTCACTGCTTCATGGACTGGATTCACGGGAAGATACAGTGCGTCCTTTGCAATCCCAAGCGGAACGTATTCTGGATCATTATTTACAGATGTCTGGCATGATATATCAAATTCATCTAGATGGTTCATGTCTGGTACATTCCCAATTTCCGATAGTCTCAATGTCACTAGCGTACAGCCAAAGAGATACTACGCAACGGTAACAAATCTAAAGAGTACGTATGAAAATGACGAAGTAGTCAGAATGAATCTGTTCATTCGTCCTCACGATTACAGCCCAGCTCGAGTGCTCACAGCTTCACTCGATGCCAACGGAATCGTTATAACCAAGGCCTACTATCGTATTATCAATGATCGCACAGACGAGGTCGTGGTCCCTTTCGGCACAGGGTCATTAGAGTATACGAGACTCTCATATGATCAACGCGGCAATAGTTTCAAGATTTATATGAATTCCTTGAGTCCAGGGAATGTTTACAGGCTGTCATTCTTATTCGACGTAGACGGTCAGAGACAATACATAGATCAACAGGGTTTTAAGTTTAAGGTGGTTTGAAATGGAAGATACACAATTTAGATTTTCTTCTAAGATTCATTACGAGATAGAGCTGGCAAAATTGCTATCTGAACTTAATAAAATGAGAAACTCCAAAAAGTCCGCTAGACTAATAAAGAAACTTGAAGTGGAATACGAAGATTTGATAGAAGAGTATATGAGGTTCTGCGGAACAGGAGCTGGTGTAGATGGCAGCCAATAAGTTATTCTCTCTATTTGATGAAAAGCTTCGTACTCCAAATGACTTGGTAGCAGGTCCTTCTCAAAATTTAGATTCTGTAGGAAACGATGTTCTTGATTCTGACACGATCCTAAAGAAACTTCAGTATTTTGAAACTGTACGTCCCAAAGTAGATTACTCAGACTTCACAAATTTCGTGTTTTTCAATTCAGCTCTTGATTATTTCAACATCACTGGTGAAAAAATTCTAAATGAATATCCATTTGATGGAACATCTAATGAAATAGAGGGATTTACAAACGCACTAGACGGATATCAAAAGCATGTTCTAGACTCTTGGCCAAAGAATAGCGGTCATCTTCGTTTCTATCCGCCATCTGGATTTTCTTATGTGACAGTAAATGATGTAGGAAAAGACGTCGACACGATGAGAACGTCGATGTTAAGTCCAGACACTGGTTCTTTGTCTGTGGAGTTTTGGGCGTTGCCTCCGCCAAGTCTCACAGGTTCTAATAATGTGATGATTGTGTTGCAGAAGGTCACGGGATCAGGAGAAGGTTATTCTGTGTTTTTCTCTGGATCTTCTGCGTTTATGTCAGTTACGTCAGGATCTACTACTGATCAGATATCTGTTCCATTTAACGCCGGTGTCGCATCTTACTTTTGTTTTGCATATGATAGAAGCTCGACAAGTCCAGTGATGAGTGTGTTCACCGGAAGCATCAGCACATTCCCTGTTCTTGCATCTTCAGTTACTGGAACGATTGCCGGAGCAATTTCTGCAGGATCTGGAAAGTTATATATTGGATCAGGATCATTAATTTCCAAGGTCGTAAGACCTCTGACTGGATCTCTTGATGAATTAAGATTGTGGAAGTCAGCAAGAACAGTATCAGACATAAGTTCTAGTTTCAATGCAAAGATTTATGCACAAGATAATTTGTATGCTCTGTGGAGTTTCAACGAATCGGGATCTCTTGCATCTGGCGAAAACGTTCTTGTAAAAGATGTGTCTGGTCATAGGCTAAACGGATCTATACAAAACTATTTCTCAGCTCTCAGAGGATCAGGTTCAATACTTCCATATGACATAGAAGATAAGATTCTTTCCTTAAATTCTCCAGAGGTAGCTTCTTACATTTCAGAACAGCAAGCGTCTGGATCTTTATACGACAGGTATAATGACAACATTATCACGAGAATGCTACCCGAACAATTCTTTCTTCTAGAAGAGTTTAAGAATACTGAGGTGCTCAAGAATTTTCTATATGTGCTCGGAAGATACTTCGATCAGATCAAAGTGTCAATAGATCAATTCATTCACGTGACTAAAACAAATTACGGAAGATTTAATCAAACTCCCGATGCTTTATTACAAGACGTAGCTAAGATGTTTGGATGGGAATTTACAGGAAACTTCCTAGATGCAGATGTTGTTCAATATCTCCTGGGAAAGCAAGTTCTAACGAATACTCAGAGTAACAAGGCTCTTGATGTAAAGCTTTATGAAATTAAGAATGAGTTTTGGAAAAGAACTCTTATAAATTTGATGCATCTCTATAAGACAAAGGGAACAAAGGAAAGTGTCGAATCTCTTTTGAGAATTTATGGTCTTAATAGAAACTTTGTAAGACTTAAGGAATTCGGTTACAAACCAGATTCTGGAATAGAGACTCACAGAATAGCTGCTGAAAAAAGTGTCGCTGCATTAACATTTGGAAGTGGATCTGCGACGAGTACAAACAGAGTGTTCTCGAAGAATTTCGTCAGGTCATATGATTCAGCAATAGAAACTCGTGTGTGTTTCCCAACTCAGATAAGTTCTAATTTGACATCAAGCATCTCAACTGGATCTATCTGGACGATGATGTCATCTTCAAAACTTCATCAGTTATATTTCACGAAGTCATCGGCAACATCTCAGACAGGCAGTCTCATATACACAGGTTCAGAGGGGTCTCTCTCACTCTCGAATGTACCAATTTTTGATAATAGGTGGTGTAATGTAACTGTCCTAAGAAGTGCTACGTCGTCATCTATTGTGATTGATGTGCGTATATTGGACGATGACGAAATCACGTATCATCAATCGGCTAGTATGACTGCTTCTCTTGCATTTACAACACCAAACAACTCGTTTTGGTTAGGATCATCTGGAACAATGGGCAGTCAAGTATGGATGCAGGAAGCAAGAGTTTGGAATGGAACTTTAAGTGACAGCGAAATGAATGATCATGCTTTGAATTACCAAAGCTTCGGATCTGATAACTCAAACGGTGCTTCAAATTTATTGCTACATTGGAGATTGAATGAGAATGTTTCTGCAAATTCTGGCGGTTTGCTGTACAATCAGATTTACGATTTCTCTGGACAGAATGTATCAGGATCAGGAATTGGCTTTACAGCAAGTGTAAATCCATATAAGAAATTTCTAAATTCTTATAACTACGTCGCATCTCCAGAGTATGGGTGGAACGAAGAAAAGATTAGAAGCTTAGACACATCGACAGTTCTTCCAGCCGATGCGTTTATAGACAATCCAATGATAGCTTTAGAGTTCAATCTTGTAGATGCTCTCAATGAAGATATCTCACAAATACTATCAACACTAGATAATTTCAACGAGTTTATTGGTGCTCCTGTCAATAGATACAGAGACACATATCCCGATCTTGATATTCTTAGGACAAACTACTTCAAGAGATTGAATGGGTCTATAAACTTTAGATTGTTTGCTGATCTTTTGGAATTCTTTGATAGATCATTTATCGGTATGATACGTCGACTTATTCCAGCTAGAGCAGTATTTATAGGTGATGAATTTGTTGTAGAGAGTCATATGCTTGAAAGACCAAAGGTTCAATGGAATTATAGAAGAAGAGAAAAGGAACTCGATCTTGAAGGTGTGATCAGAGTTTATATTAGATCATGATGGAGATTTGAATGTCTAGAAATAGGGTTTGGTATACAGACATGAACGTACTCGCTGTTGATGTTTCAACAGCATTCAGAGCTACATGCAGCTCGGCATGGGCATACAAAGAATTCCTAAAGGGAACAATGACTGGCTCAAATGGACCAGAGGGTCCTCCTCTATCAAGTTCATTTTGGGTTGTAGCTGGTTCTGGAGACGGTGTTACATCCGCCATGGATGGTATCGACCGCACAGGAACAGGATCATTTGATGCGTCTAAGTGGGTTAGAGGTGCTGCTCATACAAACGTACATACTTGGGTAGCATTAAGAAATCAAAGTAGTTCAATGCACGTTCTGTTGTCTATAGTTGGAGCAACTGATGCTTCATGTATTTCAATATATGGAGCGACAACAGCCTTTACGACAACGAATACTGGATCAAATGCTCGTCCAACATCAACAACGGAATGGGTCGGGTTCGGAAGAGATGCTGTAACTAACGGTGCACCAACTGATATAAATCAATTCACTGACGGTCTTGCAGTACCATATAGATTTCATATGTGTAGAGATGCAAATGGAGAACATTACTTTGCCGCCAGTAAAAATAGTTCCAACATATTTCAAACATTATATATGTTTGCTAGTAGAATTAAGGCTCCAGTTTCAGATCTAGCAAAATATTCAATTGTCTGGGCATATTCTTCAACTGGAGTTGTTGGTACTGGTGCCACGTCATTTGCTGGAAGTGCTCCAATGGGTCGTAACATAGGTAATAGTGCGCAGGAAAAGCAGGTTATTCCGTTATTCTCAGTCGGTGGCAGCGGTAACAACTCAGTTTTTAATAACTCATTCGCCACCGTCGATGCTGACGGTAAGGCTAATTTGTTTGAAGTGCCAGTGCTTGCGTTATCGTCCTTCGCGTATCGCGGTATTCTTCCAGATGTTCATGTAGTTATTCCGTATGTTACTGCCGGATTAACAATACCAGCTACTGGAAGCGTCGAGAGGGTCGGGTTCTCTGGTTGGACAGCACCCTTTTCTGTTGCGCCATTATTGTAAGGAGATATCGTGACGGCATATAACGTCACAGCTGAAATTGTTTCTGGAGATGTTTCAGCATCTAGTCCAGACGGGATATCTAATTGGACTCACCCGTTCTTCGGCACCAATATCCAGGGCGAAGCTCAAATAAGCGTCGTTCTCTCAGAATCAATTTCATACGTCCTTTCTCAATCAATCACATACGTATATGTTACTGCGTCTGTTGGTTCTGCTCCAGTCGTAAGCAATATTCTTCCAACTCCTGGTTCCAATATTCAAGAAACAAACATTCTATCTTTTGACATAACTGATGATTCTGGACAATTCAAGAGGATTATCATTCATGCCTACTTTCCAACTCTGAGGATAAAAGAGGTAGTTCACGACGGCGGCTTCGGTCCAACGTATACAGATTCAGCCAATATCGTTACAGTAATATCAGGTGGGTATAACTACGCCCTTCGTAGAGATGGTGGATGGCCTTCTAACCCGACAATCATACCTTATGTAATAGACATAAGCGGTTCAGAGAATTCATAGAGTAGACTCTATTTATAAGTTGAGGAACAATTTAAGTGCCTACTTCATATTCTTGGGAAATAATCTCAGCACCTCTAAGCGGATCATCTCCTGGTCCAGGCGTCTATGTTCCGCAACAAGCTATTTTTGGAACTGATCCGAGAAAGAAACAATTTGAAAGAGGAATAAAGTTTGCAAATGCTCCTGGAAATAGAGCAGACATGGTTGTTCATGGTGGACCAAGAGTCCAACATATCAACAGCTTAGATGCTGCTCATATGAACCCAATGAAATCCATTCCAAGAGATGGAACATATTCTGGGGCTATGAAGTTTAGATTTAGAAGTTATAGAAACTTTGGCGTACCTTCGAGTGTAAATAAGGTTGAGTATAGATCTAGTGATAGATATACAAACCCAATTCTAGATGGAACCGGAGTTTATCAAGCTGATCATGTGTGGTTTACAACTGGCTCAGTGACATTCTCGACTAATCAGATGGCTCATGCAAGAACAGTTGCGACAGCAAACAGACTCAACGATTCGAGGATTATTGTTATTGGTGGTAATGAATCATCAAGTTTGGGGTTTGCAACGACACCATCGGCGTCAATTTTCGCGTCAGGAACAACAGGATCTTGGACACAGATAGCGTCAATGCCAACACCAAAGCAATATCATGCAGCTGTTACGTTATCTGGTTCTGGAGATGTTGTGGTTTTCGGTGGAGTAAATGACATCGAAACTTTAACAGAGGAAGTAAGAGCATACAGATACGTAACTACTTCAGGAACATGGATAGCGACATCAGCTTCTTCGTCTATTCCTAGATTAGATTTTCAAGTAGTACAATTACAAGACGGTACTGTGTTTTTGCCAGGAGGAAGAAAAACTGGCCTCACTCCAACTGGAATAACAGTTAACGGAAGTTCAAACACAAAAGCTTATTGGAACATGGATAGTCTAGGTTATTCTTCTGATAGTGATGGCGCCACTGACATGTATTTGCTGACAGTTGGTGCTACTGCTTCTATTGTTCCTGGGATTTTAGGAAATGCTTTGCAAACAAGTGCTAGTGGGACGATATACGCAGTTGATGCAGCTGGAAAACTTCCAGGTATACTTTCTGGAAATTGCACGGTTGAGTTTTGGATGAATATTCTCTCAAGTTCAACAGCATCTCCATATGTTCAAGATCAAGGTGTCTTTGCGTACAGTGGAATTTTTTGGGATGATACGGGATTACAAACGACGAGACCGATGTTCCACATTCAATGGTCAAACTCTACAAGAAAGTTAAGTTTCTACATGAGCCACATGACTAATGGGGTGTGGACAACACCAACACCTGTTTACAGTGCTGGGACAGCTTCTCTTGATACATGGCAGCATATAGCAATAACAAAAGAACATACAGGCGTATCTTTAGATGGATCTGTAAAATATTCAACTATAAAAATGTACATAAATGGAGTTCTTGATTCTACACACGTATCACAAGAAATGTCTACCATCCTCGGAGTAGCTGGAGAATACGTTTTGTTCGGAACGTCTCCGTCTCCAAGTAATGGTTTTGGTAGTTTAATTAACCTAACTGCCGCAAAATTTGATGACGTTTGTATAAGTTCAATAACGAAGACGGCATCTCAGGTAAGAACAACATATTTGAATGGAATTGGATATATTGAACGCTCAGAGATTTTTAACACTGGCTCTAATACATTCTCACTTGTCAATCCATTTCCGATAGAGCCTCTTTCGCGTCAAGGTTACACAACAACACTACTTGATGATGGGACAGTACTTGTGTGTGGAGGCTTAGAATCAGGCGTCGCAACGTCCGCTTATAGTCACGCAATGAGATACTATCCAACACAACAAAGTTGGTCTCTTGAACCATCCATGTCTCTACCAAGAACATCTCATGAAGCTGTACTGGTTGGAGGCGAAGTATATGTCATGGGTGGACAGTCGTCAATATCTCCAACTGTAATAGAAAATTCAGCTGAGGTTTATAATCCAGTGACAAGAACATGGAGAAGATTAGCTGACATGAATGAACGACGCGTGAGATTTACTGCTCACGGATATAATAAGGAACAGGGTTCAAGAGTTATTGTCTTTGGTGGCAGAACAACGCTAGCTGGTGCTTTAAGTAAGACTGTAGAGGTCTTTGTTCCATCCGATTCAGATCCACTTGGGAGATGGTATTACATGCCATCTCTAGACTTTGAAGTAGCATATCAACGCGGAGCGTGTCTTAATCCAGGAGACACAGGATCAGTGTTCAAGTTCTTGATTCCGGGTGGTACAATGACATTAGGACCAACAACTCTAACAACATCGTCTCAACTCTATACAACCACAGGATGAGGCATATTTATAGACATGGCTGATGACTTCGGCGTATACAACATAACTGGTAAACTTGAACCAACTGTGAGTGCTTCACTTAGTACAGCTCTGCAAGTTTCCGGAAATTTGAACATTAAGAGAAGACCAACAAGAATAACGAGAGACTACAACGAAGTTCAGACTGCGAGATCATCTTCTACAAAGCTAATGAACACTTTCGTGATCCCAGAGATTTCATCATCTCACTATGAATCGACATCATTAAATGCTTATCTAAGTGGAACGCAGAAACTAGAGAGTACAGCTGTTCCAGCGTCTGGAGCGTTCTACTACTCAAAGCAGAATAAACTTGTCAAGTACACGTTTGCAGTTACTGCCTCAAGTCAACTGGCGACTTCTATAGGTACTCAAGACACAAGTCCTGCGACAGATGAATATGCTGCCAGAGCTACTTACCTTGCGCTTTCTGGAACATATATCAACTCAGACATGTTTACCCCAGCAGTTATAAATTTCACAGTTCCAAATCATGGAAAGATCAGAGACATTAAGGTGTGGTTGGAATTTATCAACGATCATCGCGGCGGCCCAGGTCAAACATACACAGGTAGCCCATTCAAGGCTGGGGGCGCTGGAGATTCTGTAAACAACATGCAACAGGGACTACAAGGAGTTCAGGTAGCGCTGAGAAGTCCGAATGTTTCATTTGAAAATGCTCATCCTTTATGGAACGATCCAACAGTGAGGAATTTTCAAAAGTGGCCGACTGGTACAGATAGAGTAAGTTCTCAATTTACATATGTTCCAGAACTCTTGAAGAATTCTTATCCATTATGGGCGGGACATAAATGTGAAGATGATCTTGGAGATGTTCTTGGATATCATACAGGATCAGTTTCTGCATCTTTCTCTATAAGAAGAATAAACAGTTCTTCATTTGGTCCTGGTATATTAGGAACAGAATTTGCAGATCAAACGATTCTGAATGCTTATCCACACGATTTAGTAATGTCTGCATTTAGAACGATAGATGTCATATCTACGCAAAGAACATTGAATGACGTGAATGATCAAACTTCTCTGTACTCACCAGGTGCATCAGTATTATATCTCACAACGACAGGAACATTGAACACAGCTGGTGCTTCTTACACAAACATAGATGGGAATGGCAACTTAAATAATTCATACACTGGATATTACGTGATGAGTAGTTCACTACCACAGTCTGGAACAATTCAAGTAATGATGAATTATAACGACAATGGCACGTACACGAATGCAAATGTTTCTCAATTCGCATCAGGATCATTACAGTTTTTTTCTAGTTCTTTGTCTTTTAACTTTAACGGCATGACGAGCGGAAAATATGTATATAGAGCTCCCTTCTCTATGCATAGTCCAAGAATAAGACAACAAAGAAATTCACAATACTTACATGCAATTTGTTGTGATTACTCGTATGGTATAGTTTACGGAATAAGAATAGCTGGTTCGAATAATTATTCTCCGTGGAGATTAAAGTCTCCGATAATTTCATATAACGGTGGACAAGCATTCGCATCTCCATGGGGACCAAATCAAGAAATTCTACCTGGTCCATTTGTAGATTTTGCTCTTGATTCAAGAGGTAAACCACATTTCATATTTAGTTCTGTAAATCTTAATACAATTACATCTCAACTCGAATATGCTTTTTTCTCTGGATCGACAGCTGTTTACGAATCAACTCCTCCAAATTCACTTCCAGTTACTAATACAAGCGACACAATATATCCAAAACATTATGAATATTACACAGGATCAATACCAGGATTCACAAACGCGTCCTCATTCTATTGGCCTGATTTCATGGTCGGTGTGCTAGATAATCCACAATTGAATCCTATCAAGGATAGTAAGAATCCTCAATCGTCAGCCGGACCATATTGTAGAATTGAAATTGATACAAGTGATATGATTCATGTCGTTTACGCCGATGTCATCAATAAATCTGTCAAATATGCGAAGAAACAAGTTGCATATACACAATGGTCTGGATCATGGGACTTTAATCTAGTTTTTAAACACTCTGGTTCATCTGTATTTCCAACGTACATTTCTCTAGACATAGATAAAAATAATAAACCACATATTGCTTATGCTTTATCTGATGTGTCGGCTAATAGCAGCAGCATTTACTACGCTAAGTCAGGATCATCAGGATGGGAGACCAATCTTGTATCTTCAACACGCGGTGTTAAATTCGGAACAAACATAAAACTTGATAACGATGATAACCCTGTGATAATTACGACTGCACAAAATTTTGATGGAAATAACAAATCAGCTCTTTTAATGTTCACATCCAATTCAAGTGGTTGGGATTTCATAACACTCAATATGTCAAGCAGTAATGATCCAAGGACTACTTCGCTGATGTTCGACAGGAATAATAAGAAAAGAATTTACACGGGTGGAGAGGACTTGACAGCGATATGGGAACTTTCATCTTCTCAAGATGCAACTCATACGTCATATGACACAGATATTGACATGAGAACTATTTTTACTGATAGCTCGAAGAATCTTAATCCAAGGAATCTCTCTTCGTTATATGACAGCTTGTCTGATATATCTCCTGGAGATTCAAAACGACCTTATCTTAGATTCTTTGATGGAAGAGCTTACCCAAGTCCCTTTTCTGCATCATTGCCAATCCTTCAAGCTTTTGGTGTATGGGGATTAGTTTCAGCATCTCACTTGTTTGATCCACCAAAAGGTCAATCAACTGCTCTCTCTGGAGCAAATATTCCATGGATGTTAGATCCTAGAATCCCACCAGGAATATTTCACGGTTTAAATTATCAACCAACGACAACATCTTCAATCGGTTGGTCTCCTCCTACAGGCTGGCTAACTGGACCTGGAGGAACTGCAAATGTAAATGAGTTCCCAACGACTGGTTCAAATCTTGGTCCAGTTGACTTACAACCAGTGTATCCATTACTAGATGACATTTACGTTGAAAAGATATGGGATCAAGAATCTCTTACTTCAAATCCAACAGTTCTACCGACAACGAGAGGCAAGATAGTAGGATTTAGACCAGGGCTTCGCGGAACAGATATCAATGGAACTTGGAAATTAATGATTGGAATGGCAGGAGCTCCTGTCGCAAATGTTCCAACTGCAGGTGGAAGAAATGGAATTTGGTTCCGTCAAGCTCGTATAGAGTTTACAGTTGATGAAGGAGAAGGAACAAGAGCAACATATGATAGCAAGAAGCTGAGATTCAAGAAATCTGGAACTCCACAAAAGCCAGGTAAGAGACGCGTAGCTGTTATGTCTGGTAGTTCTGAATGGGACATCGGAATTAGCTACGTGTTTGTCGAGCAACAAGCAGACTACGGCAGAAGCTATGGAATTACAAGTCAAACAGACTCAAATCAATTTGCTGTCTTCTCTCAGTTGACGGGAACGTTCGTGGACATACTGTCAGGTTCTGGTGATCTTGAATCAGTTCAGTCAACATATCTTACAAATGAGTTTGGAACTCCATATATTCCACTTTCAGCAGGATCAGCTGAGCCTCCTTCATTCGATGTCTTTAGTACAGAAGAGGTTAAGAAGTCAAGAGATTTGTTCACTACCACGTTGAATCCTAGCACACTGATTCCAAGAGACAATACTCTAAGATCTGCTCTTGCAAGAGCAGACGTCATAAAGTCTACTAGAGATACAATCATATCTAAACTTAAGCCTTAAGATTTCTAATTAATAGATTGTCAAAAGACTTACTATTTAGAAGTGGAGGTTCTCTGAATGGCTGGATTCTTAGATAGAAATACACGAATTGTAGACATGGTTCTCACAAACAATGGGAAACGTTTACTTTCTAAGGGAGCTCTTCATTTTTGCTATTGGTCTCCATTTGATGACGAAATAGAGTATTCTCCAATCATAGCTGAAAGTGCTTCATTGACTCCAGTACAACTTAGTTCGTCGATCTACCAGTCAATAGAAACAACTCCAATTAGAGAAGCGACAACTGGATATAGAAATTTCAATGGTTTAGGTGAAGATACAACCAACGTAATTCGTCCTTTATTTACAATGGCACAAGGACAGAGAATTCTTCCAAGGACACTATTCCCAGATAATTCTGCGAGAACGATTAAAACAAAACAAAGGAAAGTACAAAGAGTTTACATCCAGAATGGAAAGAGAGAGAAGTTTCTAAATCCAATAGAACCAGTAGATCTTGGAATGGAAAGATATGCATCAACAGCTGTCACTCTTGACTTTTCATATTCGAAAGATAGTTTTCCAACTGATTTTCAACCAGATGGATTTCACATGAAGATTCTAAGAAGCGGATCTCAGGGATGGACAGAGATTAATCCAAAGCGTGATATGAGTAATGATCTTTCATATCACAATGATATAAGGATTTTCACAGGTCGTAAGGGACGTTAAACATGCCTCTATTTTTTGACAGAAGTTCTCCAGGCACGTCGGTGAACATAGACTCTGACGTCGCTAAACGTTCTAACACAACTTTCACTTCTGCTCGCAAATTCTCTGCTCCAAACTCTGAAGAACAAGAAACAAAAGGTTCTCAGGTAATATCGAATGACGAACATCTCATAGAACAAGCTGCTACTCTCAAGGGCGTAGCTATAGCGGCTGAACAGATTGCACTTGTTGCTCGTGGTAATCTAGCGACCGTTAGAGATCAGATAAACTCTACTCAGAGTTCTCAACAGCAGGATTCTAGATCAATTGCTCCAGCTGTCATGCAATCAGATGTCGCAAATACATCTGATGCTAATTCTAAAAATCTATTCGATTATCTCCAAACAAGAGTTCCTCTTCTTGAAACAAGTGCTATAGCAGATGACCTACATAAGAACATAACAGAGACTGTTTTCAAGAATAAGACAGATGTTCCTGCTCCATCTGCATTTAATCAGAATGTTCCACAACTTGTGAGTATCACAGTAGACATGGCAAAGAACAGAGGAACTGTAGATTGCTTCTTCTCTCACTTGAGATTCAATCTTCCACTTTCACAGGTCTGGAACAAGAATGTAAAAGCTGTAAGAATATTCAGATCCACTATCCTAAATCCAACTCTTAAGAGAGGAACGATGCCAGTTCTAACGATGAGAGGAATGGAAAGACTATCAACTCTTAAGTCTAGATCTAGAGCAAAGGGTGGAGATCAACTCGGTCCAATGGAAATCAGATATAGAGAAGCCGGAGTTATGACAGCAACTTCTATACTCAATCCAATAGATCCGGCAACAAATGCAAGAATTTCTACCAACATGTATGATGGCGTTATAGGATCAAAAGATTCATCAACGACTCCAGCTTCAGATACTCAAAGCACACAGACAGATATATCATCATTTCTTGATGCTTCAAGATTTTCTGGAATAGATGCAGGTGTAGCTCAGAATCTAAATGTTCTTAGAAATATCAAAATGCAGGATCCATCATCTGCTCACCTTGATATACCTCAGCAATTCACCTTGAACACTGCAGAGGCCCGCCAGAAGGGACTTCTTAATACCGGCCAGGTAACTAGCCTGGCTAGTGATATAACATCACAGATCGTCATCGACAAGAATAACACATCTGAGTTTAGAGAAATAGCATTTATGTCTTTGGACAAGTTGAAGTCAACAATAACTGGAGATGTTGTAGAATATGACTTTGTAGATGAATCTGTAGGATTTGGAAGAGGATACAGTTATTACATTGTTTCTATAGACCATAACATGATGGAGAGTATAAGATCTCAGATTGTTGATGTTACTATCGAAGGGATAAGGGTACCGGAGCGTCCAAAGAGAGTGTTCTCGTATAAGGTAAACAATGCGATTGCTCTAAACATACTCGTAGATGATCAACTTGTAGAAAAGTTTGAAATCCATAAAAGAGAAGCAGATTCATCTCTTATCAAAGATAATAGTTTGATAGTGAGAAATTTCTCTGATGTTAAGGGTTTTAATGTAAATGCAAGTATTGTGAAAAGAAGCTCCAACATGTTCATAAAGGCTGGAGAATGTCTAAACGGCTCTAAGGGATCCGGAGCAACATTCTACGATAGAGATACTATCACCGGTCGCAAGTACATGTATAGAGTGTATTCTGTTGACGTTTTTGGAAACAAGTCAGAAAGTCCATACGAAGTAGAAATGTTCTTGCAAGATTCCTCAAGACCAAATGAGTTGATTAAGCCAACACTGTCTGCTGAAATGGACGCAAAGACAGGAAAATCAAGAATAGTATTCAAGTGCACAGATAAAAGAGTCAGAATGTTGTTCTTGGCCAGAAGAGATTTGACAGTTGGACAGAGCGCGTTTACAACACCAAGTCAGGTTAATATGATAAAGTTCGGTACTCCTAAGTCTGGCGAGGGTTCTAAACATTTTGAAGACATTGTGCTACGTGGCGAGAATAAAGACTATTCTTGGACAGGCATGTTTCAGAATTCGCTAGAAGAGACGACATTCATAGATAAGACAGTTTCGCTAGATCACATATATCAATACAGTATTTATGGTGTTGATGTCTTCGGCAATGAAACATCTCATGAAATTTCAAAACCTTTCATGATTATAAGAAGACCAATGATAAATGCTCCCGTGAACTTAACTGCTGAGGTCACACAGGGTCCAGGTTTTACTGTTGGTGGTGTGAGATTGGAATGGCAAGACGGTGACAATGATACTTCGTCAGAAGATAGATTGGGTAATAGAGCTTCGTTGGCTGACTCATCAGTTAGAACGTTATACCAGATAGAGAGAAGAAAGGTTGGAGATGAACGTTGGGAAGAATTCCCAATGATAGAAAATAGGATTCTCTTCGATCCAGCTCCATCTGTTGGTATTCCTGGGAAAAAACGCACGTTCATCGACGAGCCAGGAGTGAACAGACCCAAGTTTAGGCCGACATACATAGAGACCAATCAGACATATGTATATCGTGTAAAGGCTGTACAGACAGGATCGTACGTCAGCAATTACAGTAATTACGCTGAGGTATTTGCTGCCCTGAAAATCTCTGAACCAAAGAATTTTAGAGTGAGAGCAAGTGACGTGAAGGTTAAACCATTCTACATCGTTCTTAATTGGGATACATCAAATGACTCTGGTGTGGTTGATAAGTGGGAAATAGAAAGAGCAGATGTCAATAACTTTGCTGCTGCAAGGTTGAATCTTAAAAATCCAAGTGACTTTCAAACGCTAAACTTTAAGACGTTTAGAACAGTTTTTAGAGAATCTAGCAGATTCCGCTCTCAGGGAATGGATGAGACACTAGTTGTAAGCAATCAAAAGGCAAAGGTGTTTAACCAAACAAATCTTCAAAGCATAGACAAGAATGCTTTTACTGGAACACACCAGTTTCAAGACACTTCAATATCATTTGGAAATACGTACTTCTATAGAATAAGAGCTGTGGGAGTAGATGGAACGTTATCTGCATGGGTTTACAGAGGAATGAAAGTTGCTGAGCAACATACCGATAAGATGATAAGAGATATGTTGACACCAGATATCAAGAAGAGTTTGTCTGATAACAAGATTCCTATGATTGTTCCTGGAATTGGCGGAAGAAGCAGAGCTGAAACGAGTCTATCATTGCAACCTCAGTTCTCTAAGCCAGCAGACATTGCACAGGTTAGAGTTGGTGTACCTCCTCCAGTTCAGTTAACTGTACAAAATCCATCTACTCTAGCTACTTATAATTTACAGACAGTGTCTGTGAAGCCAACTGTACCGAGTTCAACAACAGTAAGAGCTCAGCTTCTAGGTCTAGGAAAGTAAAAATGCCAATTCCTGTAAACGAAATATCTGACATATTCCACCCTCAACCAAGTATTTCTCAAGCATTAACTCCATCTTCAAATGGTCCAGCTACAGATTTGCTCGGTCACAACAGTGGTCCATATGGTATTTCATCTCTAGTTGATCAAGTAACAGACATAGCATATCCAACAACGAATGGAAGAGAAACAAATGGTGCAGACATCAACGCTGCAATAGACATCATCGATTGTCTAAACAGACCACCACCCCAGATCACAGCAATTTATATGTCAATAATAGAAAGAGTATCTTCTATGCTTGGATTTAAGGCTGTAGATGCATCGTCAATGAGAACTACTGGTGCAAGACCAGCTTGGACTCAATCACAATTTCCAGAACACCTGAACACAAATAGCAATACAAGTTTGATAAATCCACAAATCATAGGTGATATGCCTGATTCACAGGATAAGCTTAGAAATCAAGTCAATAAATCAAGAAATGACATCTACGCTGTTATCAACAAGGTTAACTCATTTATCGCTAGAGCAAAGAACGCTGGATTTGTTCCTCCTGAGAATCCATTTGCTTTAGCAATGTCGTTCAATGTTGGGCGCATAGGATTTACAAGAGTTACTCCTCCACCTAACATTGCATCCAAAATAGTTGGAAATATAAAGTCGTATATCACACTACTAGATGCTGAGAGTTCAGGTAAACTAAACTTAGATACAAATGTGAACTTGGCTGCACAACTATCTTCGGCAACTCTCTCACTTGATGGATTTGGAGGCTCTGGTAATACTTCCGTAGATCTTGCTAAGTTGCTACCAGACGCAGATGAGGTAAAAGCTCAAAAGGCATTTGAGTCTCTTTCTGTATTTGATTTTACAAAGAGAATTCCAAAGTTGATTTTCACATCCTTTTACGCGCCAGATGGAACACCAAAGGGTGTAATAATTGGTTGGAAGAAAGTCCAGGATGCATCTGGATACGTAATAAAGAGAAAGAATATATTCGACGGAACTGAAGTAACATATACGGTAGATAACGATCATGCGAAGGAAGATACGGGAAGACTCAGGGAATATGTGAAGGCGTGGGTTCTATCTTTCTATGACAATATGAACCACGATCTAGTGTACACGTTCTTGGATTCAGATGTTCCTCCACATGGATATTACTACTATACTTTGAAGGCGTATCAACTACAGAACAACATTCCAGGTTCGTTATTTTCTACTGAGACATCTCCTGTATTCCTATCATCTATTCAAAAGGAAAGCATGAGAAAGCAGATTGAGCAACTTGATCCAGGTGCAGGACCTGACACAATAAGTCCATACCCAATTCTTTCTCACGTGTTATTCGGTGATAGTAAATTTGACTGGATTCTTGCTGCAATTAATGTTAGAAGTTCTATCAACAGGGGAGATCCGAGGTCGACAACAAGAAAGTATTCGTATCTATCAGCACAGTTGGATTTCTTGTTTTCGCAATCAGATAACGGTTTGTTGATTGCTCCGAAGGGAAAAGACGTCTCTAAGGTGATGAACAACATAGAGACATCCATATCAAAATTTGGAGTGAATCAGGTGTTGAAGGACGTGCTACAGGAGACTGGTGCTCTCTATCACTTCGACGGCAAGGACGCGAATGACAGTACTATTTTCAGTAGTGTTGATTCTGGTAACTCACAGGATAATGGATTGATATCGATAGTGGCAGCATCAATAGATCCAGAAACAGCAACAATGAATCTTAAAACTCTCTCAACAAACTTACCACTTCTTTTGTCTGGTGAATTCGTAAGTATCAAGGAGTCTCTAAAATCTGACGGGAGAAAATCATCAATTACATCTGTCCCAGCAGAGATAGAGTTTCCAAAAGAATTTGATAACACCACACAGACAAATGCAGAAGACGAAATACAGTATTTACAGAAGCTTGGCAATCTTGCAGATGGAGTCATTGATCTAACTACAGCTAATGGTATAGCTTCATTCATGAGAACTGTCAGAATATTCTCCGACATCGGTCCAGGAAGAGGTGCTCCGATTGCATCCACTCCACAAGTTGTTGTTCCAGATCCAGCAACTCCAATGACAATGCCATACGCAAACAACGGTCCGATACAGCCATTTACTCCTCCACCACTACAAGCAACAACACAGACTCAAGTAACACAGGAACCATTCAACGAAGGACCTGGCACATCTAATTCAGTTCCTCAAACGACAGGCACAGACCCGACTGTCGGAGATGGAAGAAATGGTGGAAAGAAACCAAATAAGCCAGGTGGAAATAACGGGAGTGCATTATGATTAAGCTATTTGGTAAAGGACTCGGGCTGCTCGATCATCCATTTGATATCTCTAGCCCTGTAAAGATAAGTTCAACTGGATTACCGGGAAGAATAATAAGCGATACAAGTTCCAAGACTGATTCAACAAAAAGCAGTCTCAATATAGATGGGTTATATTCTCATGTTCAAGTTCCAAATTCTGATCTGAGAAAAAATAAAGACGAAACAACGATAGCTAGACAAATCATAGACCACGGAATCAAACCTCAGGTCTTTTCAGCTGAATCTGGTAGAGCTCCATTCGAGACCTTGTTTCATGATTTCAATCTTGAAGCTTACCCGTTCTATAATTTTTGGGCTCCTGATGAACTTACAAATGAAAATGATGTTAGAGGAGATAGAAAGCTTGAAGATCTGCCTCGATTTATCAAAGTCATATGGAATATAGCTCCTGATTTGAAGGATCCTGAAGAAAAAGCTAAACCAAAAACAGTTGATAGTCGTCATATCAATCCTGTGATATTTTCTAGAGAATTAGAAAGACCAGTTACACACACGACCAGAGGGATCACGTTCACTCCAGATCACTTGCAGATCACTGGCTTTAGTTCCATAAAGTCAATGATAGCAAATGGTCATATGTCACCTGGTGTGCTCGAGACCATTGTTGAGATGCCACTACACAACACAGGTGTCGAATCCAGTAGAGCTCATGCTGGAACAGATCCAATAAACATGGTCGATGAAGATGCATTCTTGACGGACACTGGGATGAATGGAATTTCAATTCACGAACTCCAGGGACAGATAAGCCAAGTAACAAATGGAATCGCCAGCATGAATTCTATAGCTTCTGATGGCGTGTCTTCAAATATGACGCAGGTCAAGGAAACTTTAGTCGACGGAAAGACGATGATATCAAAGTCAATTCAGAGAGGAGGGTTCGCACAAATATCAAGTATTCATCCCTCATCTCCAACGTTGAGTTTGCAGTCAAGAACAGCAACACCAGCAAGACCGGCAATTTCAGATCCAGTTGTCGACATGACACAAAGGATATCTCAACCAGAACAAGTAACTGATGTACAATCAACAGCTCAGGTAAAAGTTAAGTTCTTTAATCCAGCAATCGGTGGACTAATTTCTAAGGACAAGGTTAACTTCATGAGTGAACCACATCATGTAGAGACGTTGTCGGCTATAGCGCCTTCACTTCACAGTCTTGAAGTTCTTTCTCGCACTGATATATTTGAGAAGCCAAGACACATTACAATCCCTTCTCTTCCTTCTCCAAAGCTTAAGCCACTTGAATACACTGGATATATTATTGAAAAGTATAAGAGACAAAAGTCTGGAGCATTTACAAAGGTTGAAGAGATTGATATACCAAGCAGAGAAGTAAATTTGTATATTGACACAAAGATTTTGTACGGAGAAGTGTACAGATACAGAATAAAGGCTGTGTTAAGGTGGACGAGACCTGGACACTGGGGAATTGATGGACCAGATCCACTTACGCAAACAACATTTGGTTCACACACTGCTAATTTCAGCGACCACAAGAGTTCATACTTCGTAAGTGAGTGGAGTCATAAATGGGCATATGGTACATGCATCGATGATCAGCCACCTGGTCCTCCTGATGAACTAACTGTAAGACCAGAGTCTCACAAGAAGAGAATTGTTGTAACGTTCAAGTTGCCAGAGAATAGCCAGAAAGATATTCTAAAGATGAGACTGTTCAGAAAGTTCCAAGATGAAAATGGAAGAGATATATCTCACTGGCAACAAATAAAGGAATCGTGGTCGTCAGATAAGAACGTCGACTTTGCTCCAAACAATGTTATCTTCTTCGATGAAGATGTAGAGTTCTTCCAGAAACATAAGACAAAGCACGTATATGCAGCTCAATGCATTTCTAGACACGGAGAAGATTCTGTTCTTTCAGAACAGCTTGCAACTCGTTTGAATGAAGAGTATTTCACAAGAGGTGAGTTTCCAGTTGACTTTGTCTCATCTGCTGGTGTTCGCTTAGACTACTATGGTGCGTTCGGAACTATTCCGAACAGAGTGACAAAGACAGAAGTGGTTGTTTCGCCTGCTCCAACGAGGAATGGAAAACCTCCAGGAATCACATCTTTAGTAATTGCTGGAAGAAATACGATAGGAAATGCAAGTTTGAGTGATGCGAACTACCTCTGCAGGGTTCAATCTCTAGATACTGGCGAATCTATAGACATTCCAATCAATCTTTCTATTTTGAGCATGCAACCAAGGCAAACTGTGTCTAAGTTCGACTTCTTTATTCCACAACATTCAATTTCTAATAAGAATTCCAATAACTTTGATAGCGAGAGTGACGCAAGACTCAATGAAGAGCTCAAGAAACTTCAAGATGCAGCTCTCGTAGATGATAGAGACGAGGAAAATGAAGTACTTGTCTATGATAGATCTTCACCTGGTGAGAGATGGTGATGAGTTTTAGAAGCTAAATCTGAGATAGATTACTATCTATCTACAGTGAGGAGAATAACGACATGGGCTTTCAGGACAACTCGGGCGAAATTTTCATAGACGCCGTTCTAACAGATGAAGGACGTGAACGTCTGGCAAGAAACGATGGAAGTTTCTCCATTGTTCGTTTTAGATTGGGCGACGATGAGATAGATTACAGATTCTGGAATGAATTGACAGGATCTGACTCTAAGGATAGAAAGATTCTCGATACTCCAGTCTTTGAAGCCTTCACGAATGAAGTCGTTGCTCTTCGTTTCCCACTGGTAACTGTGAGAAATGCAAGACTCCAGTTCCTTCCAACAATGACAGCCAAGCCAGATTCTGTAACATTGAAGGAACAGAATGACTCAGTTGGCGGCGGAACAGACGTCACGGTAAGTCAAGAGATTGCAAGGTCACAGACTATCCTCCCATCAGAGATTATCGATGTCAACTACTCGGTTGAAGTTGACAACGATCTAATCTTTATTTCTGGAGAGACTCCAATCGCTATCACTCCATTTGGAACTGCGAGATATGTTATCCCAGCCGCTGCAGGAAGACAAACATCTGCTGGTGGAACTGAATGCAAGTTCAATGTTAGAGTCCAGACACTCACAACTGAAGCTTTCGACACTCTCGTTGGTGCCAATGTAACTAGGCCAAGAACAATAGACACAACGATCGTCGTAACCGGTCAACAGTCTGGCATGAATGTCCAGATTCCGGTCTCAATAGTAGAATTTGCAACAACCTAATATGAAAATCTTGCTCCCAAAAAAGATTTGTAGAAATTGTGGAATTGAATATCCACGATCTGGAGCAAAGTTCTCATGTTCTACTAAGTGTCGTGATGAATACACGATGAAGAATTCTAGAGAAAGCATATCATGCGGAATATGCGAAAACATATTCGTAAAGATGAAGGTAGAAAAGAGAAAATTTTGCTCAATGAAGTGTGTTGGAGAGAACAACAGAAGATTAATTTCTGGAAAAAGAGATGAAAGTAAGCATGAAAACTTCAATTGCAAAACATGTGGAAAAGAATGTGACAGATTGAAGGGTGGTCAAGGTGGAAGTATTAAGCAATTCTGCAGCAGAGCTTGCAGGTCTAAATTTGTATGGACAGAAAAAAAACTTTCTGACAAAATGAGATCTAAAACATATCTTGTCACTCTCAAGAATGGAAATGATTTAAAGGTTCGTTCTCGATGGGAAGCTGCTTTTATAAAGGACTATCTTGAAAAAGAAAATATAAACTTTGATTATGAACCGACAATTAGATTACTGGACGGAAGCAGCTACACTCCAGATTTCTATTTAAATGAAAAAGATACATTCGTTGAGATAAAAGGATTTGAAAGAGGTCCTTCCTTAAAGAAGGTTAATTCTCTTCGAAACATGGGACGTACCGTTGTATATGCGACTGGGGAAGTACTGGAGAGAGATTTTGGGCTCAATCTCAAAACAGATTATCTTAAAAGCATAACTCGGGAATACAATAAGTAATGTGTTAAGCCTAGGAGATTATTAATATTTCATTCAAAACTTTCGATTTGAGCCATGACGTGGCGTCCATTGTATCCTCTATAAATGAGGTCGTCTCTGTATCAAGTTCTATATTCTACTTTGATCAGAACACAAAGAAGTATTCAAACATCGCCTCTTCATCTGCAGGAGCAGATCTTGGTGGCTATTTCCAGACCATATTCGATTCCTCTCCAACGAGTTCACTAAGTACTGCTCTCATGGATGTCACTTATGGTTATGCAACCACATCATCGTTCAATCTTCCAGTAACAGCAACAGCTTCTCAGAACGAAAAGATTAAGATTTATAGAATGATGGCTTCTTCATTACTCGGGAGTCCAGATTCGCTCTTTACAGTCAACAGCGTTCAGCAACCAGAGTGCTTCTTCATCATGCTGAAGAGAGGAATTCAGAAGGACGAGATCAAGAAAGGTAGTACGTCTCTTATCATCAATCAGACAAGCGCGCAAATAACTGCGTCTGACGATGGAGCAACGTCAAACTTCAAGCAGACTGTTGGTGGAGACTATGCTCCGTTGAAGTACAATGGAACGGGAAGTGAAATTGGGCAGGTGTGGTACAACGCCGGTGTGATTGTTATTCCAGATAGTACGGCCTGGGTAGCTGGCACGACGTTCTGGTCTGGAAGCAAGACGCTAGAGAACCTTCAATCGTCAGGAACTATCAATCAGTTGGCTGATGGTCTTAGAACTCACCTAGAAAAGATTAACATTCACAACCAGACAAACTTGTACTCAACGATCTATTTCTGCAGAGCAACGAACTCTGAATTCAACTACTCAAGCAATCCAACGTTTGTTGATTCCAATAAGAGAATCAGAGTAACATCAGGTAGCAACATCCTACAGACCAGATCCTATGTCACAACAGTTGGTCTATACGATGCAAATGACAACCTATTGGCAGTTGCTAAGGTCAACAAGCCTATAACCAAGTCACCTGATAGTGAAGCGATCTTCAGAATCAGACTCGACTACTAAGTTTATATCGAGAATACATGAGTGTCTTTAGAAAATTCGACAGAAATGACATTCTTTTCTCTACTGTTCACACTAGACCTAAGGTGTCTGTTGGATTAAGAAGAAACCAAGATGGTGTAACTTGGGATTGGTTTGGTTCAACTGGTGCTTCTGGATCATTAAGTTTATACGGTGGAATTAGATCAAGATACAATGTAAAATCAAGTGACTTTAGTTCATCTGGTATAGCGATATATCCACTTGATCCACTTGATACTCATAGTATAGATAAAGTTGTTTTTGTCTCTGGATCTTATCCGTCGACAGGTTCGATACGTCTCGTCACATGCGATAATACTCCATACTCATCTTTTCTAGATGTCACGGACACACAGTGGTATGACGAGCATTTTAGTCCAATAGAATTGTTATTCGATCATTACTCAAAGTTTGATTCAAATTATTTTCTTGGTTCTCACGATTTTTATGTTCTTCACTCAAATCTCTGGTATCCATCTTCCGGATGGGGACAAAGCGTCGTGTTTTCAGGAGCGCTATCTTCTCACCCAATAACATCAACCTCTTCATTTACTGCCGAAGCATGGATAAAACCAACGTCGCAGGTTATGACAAATCAATTCATAATTGGACAATCTGGATTGTGGAGAGTAGCATTAACGAGTTCAAACGGATCATCTGCAGATTTAGTTTTAAGTATCACAAGTGGATCAACTGTTGCAACAACTGGATCGAATAATTTTGATGTTCAACCTGGAGTGTGGTCACATGTTGCTGTGGCTGTAAGTGGTGGTGTATCTGCGAGTTTTTATGTCAATGGACAATTGAAGTCTAATCTTCAAGTTCCTCTTACGATTCAAAGTGGTTCTTCTACAAAACCGTTGCTGTTGGTATCAGATGTATCATCTTCTGCTCCTGTATTAAGTCCTCTTCCGTCAACGGGACTCATAGGCGGGCTGAATGGATATATTTTTGAAACAAGACTGTGGAATTCTGTCAGAACAGCAGCTGAGATCTCATCTAGTTTTTGTTCAACGCTTATAGCTTCTTCATCTTCTAATCTTTTACATTATGCAAGATTAAATGATGGAGCTTTTTCTTCATTACATGGCTTTAATCATGGCGAAGGTGTTTTTGATTATAGCGCAAATGCAAATCACGGATACTTCCTCTTATCTTCTTCAATTGGGATCGGTTTCGAGTGGGAAAGAAATGATCATCCAACATTCAAAACAAGATATCAAATCGTAGATACTGATATAAACAGAGTTAAACTTTTCCACATTCCAAGCATGTTCTATGGAAGACAAATAGAACCAGGATCAGTAAAGATAGTAGATAATTCAAGAAATGATTGGCAGCCTGGTTCTGGCATTACATTTTATTCAGGAATTAAAAAGGTATATATTGACGACGGAAAAGGTACGTTGTTCTTATCTGGATCAGTTTCAAGACAAATATCAAATGAAGACTATACGGGAAATACAAGGTGCAAAGTAGGAAATGTGTTTTATTCTGAGGGTTTGATAGTTTTCACAGACAAGACGATAGTACAGACGTTTGTAGATAAGGAATCAACTCGTGCTCAAGTGTTTGATGCAGATGTACTTCCAGCTTTTACTCTAGAATTTAGAGGTAATGCAAGAATCCATACCAAGACATTCAATTGCAGACTGTCGACGGCGCAGGCGAATGCATCCAATAATCCAACATTCAGCTACCTTGATGATAATGGCACCGAAGCCACGGATGATGATCGTATGGTGGTTGAGAGGGTGGATGGGATCACATATATTACAGCTGTCGGTCTATACAATGAGGATAGACAACTTGTAGCTGTCGCGAAGTTAGCTCAACCAATAAGAAAGAGAGAGAAGGACAAGATAAATATTAGATTGAAGATGGATTTCTAAGGAGATCTAATGTTATTCGGTTGGGACATCTCTACGTCAGTTATCGGTTTTACCGTCTTGGATGATTCTGGTAAATGGGTAAAGTCTGACTACTTTGATTTCAAGAAGTTAGATGCCAAGTCTCTGCACGATAAAATGGATGAATGTACTTGGTGGGTTCATGATCAACTAGAATCTTATTCTTCTGGTTCTCACCATCATTACTTTGAAGACAAGCTTGGAAATTTTGCATTTGGAAAGACTCAGATGCAAACATTGATGAAGCTTGCAGCATTCAATACTTTATTCTCATACGAAGTTATTAGAATTCACAACGAGATTTGTACATTCGAAGCTGGTGGATTAGGGATGGGATCAACTCATATTCATCCGTCTACTGTTAAGTCAATCATGAAACGAGAAGGTCTGATAATTCCAAAGGGATCTAAAGAAAAGAAGAAGATAACATTAGACTTTGTGATGAAAAAGCTTCCTGAATTTCCCATTGTGTATAACAGAAATGATAAACCACAGCCATTTTGCTTCGATATGGCTGACAGTTTCATCACAGTTAGGGCTGGTTATTTGAGATCCTATTTATTAGGTGACTCCTCAACAAAAACTACAAGCGATTCGGAAGACTCTGAATCATGAGCAGATAACGAAGGGTGACGAAGTAGTATTCTTCTGTCCTCGTTGCAATCATCATAAGCCAAAACTCAGTGTAAATCTACTAACTGAGATATTTCATTGTTGGATATGCGATTGGAAGGGCAAAAACATTGCACCTCTTCTTGAAAAGAACTCAAAAGAGAAACAGGAGTACATCGAAGAGTTAAAAGAAAAGTCGCTAACTCCAGTTGCAAAGCAGGAGAAGAAGTATGATCCACTTGTACTTCCAATAGAATTTAAAACACTTTCAAAAGAATGGTCAGGACCCTATTATAAAGCAGCAGTTAGATATCTCTCTGAAAGAGGAATCGAAAGAGAAGATATTCTTAAGTGGAAACTTGGGTATTGTGAAGATGGTGATTACAAATACAGGATCATTATTCCGTCGTTCGACGATTATGGACATCTAAACTTCTTTACTGGTAGAGCTTTTTACGATAACAATCCCAAGAAGTATAAGAATGGAAATTTTTGTAAGGACATCATCTTTAATGACTATCTTATTGATTGGAATAAGCCAATTACAATTACTGAAGGTCCATTCGATGCTTTCAAGATAAGCAAGAACGCCATAGCACTCCAAGGAAGCACACTTAGTTATAGGTCAAAGTTGTTCTCAAAAATAGTTCTGTCTGGAGTAGATGTTCACTTCGCCATGGATACAGATGCTTTTGAAAAGCAATTAGACATTATTGACAATTTTCTATCGTACGGTGTAACATGTCATTACGTAAATCTCAATGGCAAGAAAGACGTCGGAGAAATGACGAAGAGTGAATTTGACACTGTTGCATCAAGATCAATCGAAATAAAATCGGATCTAGATATTCTTAGAATGAGGGCCAGAGTTTGAAAATAGTACACATAAGCGATATCCACATCAGAAATTTGAAGTATCACTCTGAGTACAAGAGAGTTTTTGAAAACTTGTATAAGAAGCTTGATCAAATTAAACCAGACTTGATAATCAACACTGGAGATACGGCTCATACAAAGACTCAGATTAGTCCCGAATTCGTAGAGATGGCATCGGAGCATATGAGAAGAGCCAGTGAGTATGCTCCTTATCACATGATTCTTGGAAATCATGATATGAATATGATGAATGCAGATCGCCAGGATGCGATCACACCAATCATTGACAGCATTAAGAGCGATAAGATTTTCCTGCATAAGAAGTCAGGATTGTCATTTACTTTCAAGAGTGGTGGAGTAAACTACAATTTCTGGACTTTCTCACTAGCAGATAGAGAACGATATCCAATCCCATCAGATTGGGCTAAGCTAAAGGATGATGTTAACATAGGGTTATTCCATGGTTCTGTTACTCACTGTGTAACAGATATGAATTGGAGAATGACTCAGGTAGAACATGATCTGACAATATTCGACGGTTTAGACTTCGCTTTCCTTGGTGATATTCACAAACAACAATTCTTTAGAGAAAGAACAATAGCATATCCAGGTTCTTTGATTCAGCAAAACTTTGGAGAAGAGCTTGAAAAAGGGTTTCTGTTGTGGGAACTGAATGGGAAATCAAAGTATAACGTTACTTCACATATCCTTGATGGAAGCAGAAAGTTCCATACAATAAGATTGAATACAGATCTCTCAATTCCAGACTTGAAAATTGAAGAGGGTTCAAGAATAAGAATAAGCCCTCCCGTAACAATAACGTTGGCACAGCAGAAGGAAATTGAGAAGAAGGTAAAGCTTCAGTTCAAGCCTTATGATGTAATTACATTGTCTGCTGTTGATATGGGAATGCAGAAGGCCACATCTGGTAAGGACACAGCATCAATAGAAAATTTGCGTGAGCTTAATGCACAAGAAAAGCTCATACGTGAATATCTTAAGCCAAAGAATCTAAGTGAAAAGATTCTGCAAAAGGTTCTAGATCTTAATAGGAAGTATCAGATACATGTAGAACAGGATGATGATACAACAAGAAATATCCAGTGGAAAGTTAACAAACTATTGTGGTCCAACTTCTTTAACTACGGTGAAAATAATCTAATTGACTTCTCTCAAATTCCAGGGTTGAGTGGTATCTTTGCACCGAACGCATCAGGAAAGTCTAACTTTATAGACATACTGTTAGAGACGTGTTTCGATGCTACAACTAAGGGTGTGAACAAGAACATTTATCTGATCAACGATAACAAGGATAATGCTACAGCAATCGCTGATATCACAGTGAATGATCAGAATTACATGATCGAGAGAACTGTTGAAAGAATAAAGTATGGCACAAGAAAGCTGGAAGAGTCGAAGGAGTGGGGAAAGACATCTGTAAACTTTTCAATGTTGGACGGCCTTGGTGGAACAGAATCATTAGAAGGAACTCTTAGACCAGAGACTGAAAGAAACATAAGACAGCGTCTCGGGACGTTCGATGACTTCATGCTCACTTCACTCTCAGCTCAGTGGAATCCGATGGACGTTATTGGAGTCAAAGAAACTAAGAGAAAGGAAATCTTCTACAAGTTCTTTGACCTCGATATTTTTGCTCAGAAGGGATTGTTGGCTAAGGACGAGAGCAAGGAATTCTTTGGTAGATTACATGAACTTGAGGAAAGTGGTATTGAGGATGCAATTAAACAATATACATTCAAGATAAAGCAGAGAGAGGAAGCAATTGCTGAAATCAATAAGTTGATAACCACTAACACAGACGCTCTCGAGATGATAGACGCAAATATTCTTCATTATACATCACTGAAGAAAAATGTAGACATATCTTGGAAGGACCTTGGTGACTGGGCAGGAAGAATCAAGAAAGCTGATCTTTCGATAGAGTCAAATGAGATTAAGTTAAAAGAGCTTGTAGAGAGACTGGCTGCTGTCGATATGGATCTCGCAAAGGTTCTTAAGTTAGAGCAGCGCTTTGATCTCGAAAAGTTCGAAGTTGCCGAAAAGAGAATAGAAGAGATTTTCGGGATCATAAGTGAAATCAAGATAAGAGCAAATGAAAAGACAGGCAATCTTAACTACCACAAGGAGAATGTCAAATTACTTGGTCAGGTACCATGTGGTGATAAATTTCCATCATGTAAGTTCTTGGTTAACGCATTTGATTCTAAGAATAAGATAACTGAAATAGAACTAGAGTTAGAGGATCTTTCTAAGAGAAACTTGACGCTTTATAATGAGCGTGAAGAATTGTGGCCGTTAAAGAACAAGCTTGATGCATACAGAGAATTTACAGGCGAGAAAGAATCACTAACATCTCGAAGTGATAATCTTAAACTTCAAATAGAGAATATGAAGTTAAAGATTGAAAGTCTGCAGTCTGAAAAGGAACAGGCTGTGGCCGACAAGGAGAAGTACGAAAAGGCAGAAGGCGATCTCGAAAACAATAAGATGTACGATCAGATGATTAGCAATTGCCAGAATAACAAGATTGGAGTCGTAAAATCTTTGGAAGAACTGCAAAAAGATCTCTCGACTAATGATAGACTACTTGGAGCCGACCAGGGTATTCTAGAAAAGCTCTCTTCTCAAATATCAGAGCTTGAAGATCTTCGTGATATGTGCACGGCATTTGAAGTCTATGGCCAGGCTATGGGCAAGGATGGAATCGCTTACCAGATTCTTGCGCAGAAGATTCCAATGATCAATGAAGAGATTAACAAGATTCTCTCCAACTCTGCAGACTTCAATGTTCACATAGAACATGATCCGGAAGAACAATCCATCAGATTCTTTATTCAGTACGGTCAATACAAGAGTAGACTCTTGGAGTTGGGATCCGGAGCAGAGAAATTCTTAGGTTCTCTTGCTATCAGAGTTGGACTTCTAAACATGTCCAATCTTCCCAAGACAAACATGTTCATTATAGACGAAGGATTCGGTAAGCTTGATCCTAAGAATCTAGAGAGCATTCAGAGAATGTTTGACTACTTAAGAACAGTGTTTGAACATATCATCGTTATCAGTCACCTCGATACAATGAAGGACATGGTTGATAACATCATAGAGATTACAACTGACGATGAAGGTTATGCTCATCTAAATGTTGGAGGATAAAATATGTGGATTAAGAATACTGACGGAAAGAAAGATGCAGTTCTAACAATGGCTACGCTTGGATTTGCTGTGGTGCTCATAAAGGTGCTTCTAGGGGGTTCTCACTTCCACATAGGTAACCAGGAGGTTGTCATAGGAGTAATTGACGGCAGTGTGATCGGCGCCCTTCTGACCCCAACCTTGGGAGCATATGTGGCCCGCAGGTACACAGACAAGAAGCTTCCTCCGCCAGCGGAACAGAAGTGAGGATATATGGAAATTCCAGATAAAGTTGTCAAGATTACTTTACTTGTTTTTGTAGCTTTACTTCTTTCTGCTGTGATAATTGTTGGTGTAGTAAAGAAAGTCAATGATGATAAGGTAATTGAACTTCAAAACCAGATTGCGTCAAAGGATACTACGATAGAGACGCAGAAAGGTTTGTACGAAAAGTTATCATTGCAATCTGATGATCTTAAGGATCTACTTGACAAGAGTGACGCTCAAAATAAGACGCTCATCAAGGCTCTAGAAGCAAATAGAGAAGAGCTTTTAACTGCGAATTCACTTGTAATTAAGTGGAAGCATGCATATGAAGCTGAAGTTGCTGGTCACCAGACTGAAATTCCTCCCGTTAATCCTGGAGGAGTTGCACGCAAGAAGGTAGAATTCGATAAAGACTTTGGTTATCTTGTAGTTCACGGATATACTTTAACAGATCCTCCACAAGCATACATCAATGTTTCACAGGGTAGACCTCTAAAGTTAACGATTGCAGTTTCTCAGGATAAAAACGGAGTGTGGCGATCAAGAACTACATCATCTGAAGAAAACATGCAAGTTGAAATAGCTCTAGCTTCAGTTAATCCATTCATGTTAGAATCTCGTTGGTATGAGAATATTGGTGTTGGTGCAGATCTTGCCGGTGGTCAAGCTGGAACTGGATTCGGAATTTTAGCTGGAGTAGGTGCAAGTTATAAGATTGGCAAGTTCGAAGTTGGACCTCATGTCTGGATAGGTATCTCTGATAGAATTGATAAATATCTTGGCGTTCAATTCATTTGGCATCCTTTTGCGAGGTAATTGTGCAATCAAAACAAAAGTTTGTACTCTATAATCTCCGCGAAACATATCATGAACTAGGGAATTACGAGTTCAAAATAGTTCTAGATCCAAGATCTTTTAAAAACGGACATCTTTCAGAACTTCTATGTTTAGATTCAGATGGTAAACCCATGAAGTTTGAATATGAAAAATGGGGAAGAAAGATAAACTGTAAGTTTCTAATAGACAAGAGTGTAGCAGACGGAGTTTCTACTATCAAAATGAACTTAAAAGATGATAGTGGACATCAACATGAGGGTAGAGCCTCATTCTGGATTATAAAGCCTTGATATGACTAATGAATATAGAGTTCCAACATTCTGCCCTCAATGTGAATTTTTAATGAAAGGTAAGTCAACGTACACTTACATGGATCATGGTGTCTGCGTGAATTGTTTTATTCAATTTGTGGAAGGTAGAGAAGAAAGATGGAAGTCTGGATGGAGGCCATCGCCTGAACAACTTGAAGCTTTTAAGAAATCTATTTCAAGTTATTGATATCTACGTCACTTTTCCACAGCTAGCCTCTAGTTAGAAGTGGGAAACTTTCTTTTCGGAGCACCCAAAATGGATAAAAAGCCTGAGAGTTTTGAAATGACTGAATACGGTGAAGAGCACCGTCATTTAGATAAGACACTTTCTGTTATAACTGAGATAGTAAGAGATCAAGTTCATGATTCTCCAGCTGTTAATGTGAGGGTTACATTTACTGGAAACCTCATGAAGTTGACATATCATTGCTATGAAATGCACCTTCCAGTTAGAATGAGAGATGTTGAAGAGACTGCTAGAAAAGCACTAACAGAAACTGTAAAGAACATCAAGAAGGAATTTAAGTCTCGTACAAAGGAAACACTAGATCTTTCTGAAAAGAAGGAGATGGAGAATTACTCTGTACAGAAGGTTAGCTTGAATGAACGTTACATGTATGCTTCGTGGCGTTTCTTTGAGATTGGATAAATGAACAAATCAATTCTGCGCAATGAAATCATCATGTGCGGAAAGGATCCTTGTTACTTCATACGAAAGTATGTTAAGATCAAGCATCCTGTAAGGGGGCTCATACCCTTTACAATGTTTGACTATCAAGAAGAACTAGTTCAAGACTACGTTAAGCACCGTTTTAACGTAGTCTTAAAAGCAAGACAACTTGGTATATCTGAAGTCACTGCTGCATATGCAACGTGGCTGATGTTATTCCACAGAGAAAAGAATATCATTGTAATGGCGTCCAAGGCAGATACTGCCAAGAACATTATTCGTAAGGTTGCCACAGCTCTAAAGAAACTTCCGAAGTGGTTGATGTTGGCAGATGTTACAACCGATAATAAGTTGTCAATAGAACTAAGTAACGGATCAAGAATAGCTGCGATTGCAACGTCAGAAGATGCAGGACGTTCAGAAGCTGTTTCATTTCTTATCATCGACGAAGCTGCATTCGTCCAAAGATTCGATGAGTTGTGGACAGGACTTTATCCTACAGTTGCTGCTGGTGGTAGAGCTGTCGTGTTGTCTACTCCAAATGGCGTAGGAAACAAATTCCATCAGATTTATTCAGAGGCAGAAGAGGGTACCAACGACTTTAAGCCTCATGTGTTTATGTGGTGGAGGCATCCTGAAAGAATCTCTGACTTAAGAGACGATCCAGATAGAAAGGGTTTCAAGACATCGACGTGGCTTGTTAATGAAATCAAAGCAGCAAACATGTCTCCAAGAGACGTCGCTCAGGAACTTGAATGCAACTTTAATGCGTCTGGTGATACTGTCATAACGACAGAAGCAATGAATTGGTTGAGAGATGGAACGATGCAGCCAGCAGAGAGAGCTCACTGGGATAGGAATCTTTTTCGTTGGTTTCAAGCTCACGGAAAGGCAAGATACGTAATATCGGCAGACGTTGCCAGAGGCGATGGAAGAGACCACTCTGCTGCACACGTATGGGATGCTCAATCAATGTCTCAGTGCGCAGAGTATTATGGAAAGGTTCCAGTCGAAGAGTTTGCTAAAATCCTATGTGATCTTGGACATGAATACAATAATGCGTTGCTTGTTGTTGAAAATACGTCTATAGGTTTGGCTTGTATCGAACATATAAAACTTCTCAACTATGAGAATGTGTACTTCTCTAGAAGAGGAGATCAGAGACCAGGTGAAGCTGTTAATATGTATTGGGGACCAAACACTGAAGATCTTGTTCCTGGGTTCACAACTTCTCAAAAGAATAGATCGTTGATGATAGCAAAGCTAGAAGAGTATATAAGAAATAAAATCATCACGATAAGATCTGAAAGATTCACGGAAGAATTAAGAACATTCATCTGGAATAACGGTAGACCTGAAGCTATGAAAGGTTATAACGACGACCTTATAATGGCTGCCGCCATTGGTGTCTGGATTAGAGATACGTATCTATCACCGTCCTTTGCTTCTTCAGACATACAAGGCAAATTGCTTGGTGGAATAGAGATGGATAGGACATACAATAGTCAAATAAAAGGTGCCTCGAAGGATCCTCGTGCTTCTGCAAGCAATTCTCCAGCGCAGAGGGGTAATTATAAGGGTAGTATTGGAGCGAGAGTAAGACTACCAAATGGCATAACTGAAGATTTTAGTTGGTTGGTAGATGGTATCATAAGTAAGGGGTAAAAATGTTTGTATATGGATTGATTGACCCATTTTCAAAACAACTTCGTTACGTTGGTAAAACGGAAGTTGGAGCTTCAAGGCCTAAGGCTCACTGGACAAGTCACAAAAATAGAAATGACCGCTGTCATACGTGGGTACGATCTATTCTAAATAAAGAATCAATTCCGGAAGTAGAAATTTTGCAAAGTTGTAATAATAGAAATGAATTAAATGACGCTGAAATGTTTTGGATTGGATATCTAAAGATGACAGGGTGCAGATTAACAAATATGACTCCTGGTGGAGATGGTGTCGCGAAAGGGAATACACCCTGGAACAAAGGAGCGACGTACTCAAGTCCAGCTATTTCAAAAGCAAAAAGAGGAGTCAAAACACGCCCATGCTCAGACGAAGTAAAAAGAAAAATATCTGAGAGTCTCAAAGGTAGAACACACTCTGCTGAGAGAGTAGAAAAGATCGCTGCAGCTCACAGAGGAAAGAAGCAAAGCAAAGAGCAAGTTGAAAAATTTACAAAGTCAATCAGGTCCTACTGGGATAGCTCTGAATCAGCCGAACATCGTCAAATCTTATCTGACAATATGAAAAAGATGAGAGTGACAAAGGGATAAAGCATGCCAGATCTAATTCAAAACAAAGAAAGCGTTTGGAAGAGACTTACAAGACTTTTTAGAAGTGGTCCTGTAGTTCGTCACAAGATTGCGTCTGGTGAAAAGTTTGCTGAACCCGAAGGAACAGCACAGGCATACAAGAGAGAACTATCACATCTTTATGTTCACTCATTAGCTTCATATGGACAGTATGAAAGAATGTCAAGATATGCAGACTATAGTGAGATGGAATTCACACCAGAAATCGCATCAGCTCTTGACATTTATTCAGATGAAACAACGACATACAATGAAAAGGGTGGAATTCTAGAAGTTAATAGCAAGAATGCTGAGATAAAGCAAGTTCTTGAAACGTTGTTTTATGACGTTTTAAATATCGAATTTAATATCTGGAGCTGGACGCGTAACCTCTGCAAGTACGGTGACTTCCTTTTGTTCGTTGATGCAAATGAGACGAACGGAATTCTTAACCTTCTACCAATTCCAATCAACGAAATTGAAAGAGAAGAGGGATATGATAAACAGGATCCATTTGCCGTTCGTTTCCGCTGGCTAACTCAGGGAAACTCGATTCTTGAAAATTGGCAAATCGTCCATTTTAGACTTCTTGGAAATGATAGCTTCCTTCCATATGGTCAAAGCATCATAGAACCAGCTCGACGCATCTGGAGACAGTTGATTCTCATTGAGGATGCCATGTTGGTTTACCGCATTGTTCGTTCTCCTGAACGTAGAGTGTTCTACATTGACGTTGGAAACGTTGCTCCTGATCAAATTGACACATTCATGGAGCAGATCAAGACTAGACTGCGTAGAAATCAGATCATTGATCCTACAACTGGAAGAGTCGATCTTCGCTACAATCCTTTGTCTGTTGATGAAGACTACTTCATTCCTATTCGTGGAGAGAAGAGTTCAAAGATTGAAAATCTTCCAGGTGGACAGTTTACTGGAGATATCGAAGACGTTCAATACATTCAGAACAAGTTGTTCGCAGCACTCAAGGTTCCCAAGGCGTATCTTGGATATGAGTCTGATTTGGGTTCAAAGGCAACTCTTGCTCAGCAGGACGTAAGATTTGCAAGAACAATCGAAAGAATTCAGAAGATACTTGTTGCCGAATTGAATAAGATTGCAATCATTCACCTATTCCTTCTAGGTTACAACGGAACTGATTTAGCAGACTTCGAACTTAAGTTAGCAACATCTTCAACTGTTCATGAGCAGCAGAAATTGGAGTTGTGGAGAATGAGATTCGAAATCGCTTCAGCTGCAACCGAAGGCGTTCTCGATCGTGAATCAATATACAAGAAGATCTTTAGTCTATCTGATGAAGAGATTGAAAAGGTTCGTGAAGGAAAGAAGCTTGATAAACTAGAAGATCTTGTACTTGAACAAATGCAAGCACCTCCTCAGCCAGGAGAAGCAGAAGCTCCAGCTGCAGAACCAGTCTCTGGAGAAGAGAATCTTCCAGATACTCTAGGCGGCGAAGCTCAAGCGGAGACTCCGCCAGCTGAAACGCCTCCTGAAACGACTCCAGAATCAGTTATCCATGAAGAAGAGGAAATGGAATTAGAAAAGAAGAACATGGGAAGTACAGGAAACGACGCGTCAAGGGGTGACGGAAAAGGAAAGGATCTTTTCTCTACTGGAGAAGATCTACACCAGATGGTTTTCGGAACGAAGAAGCAGACAGGATCTGACCCTAATGATTTTAGATCGTTGCGAAGATTGGTGACACGTCCGTTCTCAGAAGTTAAAACAAAAGAAGAAAAAGCACTAAATGAACAACTTGAAAGAGATTCCAAGAGAATAAATGAAATAGATAAAGATCTTAAATCTTTACTTAGAACGCTTAAGAAACGCTAAGATCTTAGCCGGAACGTCTTTCAACGGCTATTTACGGTAAGACAAAGACTGGAGCCATTATAAAATGTCTTCTACATTTCGACACAACAAAAAGCGTAACACTGGGCTTGTCTACGAGCAGCTTGTGAGACGCATGGCTTTAAGCATGGTTGACCGTGATCCGGAGAACTATCTTAAGGCTCTATCAATCGTCAAGAAGTATTACTCTCCTGGCCAACCGCTAGCTAAAGAACGTGAGATCTTTGAAGTCATTTCGAAGAGTCATGGATTATCTGAACAAGTCGCTAGAAAGGTTCTTAGTGAGATTGTCAAATATGCGTCGTCAATAGACGAAGCAAAGATTGATATTAAGAAGAGCAATCTGATCAAGGACATACACCACACTTTCGGGCAGGACTTTTTCAACGTTCACAGAGTTTCTGAGTATAGATTGTTAGCCTCCGTACAACTCCTCATCGAACAAAGTAGAAATAAGAAACAGAATATTTCAGAAGGCGTCCAGAAAATTCAACTTGAAGAGTCGCTCATCAAGTACATGACTGTCCCTCTACAGGAGAATTCCTCAAAGAATAGAGGAGAGAAGGTTGATGGTCTTGTTGCAGCTCTAGCAATGAAGAAATTCGAACAGAGATACTCTGGATCACTTAATGAAAGTCAAAAGAAAACAATTCGTAGATTTATGAATTATTCAATGACTGGCAACAAAGATCAATTTAAACGTGAGATGGAAGAGGAAAGAAAAGGACTTCTAGAGAAGCTCGAGGCTTCAAGAGGGATGAAGTGCTTTAAGGATGATAATGTCATGGGGCAGAGGTTGAATGAAGCTCTCGACTCATTGAGAGCCCTTTCTGACGTATCCTCTGAGAAGGCCGTGCAGGAACTTCTCCTATTCCATAAACTTACTGCGGAGATTGACAGTGAAGAATGAAATGAACGCAGGTGGAGTTGCTGGTTTTCAAGTTCCAACCGGCATCAAAAAGCGCAAGACAAAAGTAGATGAACTTCTAGCTAAACACAAAGATTTAGATGAAGGCATGGCTCTTTCTTACTTTTCTTCATTGTCTGAAGAACAAGGCGAAGAAATAGGAGTACAACTTGATGGGATGCCAGATGAAGTCGCTCAGTTAATGCGTATGTTCATGGCAAGAGAGCTAATCAAACACAAAGTAAAGGAAGTAGTTAGAAAGAAGGCTGGTGGCGGTGGCTACAATCTTTATGCTCCAAATCCTGGGAAGAAAGGAACTTCTAAGTCTGTTGGATCTTTCCCAACAAAATTGGGAGCCAAGAGAGCTGAACTTGCGAGGTTCCCTCCAAAAGAGCCAGGAAAGCTACAACGTCTAAGAAAGGAAGTAGACAAACTACAGAAGGATCCAAAGAAAGCAGCAGAGAAGGAGAAAGCTGCATCTAAGAAAAAAGGAACAGACAAGGGTCATAAGAAGGAGAGCGTCGTATTCGAAGCAACTCCATTCCAGACATCTGCATCTCCGATGGCCTCTACGTCTTCGTCTACACAAGCGAAGACTAGTAATGATGCTAAGAGTTTCATGACAGGGTTGAAGAGTCTACAAAAGGGTACAGATCAATATAACAATTATGTAAATGATCATGCGAAGTTATTAAGTCCAGCGGCGCAAGATAACCCGTTCAGAAGAGATGTACAAAAACTTGATAAAACTCTTGCCGCGTCAGGAAAACCAACACTAACATCCATGCTAACAAAAATGGGTGATACGAAGTCAAATGCTGGTTTTAAACCTGGACAGACAAAGACAACCGTTGGAACTCAATCTGCTCTGAGCAACATGCCAAGGGAAAATATCGAACGCAGAATTGAATTCATGCATCGTACTGTATTATCAAAGATCATAACGAGAGATCTTACAGAATCTCTATTCCGTGAAGAAAGAACTGAAAGCGAATGGGATGATTATATCTCAAAGCTTTCAAAGAATGCATTGGCTGGTGATTCAAAGTTTCAAAGCCTTCAAAAGAATATCTCAAAGAAGACTGAGGGTATTCTTGATGATGCGTTCAATACAATAAGAAAGGCCGTGGGAAAGGGTATCAAACTAAAGAGCTTCGGTGTGAAGCATGATGCCGACTCTGGCAAGACGTATCTAGCTTTCAGCGCATCGTTTAATGATGTCACAGCGGAGCCAATTTACATTCATGTAGATGGCGGAGTACCAAAGATTCACCTTTCACAGAATGCAAAGGTATCTCTTACCAAGACTGACCCTGGCCAAGCCAAGTTATTCAGAGCAGAGCTTGTAACTGTTCAGGAAAGAGTTCTTGACAATATGGATGATCTTTCAAGAGCTATCGGTGCAAGAGATAAGTATCTAACAAAACTTGAGAATGAAGTCGACTCTCACGTTGCAAGCATGTCGCCCTTACAGATTTCATTGTTGAAGCAATTGCTTGTTAAAAAATACAGGAAGGTAAGCTAATGAATCCATGGAAACTTGCAGAAGCTAAAATTGAAGAAGGCGATGTCGTCGACTTTCAAAAAGCAAAGTCAAAGAAGTCACAAACACCTCCTGCACCTCCAACAGGTGGCACGTCAAGTGGAAGCTGCGCTACGGCAGTTAAACAGTTGATGGGCGGCAGAGCAGGTGGGCTTGTCGATAAGAACATGCTTCAATCATTAAAGCAACTCGCCACAGGGCTTGACAGTCTTGCAGGTGCATCTGACAATGGTAAAATGCTGCAAAAGTCATGGTCTGCATTCATAGGTGAACTCGCCGAGGCCGTCAATTCACAATGAGTGCCTGGGATATTCTTCAGAAAAAGATTGATGAAGCTTTCATAAGAGATCTTGTTAAGAGATATATCAAGGAACAAGAAATAAAAGAGTCTCCAGTTGGTGGTGGAGCAGCTGAAGACGGAGAAGGTGGAGCTCCTGTTGAAACTGAAGTAGAGGAAACATACTAATGGAAAAGAAACAGATCCTTAGAGAATGGCTGCAACTTGACTACAAGCCTGAAGTCATTAAGGAGTCTCGTGAGAAGAATGGTGGAAAGATTATTCTCAAGGGAATCATCCAGAAAGCTGATACCAAGAATCAGAATAAGAGAATTTATCCAAGAGATATTCTTGATCGTGAGATTGAGAATTACCAGAAGGCTGTTCGTGAGAATAGAGCCGTTGGTGAACTTGATCATCCAGAAACATCCTCTGTTTCGCTTAAGAATGTTTCTCATATTATTAGAGAAATGTGGTGGGATGGCAGTGATGTCTGTGGAAAGGTTGAAGTTCTTCCAACCCCACAAGGAAAGATCCTTGAGCAGCTTCTCGAAAGTGGAGTTATGATTGGTATTTCAAGTCGTGGCGTTGGCTCTACCGAACAGACAAACGAAGGAACAAATGTTGTTCAACAGGACTTCCAGATCATTTGCTTCGACATTGTTTCGGAACCATCTACTCCGGGAGCATATCTATTTGGAGAAAGCAAGAAGATTGAAACAGATGTAAGATTCGAAAAGGCAGATAGGATCTACAGAGCTCTAAATGATATCGTGAGGAAGTAAAGTGAAGACTCTTAAAGAAATCTTTGTTCTAAGGGTAGGTTAAAATGAAAGTCAAAGCAAACGATCTTTTTGAAGTTGTTCGTCAAGTTGTTAGAGACGAGCTTAAAAAAGCTTTACCCGAAATGATTCAGAGACATTTGACAGAAGGTTATCTGAAGAAGATGGTTGCAGAAACTGTCAAGACAAATAAGAAAAACGTTTCAGAGCTTCTGACAGTTGTTGATAATACAGATGAAGAAGCAATTCCAGAACCGCAGCAAAATTCAGATAAGGGAATTTACAACAATAGCGACGACATGTTAAAGAAGGAAAGCGTAGCTTCTAGAATTATGTCAAAGAAAAAGAATCCTCTTCTATCAAGTGAAAATCCACTTTCATTTGTATATGAGAATGTAAAGATTCCCGGTGAAGATGAAGTGGCACCATCTGTACCACTTGATAATATCATGCCAGATTTTTCAAAGATGAATTCAATATTGGAAGCAACAGGAACAACAAGTAGAAAGCCAATGCAACAATCTCCCGAAGCAAAGATGAGAGAGTTAGAACAACGTAGAAAGGCTTTAGACGTTCCAATCCAAGGAAATATTTATAAATGAAAGTAAGTCGTCTACTTGAAATACTTCTTGAGTTTGACCGTCTCGGATTCGGCGGACACCCAGATGACTCTGGAATCAGAGGTAAAGGCGCAAACCGTAAGCCAGATCGTAGACTTCAAAATTTTCCATACGACAGAGATATATTTTACGGTCAACCAACTGCATATGATCGAGGATCAAGTGCGACTGGCCCTTTGAGTAAACCACTGACGCCAAAAGATGATCTTCACTATTCTCTTAAACTTCTTGGAATAGAATTACCAGATGAAGTTGAAGAAGCAATGGGAACTCCAACAAACTTTGGAATAAGTGGTAAGAGTAATATGGGAAGCACAGTCCCTGGAGTTGGATCTGGATGGGCCACAAACCCTCCACGAAGCTGGGATAAGAGTGACATTGATGATGAGATGGACGAAGGTCCCTTGAATATCGACACCAGTCCTCCCGAGACTGAAGAGATTCCATCAATGCAAGCTCCAGATTTTAGATTTCAGACAGATGATGATCTAGAAACTAGACTTAATAGAATCTGGGGAAAGGATAGCAACATGAATTTTGTTAATCCTAAAGATTTTGCAAACCCTGATTTTCATTTGATTAATAAGGATCCGCTTGGTCAAATCATGGCGCATTTGACAAACAGGGGAACTTTTGGACTTATGCCAAAAGAATCTGCATGGGATAGAGTTACTGGGCAGTCAAGAAATAAAAGATAAAATTCTAACAAAGATTGTCTGTAATTCTATTTAACGAAGAGGCAACGAGATGAAAACATCACTTTATGAAATCAAGAAGCTAGTTTCAGAGGTTCTACTTTCTGAGGCGAAGAAGAAGAAAGAGAAGGCTGAGAAGCTTAAGTATGCCGCTAAGCCAGGTGCTTATAGCTACGATGAGTCATTTGATTTCTCTGCTGCTCTTGGTGCATACAATCTTTATAGAAGTCAAGGTGCTACAAACTGGGGCCCAATGACTGGTCCTGGAACAAAGATTGACGATCGCATTCTTGGACAGAGAGCTTCTTCAGAAGCTGCTCTTAGAGGTGTAGTAAAGGAAGCTATCAGAGAACAAGTAAAGGGAAATCCATCTCCCTGGGTGAAGGCAAATCAAATGGTTGAGCAGAAGCTATCAGAAAATGTCTGGGAAGCGGCTCTTCAAGTATTGGGGAAAAAGTGACAAAGAATTCTAAACGAGATTCATTGACTGTATCATTCGCTAAAGGCGAAGATCCGGAGCAGCTAATAAGAAGATTCACGAAGAAGGTAAGGAATAGTGGTCTTGTTCAAGATCTTCTTCAACGTAGATTTTATGAAAAGCCTTCAATAAAAAGAAAGAAGAAACATATCAGGGCCATTCATTCTCTAAGAAGTGAAGATCTAGAGAGCGAAAAAGAAGATTGAAAAAAAATTTTCCGGCAGAAAATTTATTGGCCATTTACTTAGAAGTTAGAATCATTCAGGAGAATTAGAATGAAAGAAGGAAGAGATTTAGTTAACGAAGCCGTAAATGATGCCAAGGCATTGAAGGAAGCTGCCTTGACTGCTGCAAAAAATGAGCTCCTGGATTCCATGGCACCTGCCATCAAGGAGCTTCTCGAAAAGAGCATTGGAAACGTCTTGGGTGAGAAGAGAGGCCTAACAGGACGAATTGGACAATCCCAAAGGGGAGATCATTTCAGTCCTCAAGCCCAGAAGTGGGAAGAGGATGCAGATAAAGGAGAAGCACAAATGGATAAGGAAGCACCAAAGAAGGATGATCAGGAACTCGATCTTGAGTCACTAGCAAGCTTTTTCCCAGCAATGTCTGAGGAACCAGAGGCTGTTCCTGGAGAAGAAGTCAAGGTGGAAGATCCGGGTGCTATGATGTCCGGAATCCCTACTCTCGGCGAAGCTGAAGAAGAGGAAGGAGAGGAAGTAAAGGAAGGAAAGAAGAAGAAGGAAGGCGAAGAAGAGGAAGAGGAGGAAGAAAAGATGGAAGAGACAATCGAGATCTCTGAGTCAGAACTCAAGAAGGTCTATGAGGCTGCTCTTGCAACTGAAGCTTCTGTTAAGAAGGGATTTGGTGATATGACCAAGGCAGGTGAGCTTGATCAGGTTGTTAAGGACACAGGCAAGGGTCTAAACCCAGAGAAGAAGGGCGAGAAGATGTGGGGAGAGAAGCCTGACTCTGAACTAGAGGCTCAGCAAGATTTCACTGTCAAGGAGATGATCCAGAAGGGAATGGCTGAAAATAAGTCTCTTCGTGAGAATCTTAAGAAGGCAGTTGACATCATCCGTACTCTTGGTGCTCGCCTCCACGAAGTCAACCTTTTCAATGCAAAGGTTCTTCATGTTAATAGCGTGCTTAACAAGCACAATCGTCTAACTGCTGAACAGAAGCAGGTCGTTCTTGAGTCAATCGACAAGGCCAAGACCATTGACGAAGTCAAGATGGTTTATGAAGCCATCACAAACAGCTTTGCAGCAGCAGGAAAGCTTACTGAGTCTAAAACTAATAAGCCAACTGCCAATGCACAACGCGCTCGCTCTTCAGGAGCAGCGAACCAGAAGGTCCTCAGCGAATCTGTGGATCGCAACCAAAACGAAGGCTTCTCAAGGCTACAACAGCTTGCGGGTCTCGTAAGTAAGTAACGTCCACAACAGCCTATAAGGCAAAAGGAGAATCGTAAAAATGGATTTAAATTCGATCATGACTGAGGGGATCACACAAGTTGATCGTCAGAAGGAGACGACAAAGCTTGTTGGAAAGTGGGATAGGACAGGACTCCTAAAGGGTCTTCAGGATTCCAAGACGAACCCAATCAAGTCAAACATGGCTCGCCTCTTGGAAAACCAAGCTGGCCAGCTTCTTAGAGAATCTACTTCAACTGGAGATATTCAAGGGTTCCAGAACGTAGCATTCCCTATCGTACGTAGAGTGTTCGCTGGCTTGATTGCAAACGAACTCGTCTCCGTTCAGCCAATGAGCCTTCCATCTGGATTGCTCTTCTATCTAGATTACAGATATGACACAGTAAAGGCAGGTGATAAGGCGAAGGACTTCGCAGCGGGCGGTTCGTTGTTTGGCGATCGTAACTCACTCCAGGATTCTCAGGGCGCAGGTTCGTTGTACAACCTTGCAACCTCATTCTCCCAGCGTGAAAAGATTGCAACTGGTTCATTCTCTGGTTCTCTTGCTACGGCATCTCTATCAGACATCAACTGGGATCCAGAACTCTCTGCAAGCATTGGTGCCGGTACACTTAAGGCATTCACTGTTACGAACGCATGGTCTGGTGTTGGATCACTCGGTGGCGCAATGACAGATACTGCTTCTCTTAAGCAGTGGGTCGTTGTTTCTGGTTCGTCAACTGTTTCTTCTGCAAGCACTGACGGTACTCCAGTACGCCTTGGTCTAGCAACCGTTGTTCGTCGTCACACTCGCAAGAGCGGAAACGACATCGTATTCATCCTTGATACTACGGATGGATTCCCAACTGCGATGGAAGCATGCAAGGTTTCATACCTTGTCGGTGCAACCCTCACTGGTGGAACTTCTGGTACTCTTACATCTCCAGACTTTGAATCTGACCTTGGTGCATCTCCAATGCCAGTTATTCCAGAGTTGGATATCAGAATCGAATCACAGGCCGTTACAGCATCAAGCCGCAAGCTACGCGCAAAGTGGACTCCTGAACTAGCGCAGGACCTCGCAGCTTACCAGAACTTGGACGCAGAAGTTGAGCTTACTCAGGTTCTTTCTGAGGCAATCGCCCTAGAAATCGACCGTGAAATTCTTGCGGACCTTCTCTACGGAGCAACCGGAGCTAACTACTTCTGGTCACGTATGCCAGGTAAGTTCCTTGATAAGACCAACGGTAACACTGTGTCGGGTGCTTCATTCACTGGTACGGTTCGTGAATGGTACGAAACCTTGATCGAAACGATCATCGACGTTGCCAACACAATCCACAGAAAGACACTACGTGGTGCTGCTAACTTCGTGGTTACTTCTCCAGACGTTGCAACTATTCTTGAGGCTTCAGTCCTCTACAAGCCAGTCCTTTCGATGGATCCACAGGAGACCATGTTCTCCGTTGGAACCGAGAAGGTCGGTACGTTGAACAGCCGCTTCACGGTCTACAAGGATCCATACTTCCCAAGAAACAGAATCTTGGTTGGTTACAAGGGATCAAGCTTCTTGGAAACTGGATTCGTATATGCTCCTTACGTTCCATTGATTGTAACTCCAACAATCTATGCTCCAGAAGACTTCACTCCACGTAAGGGTGTTATGACCAGGTACGCCAAAAAAATGGTCAGGTCAGATTTTTACGGGACGGTCACCGTAATGGACATGAATGTAATCTAAGTTCGTAGCTAGAAAAATGATAAAGGCTCCCGTGAGTTTCCGGGAGCCTTTTTTATTTCATTTAATGACTTTCCATAGAAGAAAGTATAGTTATTTTTATGGAAAATAAAATCAATGAATGCTTAGAGTGTAAAGAACAAACTTCCGAAATAGCTTATCACGTGAAAGTTATTCACAAGATGAGTTACAACAATTACGTTTCAAAACATAACCTTCCTAGAGTATGTCATTGTGGAAAAGAGTTATCGATCCCGAAGAACACGAAGGTCGAATCTGGCCGCGGCGGCGGAAGAACTCGCCAACACTGTTCACCACTTTGTAATCAACATGCAAATACTTGGTGGAGAGTCTATGGTCTTGAGCCAAGTGACTATTGGGATACTTTAGAAAAACAGAATGGCGTTTGCGCCATTTGTCATCAACCACCAGAAGATGGAGATAGACAATTTGCAGTAGATCATGAGCATGTCGACGGATATGAGAATATGACTCCAGAAGAAAAGAAAAAGTATTTCAGAGGTTTGCTCTGCATCGTTTGTAACAGGTTCAGACTTGCAAAAATTGATCTTGAAATTGCTCGCAAGATTGTCTCATATCTCGAGTCGTACCATTCTAAGATATAACATTTCTTTTTTCTAAACATGTCTTTTCTTGAAACTCACATCTAGTTAGCTAGAGGCTTGTCAAATGAAATCTATTCTGCTATTAATAGAAAAGTGGCATGATAAACTTCATGGCGGCGAAGCTGACAAAAAGAAACCGTCCGATTTTGATCCAGAGCAACTTAAGATTGGAATCAAATCAGAGATGGAACACACCAACGATAAGCACATCGCAGCTGAAATCGCAATGGATCATTTGAAGGAAGATCCAAATTACTATGAGAAACTTTCTAAGATCGAGAAAGAATCACGGGAGAATAAAATGAAATTGCCTAAACTTAACGAGGTTTTCGTAGCAAAAGAAGCCTGGCCACAGGATGATATGAAGGATGCTGAAGGACAGCCAATGGGCCAGAATCCATATGGTGTCTACGGGCCCAAGGCTGACGACGATAAGCGAAAGAATATGGACAAGGCTAAGCAATCAGGTAAGCGCTTTGACACACTCCAGAAGCGTCGAGCCAACACAGCTGCAAAGAAAGGAACAGCTCCAAAAGAACCTCAACAGATGGACCTTCCGGGGATGAAAGATGTCTTCTCTTCTAAGCCACAGTCAAAGGCGGCATTTGCTAAACAGAATGATGGTCGCCCTGCTCTTGATCAAGTTAAGGGAAAGTTTGTACATGTACCACAAGACAGTGGACTAGAACGTGGTTTCTCAAAGGATGCAGGTTACACATGGGAAACAATGCCAGGAAAGATTGCTAAGCAACTTAAGCCAGATGACAAGCAAAAAGCTGCTTGGGGTCACGCAACATACAGAATTGAAGATGATGGAAGTTTCAAGATGGTAGATTCAAATTGGGATTCAAGCGGGTGAGGAATTGATTAATGGCATTTCAACCTGGCAATACGCCATTTGGTATATTCGATAACGATTCGCAGTTTCAGTTAGAAGCTGATAGGATCGTAGAATTTACATTGCTTAAGCTGGGCGCGCCAGTTATGGCTGTCCACATGAGCTCGAGTCAGATCTATGCTTCATTTGAAGAAGCAGCGCTAGAGTACTCAGCAATCATCAATTCATATCAAGCAAAGTCTGTCATAACTTCATTCCTCGGAGCTCCAACTGGATCTCTATCTGGATCTGAACAGAAGTATGTTACACAGAATCTAGAGTTCCAGAAGAAGTTGGCAGAACCATATGGTGACTCTGGTCCTCTGATGGTCAACACGTCATTGCCTTTGTACAGTGGATCCATCAATCTTCAGACAGGACAGCAGAAGTATAACCTCAACGGCTTGTTTGCATCTCAATTAACAGGATCGGGAAATACAAAGTTGGTCGTAAGACAGATTTACCACTTCAGTCCAATGTCTGCTTACAGATTCTTTGGTACAACTTCTGCAATGAATTACTTGCATAATCAGTTTAACTTCGAATCATTCACACCAGAGACTATCTTCTATCTTCTTCCAATCTGGGAAGACATTCTTCGCGGAATGCAGTTTGAAACTTCGAATAGAGTTCGTAGATCAAATTACAGCTATGAAATGCATAACAATGAGTTAACTGTGTTTCCAGCTCCAGCGAACAATATGCCGTTGTGGATAACGTGGCAGTACCCACCAAATCCAACTCAACCAGCAGCTATAAACGGATTAAGTGGGTCTGTTGATCAAAGTTTCTATGGCGTTTCTAATCTTTCAAATGTACCGTTTGGAAATATTGAATATTCAGGACTTAACTCAATTTCAAAACAGTGGATAAGAAGATTTGCGTTTGCTCTTGCAAAGGAAATTGAAGGACAAATCAGATCTAAGATGTCTAGCATTCCAATTCCAAATGGTGATCTAAACCTAAATGGGCCAGAGCTTATTGCTGATGCAAGAGCAGAGCAGGATAGATTGAGAGAAGAATTGAAGGCAATGCTTGAAGACATGACATACGACAAGTTGGCAGCTCGTCAAGCAGAACAGGCGGCATCTCTTGAACAAGTTATCATGAGAATTCCACTGGGAATCTATATTGGATAATGTCAAGAAAATTCATAACAGATCGCGAAATTGCCTTTATCAATTCTATAAACAAGGAATTGATTCAGTCTGTCGTTGGACAGGAGATATCGTATTACTCAATTTCTCTTGAAAAGAGCAGAGCAAATAGACTTTATGACGAAGCCATAGAAAAGGTATGGGACCCACCAGTTCTAATAAATGCAAGAATAATGTGGGATAACACACAGTCTGCTTCTACGTCATTCGGTGTAGACTCAAAATACTCACTGGAAGTTTACTTTCACAACAAAGAACTTGAAGAAAGAAATATACTTCCTAAGGAAGGCGACTTCATAGAGTTTGGAGAAGTCTTCTTTGAAATCACATCTGTCACACAACCACAGATAGTGTTCGGGCAAATCAACAATAAGATCATGACGAAGTGTGTTTGTGTTCCTTCACGCGAAGGTCAGTTTCAGGCTGGTGCCCGAGACAGCGAGGGAATTCAACATACACATCCAGTTGAACAGGTCATAGATCCAGATCTCGTAGATGTCCCACCACAGATAACTTCACTAAGATTCACAGGAAACTATCCAGGATCCCAAACTGAATTGAAGGCCGGAGATACATTTCAGGTAACTGGAACGACGAACAAGGCGGCTGTAGGAGTTAGAGTTCTAGACTTCGGAGCAGCCACATTATCTGAGATAAGCTTCTCGTCAACCACGACATTCACAGTCACTGTAACAATAGCTGACAGAGGAACCACTACACAGAGTCTCACAGCCAAGCTTCAAGCAAGAAATAATAGAGGTTCATATGGTAATCCTGTTGCAACTTCAAACACTGTAGTTCTAAACAACACTATCCCATCATTACAATTACTTTCAATAAGCTATCCAATAAATCAAATGGCACTGAAGAATTCAGAATCAGCTTTGGTGGACATTCTTATATCAGATGCAGATACCATGTTGTTTGAAAGTCCAAACAACGAGTTGAGTGTGTTAGATCCGACAGTTATTGAAACACCAAAGACTGTTACAAGAATAGCTGGGACATACAATATTTCAGCAACGAATTTCAGAGCAACAGCTAATAGAGCTGCAAATAATTCCCAGGCAGTTCTCAATACAAATGTTGCAATAGTGAATGTAGCTCCATCTGTTTCAGCTATACTTCCAGCAGCACGTCTAAGATCTGGTGGAAATGATGGTACAGTTGTTCAAGATCATGTGATAGCTCTATCTTCAGATCAACCACTTTATGTTGTCCCTGTCATGGATGAAGCTATAGGTGGTGGTACGTTCCTTGCAGATTGGTCAGGGTTTGATGCGACGTGGACCAGAACACTTCAGGTTCATGATAATCAAACAAAGGGAATCTACAGTTGGAGAAACATGTCTTTCGTGGGGTTGTCAGGTTTGACAACAACTACGCTAAACTCTGGAACAACATATGAGCTTGGCGGATTTGTAGCAAGAACAATAACATTTGCACCATTCAGTCATACGGCAACTATAAATGTGGCAGTTTCTCAATATTCACTGTTGCAAGCTGGCGTATTTACGGCGACGAATCAACAGTCATTTCTTAATGTGACACAAGGAAATCACAGTAACATTGCAGATACGTTCACTGTTAATTCAGTTGGTTCAAATCCAACAACTGTCTACTGGAATGATGATGCGGCTGCTGGATCTAACTCAAGTGGGTTAGCCCAACTTCTTAGCTTAGAAGAATTGATAACAAGTAATTAAGAGGAATTTCGATGAGTGCTTTTGAAACATACGTAAATACCGAACTTCCAAATAGACCAACTCTATTGACATATGAATTGACAAGTTATCAGGGAAATCCCAATAGCGGTAGCATTCCAGCTATCATGCAGAACTGTCCGAAGGGAACGCTATTTCTAAACAATATAGATTCAAGTCTGTGGAAGAAGCATAGTGCTGCTACTGGATCTTGGGTAGAGATGATTGACAGTGGAGATCTTTATACAAGTGCAGTGCAGACTTATTACGTAGATCCTGTTTCTGGAAGTGATGCAAATACTGGAAGCGCTTCCAATCAAGCATTCCAGACGTTGACGAAGGCTTTGTCAGTCATACCACTGATTGTCAACCACGACCAGACCATTCAAATTGCGGCTGGGACCTTGGTGGATACGATACCAATCTATGTATCGCCGTTCGACTGTGTTTCGGGTTCAGTTATTGTCCAAGGAACCATGCAGGACGTTTTCCCTACCCAAGGGATAGCTACCGGCACATTCGACGCTTCTTTTGCTGGTCAAACCTATGTGCAGACGGCCACCTGTGCGGGTGGTGGGTGGGCAGTTGATGCGCTCAGGGCTGGTACTTGGGTAGAACTGACCTCCGGTCCGGGTCTTGGAATGCGTTTTCCTATTTCGTCCAATACGGCAACTTCATTGGAAGTAGCCTGTCAAGTAAATAGCTCCACCGGAGGAGGTATTGATTTCCAAAATCAGACGTTTAAGTTTGTGCGTCCGGCAACAACCATAAGCACATCCGGCACTACGCCTTCAATGATTTTCCGTGGCGGGTCGAGCTATCACCTTGGTACACCATCTACACCTGCCATACCCGCAACCGGGGTGTTTGAAGCTCAGGTAAGCCTACGACAAATTTCTTTTAAAACCGCAGCGTCTAGTAGCGCAGCGTCCATATACACAACAGGTGGGGCTGGCATTCAGTTGGTAGACTGTGGGTTTTTGGACGCCAACGGAAATGGCGGAGTCGCAATAAACGCAGCCCCCGGAAACGGAGCGCTCAACATATTGCGCTGTCTTTTTAGTTGCAACAACTCAAATCGTCAGCACTGCTCATTTACGGGTCGTGTCGGCTTTGTTTACTACTCGTGCTTTGACAGAGGTTCATCGGGGGTATCGGCGACGGTGGGTTCGATTGTACAGATTGGAGCAATTTTTAACGGCCAAACTGTCGGTCTACTGTGCTTAGCAGCCTCAAGGGTGACGGGAACTTGGATATTGGTTAAGGGTTGTATTAACTCTGGCTGTCAAGTATATGGAAACTCGGTGATTTCCTTCACTGGGGCGGTTCCCGGCCGTGTTTATTTCGACGCCAACGCAACGGCCATAACGGCCGAGATTACCACATTGGCAAACCAGCGCGGCGGGAGGTCTTCTGTACAATTTAACGCATCTGTAGCTGGGGGTGTTGTCTTGAATGGTGGTACCACACTGATATCGCTCAACAACAACTCTGAACTTTTGATTACCGGTACTGTGGCCGGAGGTGTATCTCTACTGAACGCTTCCGGATGGGCGGTCAACATGGCACCGACCCTTAGCGCAGTTTACAACACGGCACAGGCTTCGACTGGCCTCACTATGTCTGGCAACGTTTCCGGAGATTTCACCCTCGATGGCACAACCATTACCAGCTTGGCTTCGCTGAGGGCTTTGACTCCGAAGCGGATTGTAGACTTGACGAATTTTAACAGGTTGGTGGAGGTCTAATATGGGTTCTCAAATTCAGGGAAACACTTACGTTTCCAACATCCAGATGGTCAACAAAATCACAACCGATACGACCATTTATGTCACCACTACTGGAAACGACACGACTGGCGACGGAAGCGTTGGCAACACTAACGGCATTGTACTTAATAAGGGTGCAAAAGCGCAGATTGATGCAAACGCAATTTTAGGTGCGACTACTGATATCACCTACGACGGTGTGAACGCCACCCTAGCTTCCATGCGGTCAGCCTCACCTAAGTTACTCACTAATGCCTATGGTACAATAATCTACGAATAGAACATAAGAAGATATTTAGGCATTAAGCAAATTGTCGACCATAACTAGAATTAGGTGTCATTTCAAAATGTATAATTTCAAAATGTATAATGGAGCTTCTATGCATAAACTAATTCTATCGATCTTGATGTCATTACTTCTTGTTTCATGTTCTTCATGTTTTAGAAGATATCCAGATCCATCTGGAAGAGATGCAAGAGAGATGATGTCACAGACTGTAAAGATAGACGTCACAGTACATGGAATGTCACTATCTTTAGATAAGGATGGTAACGTCATAAAGAAAGAAGATAAGGCTGAGTGGACCGGATCTGGTGTCGTTGTTGTCGTTGACCACGATTCAAATCTAAGTCTTGTCCTATCAGCTGATCACGTTGTCGATATTCCAAAGTTAATCGAGATGGAAGATGAAGAAGGCAATCCAAAGTTATTCTTTTCTAAGAGCGCTGTTATAACTGTAGAAAGACTCAATGGATCAACTTGTAATGCAATTCCAGCTGAAATGGATCCAGATAATGATATCGGGACGATTGTAACAGATTGCATCGCTGGAGAGGCTGTTGTAATAGCTGACAGTCTTCCTCCAGTCGGATCTATAGTTACTGCTTCTGGAGCTCCACTTGGTATTCATCCAGCTGGAGTGTTCATCGTGACAGATGGTAGATACGTCGGTCTTGAAGAGAATGGCAAAGTAGTTGTTACACTTGCAACAACGTTTGGTGGTTCTGGTGGAGGAATCTTCTACAGAGGAAAGCTTTTTGGAATAGTTACGAATAAGGCTGGAAGATTTGAACATGCCAATACGGGGACATCTTTAGATCCAATCAAGAAAATAGTAAAGTCCGTCCTAGATAAAGCAAATGCCAATTGAGCACTCAGAATACCAGAATGTCACATTCGAAACAATAGATCAGGCTGTAGTATCGTGGTTTGATCAGACAGTTGATGCTCATGTTCTACAACCAAATGGTGATAGAAAAAAGGTAGTTGTTAACTTTTCAGCTGGAGAGCGCTGGATCACCGCACGTGAGCGCCGAGGCCTCCGTGATAAAAATGGTGTACTTATCCTTCCGCTCATCTCTTTGCGTCGTACGGGCATCGAGCCTTCTCCAACCATGTCTGCTTTAGGTACCGAGACAGCCACTCTACAGATATCAAAGAGAATTTCACCAAAGACAAATGACATTCAAAATCTTTACAAGAATAGAGATCCTCAATTTAGAACTCCATCTAAACCAACAGTTTATGAAGTTACAACAATTCCATTTCCAGATAGATCAATCATATCATATGAAGTTCAAATTCAGGCACAGTATATTACACAAATGAATACTATCCTTGAAAAGATGTTTCATGAACTAGATCTTAATAAATCATTTGTCGCACCATTTGAGAATGAAGGAAGACATCCGCCAATCGGTGTTCCATTCGAAGAAAGAAAACTTCTAGATAAAAGCTATGTCGTAGGATTTTTTGATGCTTCTGTTACTGATGGTGGTAACTTCGAAGAGTTCACAGATCAAGAAAGAATTGTAAGATTCAATACTTCCATTAGAGTACCAGCTGTTCTTCAATTGGATCCAGAGGGTGAGAAGCCATCTGTTCAAGTTGAAAGAACAGCATTCAAACTAGGATTCGCAGAAGAAAAGATCAAGTTTGTAGATGATCCATACGAACTAGAACTTATCTTCGGAGATGGAAAAGTAAGAGAGAAATAAGAGAAATTGCAAGAAACGGTCATTTGAACCGCGTCTTTGCTAATTAGAACGTGAAGGTGTCACCTTATATGTAGGTGCCCATCGTTAAATTTTCGGAGAGATAAAGACATGCAGAAATTTATGTCACCTGGGGTTTTTACCACTGAAGTTGATTTAAGCTTTCTGGCTCAAGGAGTTGCAGGAATCGGAGCCGTCCTCGTTGGTAGAACTCTGAAGGGACCAGCAATGGTTCCAATGTTTGTAAATGGTCTTGATTCATTTGCAAGTCTTTTTGGAGCTCCTACTCCAGGATACCAGCTTTCATATGCAGCCAAGAATTATCTAAAGAATTCAAATGCTTTGACTGTCGTAAGAGTTCTTGGACATGCTGATGGTACCACAACTACAAATGGATATACACTACCAGGAATTACAGGCATTTCAGACTCAGCTTCGGCTGGTCAACTTCTAGCAGTTCTTCACCACTCTGGTGCGGTATCTGTTGCTGGTGTTCCACTTGATGCAAACAACTTCATCGTTAGAGTTGGTTCAATCTTCGGTGCAACTGCTTCATTCCTCACATCTTCTGCGAACTACATCGAAAAGGTTCTTAACACAGACCCAACAAAGTTCTCTACATATGGTCACTATCTTTACCAGAACTTTAGCTATGTTACTCCAGCAGCTTCAGCTTCATGGGCTCCAGCCGGAGTAAGCGGCTCAACTCTTTCTTTTGCAAGAGACTTTACGCAAGGAACTTCTGCCTGGACTACTTCACAACCAGTCGGTGGACAAGTATTCAATCTATTTAGATTCCACACATTGGCTCACGGTCGCGCAACAAATAATGATATCAAGGTGTTGATCGCGAATGTGAAGCCATCTCCAGCTCCAACAGCAACTCCGTTTGGAACATTCGATGTTATCGTAAGACAGTTCTCAGATACAGATCAAAGAGTTGTGACGCTCGAGACCTTTACAGGTTGCAACCTCGACCCATCTTCAAAGAACTTTATCTCTCGTGTAATCGGTGATCACCTAGAAGTATTCGATACAACTCAGAGAAAGTTCCTAGGAAGCGGAGACTTCAACAGCAAGAGCAAGTTCGTCCGTGTAGAACTTGACACCTCAGTTAATGCCCCACTTGAAGCAATTCCATTTGGACATAGAGGATACACTAAGGGACTCTTCTCTGGATCTGTCGCAACGATTCCAGATATGAAGTTGACACAGACTCAGTTCGATAGAGTTGGAAACCTTGATCAAAATATCTGCTGGGGAATTTCATTTGTATCTGGTGGAATCGAAGACAGAATGCGTGCAGATCCAAACAGCGCAGTTCTCTCTGCTGACTCTGACTTCACGATGGCAAACTTGTCAGCCTCATGGCTAAATGGTAGACAGATTTGGACTCACGTTCCAAATCTTGCAGCAGCTTCACAGACAACTGCAATCTACGCATCAGCTTCACTCTACAAGTTTAATCTTCCATTCCAGGGCGGGTTCGATGGTTGGGATCTTCGTGTGAATGATCCAACGTATCTATCAAACGTTTCAGATGACACTGACATTGGCGTTCTATCTCTCAAGAGATCACTTGACACCATTGCAAATCCAGATGCATTCGATATGAATCTATTGGCGGTACCTGGTGTTCACAACATCAAGGTAACAGATAAGGCTCGTGGAATCGTCAATGATCGTGGTGATGCTCTCTTTATCATGGACGTCACAGGATCGTCTGTATCAGAAGTTGTCGGTCAGTTGAAGGCTCGTGAAGTTGACGATAACTACACCGCATGCTACTACCCAGACATGAAGTTGAATGACAAGACAAATAACAGAATCATTAGAATTTCTCCGTCTGTCGCTGTTGTTGGTGCAATCGCATTCAGCGATAGAGTTGGACAAGTCTTCTTCGCTCCAGCTGGACTGAATCGTGGTGGACTTGGACAATTCGATATTGTCGACGTTGTCGATAGACTTACATTCCAGGACCGTAACGATCTATACGACAACAGAATCAATCCAATTGCGACATTCCCAAATGAAGGAATCGTTGTGTTTGGACAGAAGACACTTCAGATCAAGGCATCAGCCCTTGATAGAATCAATGTTCGTAGATTGTTGATCTATGCCAAGAAGACGATTGCTTCCGCAGCTAAGCTTCTTCTATTCGAGCCAAACAACTCTTCAACTTGGCAGCGTTTCTTGAACACAGTCAATCCTATCTTGGAAACTGTGCGTCAGAATCAAGGACTTGAAAGATTCAAGGTTGTAATGGACACAACCACGAATACTCCAGACTTGATCGATAGAAACGTAATGACTGGAAAGATCTTCTTGCAACCAACGAAGGCAGCTGAATTCATCGACCTTTCATTCATCATCACAAATGCAGGTGTTGCATTCGGCGAATAACAGAATTTGAATAACGTTTACTTGGGGATTGGGGTCTAAAGTCCCAATCCCCAAATTTTTAGGAGAATACAAAGATGCCAGCAATAGGCGACGCAATGGTAGCTCTTCCGCTATCTTCATCATTCAACGATCCTTGGGTTCACCAAAGAACAGTTATGCACACGAGAACCGCGACTGTGACTGTTATAACTGGATCAACCTCAAGTCAGTTAGCTCTTCCAGCTAATGCAAGTCGTCTCGGATATATTTTAGTAAATGATTCTCCAAGTCTTGTATATATGAAGTATGGATCTGGGCCAGCAAATTCAAACGCATTCTCAGTTATTCTTCCGCCGATTGATCTTGCAGCAACTGCGTGGAAGTCTGCAATAGAACATGAGAACGTTGGTGTGGGTGTGTTCACGGGACAAATTCATGTTGTATGGTCGAGCGGTTCAACTGGAAGTTTGAGGATCACGGAATTCACATAATATGTCATGGTTTCCAGATAGCATAGTTGGATATCCTGTAAGTGGCTCAGAGCTAGGATTAATTGTACGTCCTATTGGAGCCGGAGTTAACGGAGCTGTTCCTGTTCAACTTGCGGGATCATCTGGAAGTGGATCACTTCAGGTATCTGGATCAGTTAGTGTTTCTAATCTATCTGACATTAGAGATGTAAATGTCGGGTATCTACTTGGAAGCATACTTATGGAGTTGAGGTATGTTAACTTTCATCTTTCAAAGATGACTGGGATAGAAGATGTAGAAAGTGAAATAGATGCAGAAGAAGATTCCGAGGAATAAAAATGATTATTAAAGATCCATACACAGGTTTAGCTGCAAGAGTTGAAGAAGGTGGAAAACTCTTGACTGAATCTACAACAGAGTCTGAATTTCATGCTATATCCGAAGAAGGCGGAGGATATTCAGTAGGCCTTTATCAAACAGCTAATGCTTTTGTTGTTCCTCCAACTAGCGGATCTGCACTAATTTTTCTAAAAAACACGAGTGATAGTCAAGATATCATCTTAGAAAAGATCATGGTGTCTTCAAATTCATCTCAACCAATAAGATTTGACGTAGAAGTTGGAAACACAATTGGTACAATTAGCAACGGTGCGGCTGTCGTACCAATCAACAACTCGACGCAACACTCTAATCAACCACCCGTTACATGCTACATTTGGGATGGCGTCAGTTCGATGAGTGGCATAAACGCAAATGGTGATAAGGTTTACAATTTTTATGCCGGTCCTGGACTTACACAATGCTCAACTGAATCTTCTAGATTCATAGGACCAAATAGCTCGTTTGTTATAAACGTGTATGGAGATGATGTGACGAAGATAACATTCTTTATATCATTTTATATGGAAGACATTTCGGAGTGATAGAAAAGGATGCCACTAGACATCCACATAATAGATCCAGGAACTGGAAATACAGCCAAGGTTACAGATGGAGCCGTTCATGTAACTGGATCTGTAGTAACAGAGACGTGTCCCACATATGGATCATCAAGCTTAGCATATGCAACTTCTTCAAGTATTGCTCTTTTAGCTGCGAAAACAAGAGCTGGATTTTCTATTTATAATCATTCAATGGGTGTTTTGTATATCAAAATGGGAACAACAGTTTCGACTTCTTCATTTTCAGTAGCACTAGTTCCAAATGCATTCTATGAGTCTCAGAATGCATACTCAGGACAGGTATCTGGAATTTGGGAACCACCTTTGACAGGGAGCGCTCAGGTAACTGAGTTTACTTGCTAATGCCATTATACTCTCCTGGACAACAGATTTCAATAAACCTTTCACAGACAGTGAATGGTGTAGCTTCTATTTCTGCAGGAACTGGTGGAGTAACAGGTCCCGCTGTTTCATTTGCAGATTCAAATGGTGTTTCGTTCGGAATAGTTACTGACTCGAATGGAGGAACCATCACTGCTTCCGCAGCTGGAGGAATAGGTGGATCTGGAAATAAGATTGCGGCAGGCACACAGACTGCTAATGGAACTGCCACTGTAGTATTCTCGAATAGCAACGGTTTGACGTTTGGTATGTCGAATCAGTCTGTCATTACAGCCTCATATACTCAGTCAACTCATTCACACTCGACAGCTCCAGCGGCCATCGGAGCAGGAACGACAAGAGGTACGGCTGGAACGATTTCATTCTCAAATAGTAATAACATCACGTTTGGAATGAATGGAAATACAATTACGGCATCTGCTTCATATTCTCAATCAACCGCACCAGGTGCTTTAGCTGCAGCTGGTTCAACGTTAACGAATGGAACGGCTGTATTTTCTAACTCTAACAATATAAGTTTCGGTCTAAATGGAAGCACGATCACGGCTTCTGCTTCATACAGTCAATCTACGTCTCCTGGAGCAATAGCGGCAGGCACACAGACTGGAACATCTGGGACTGTGGTGTTCGCTGACTCAAATGGAATAGCATTTGGTATGTCTGGTTCTAGCCAGATAACAGCTTCATACACTCAATCTACTCACTCACACTCAACAGCTCCAGCTGCAGTATCTGCAGGAACAACATTGGCTACAAGTGGAACGATTTCATTTGCCGATGGAAACAATGTTTCATTTGGAATGGATGCTGGAACAATTACAGCTTCTGCATCATATAGTCAATCAACCCATTCACATTCTACAGCTCCAGGAGCTATAGCTGCAGGAACGCAGACTGCAACTTCTGGAACTATAGTCTTCGCAGATTCAAATGGGTTATCGTTTGGACTATCTGGTTCAAGTCAGATAACAGCATCTTACACTCAGTCTACACACTCTCATTCTACGGCTCCTGGAGCAATCGCAGCCGGAACAACGAATGCTACGAGTGGGACAGTATCATTTGCAAATTCAAACGGTCTTGCGTTTGGCATGAATGCTGGAACGATAACTGGTTCTTACACTGTCCCAACACAGTCAGTACAGTCATACAATGTAAATGCGGCTGGTACACAGACCGCTAATACTACTGGAACTGTAGTGTTTAGTAATTCAAACAATATATCGTTTGGAATGACTAACAATTCTATAATAACAGCGTCTGCTTCTTACTCACAGTCAACTGCGCCGGGTGGATTGGCTGCAGGAACTCAAACGGCAACGTCTGGTACAGTGGTGTTCGTCAACTCAAATGATTTTACATTTGGTATGACGAACAGTTCTCAGATCACGGCTTCATTTTCTCAGTCAACACACTCACATTCGACAGCCCCTGCCGCTATAGCTGCTGGTGGGTCAACTGCGACGAATGGTACTATCGTTCTTTCTAACTCGAACAATGTATCATTTGGATTCAACGGTTCAACTATAACAGCGTCAGCTTCGTATAGTCAGTCTACATCACCGGCTGGCTTCGCAGTAAATGCATCCACTGAGACAAACGGAACAATCGTCTTCACGAATAGCAACAATGTTTCGTTCGGATTCAATGGATCAACTGTCACTGCCTCTGCTTCATTCCCTGCTCAGACTGCTCAATCAGCTATCAGAGGTCTTGGCGTAAGCAACACTGGAACCACAGCTGGAAACACTGGAGTGTCGACCGGAGTCGATTGGGTAATTGCCGGCAGTGGTAACATTACAGCATCGCAGTCGACAGCTGCAGGTGGTCCGAACACAATCTGGTTGTCAGTACCAGCAGCTGGAGCATTTGGTGGAGTGGCAGCAGGTGGTTCCACTGAGACGAATGGCACAGTTGTATTCTCGAACTCAAATAACGTTAGCTTCGGATTCAATGGTTCTACGATAACAGCGACAGCTTCTTACTCTCAGTCTACTGCTCCAGCAGCAATTGCAGCAGCTGGTTCTACAACCACGAATGGAACTGTCGTATTCTCGAACTCGAATAACGTTTCATTCGGAATGAATGGAAGCGTTATAACAGCAACTGTAACGATGACTCCAGGAGCCGGAGACGGATTCAATAATATCGCAGCAGGTACTCAGACGGCAGGAACTTCTGGAACAGTTGCATTTTTGAATTCTAATAATGTGACATTTGGCATGACTAACAGCTCTCAAGTCACAGCTTCATTCTCTTATAGTCAATCAACGGCTCCATCTGGTATCGCTGCATCAAATGCTTCTACCGTAACTAACGGTGTCGTCCAGTTCGCGAATGGAAATAACGTAACATTCGGACTGAACGGTTCTACTATCACTGCTTCAGCTTCATACAGTCAATCTACACAACCAACGATCAAGGGTCTTGGTGCTTCCAATACTGGAAACACAGCTGGAAATACTGGAACATTCACTGGTGTAGACTGGGCTATAGCAGGATCTGGCGGAATTACAGCTTCTGGTTCTACCACGAACGCAACAGGTCCTCATACTCTATGGTTGTCAGTTCCAACAGGAGCTTCTGCGACAGGAAATCTTGGCGGAGTTGCTGGATCTGGAGCATCAACTGTAACGGGCGGGACTGTTCAATTTGGAAATGCAAATGGTGTGTCATTCGGTCTAAACGGATCGACGATGACTGCTTCTTATACTCAGTCTACATCTCCTTCTGGCATTGCAGCATCAAATGCTTCCACTGTCACGAATGGCACTGTACAATTCGCAAATGGAAATAACATAACATTCGGATTGAATGGAAGCACGATTACAGCATCGGCCTCTTACTCACAGTCAACTGCACCAGGCGGATTTGCAGTCAACGCTTCCACAGAGACAAATGGCACGATCGTCTTCACCAACTCTAATAACGTAAGCTTCGGATTTAACGGTTCGACGGTGACGGCTTCAGCATCATTTGCTCAAACTAATCAATCTGCAATTAAGGGATTCGGTATTTCTAATACAGGAACAACTGCTGGAACATCTGGCATGTTTACTGGTGTAGATTGGGTCCTTGCAGCTTCTGGAAACATTACGGCTTCTGGCTCTACAACGAATGCTACTGGTCCTCATACTCTATGGTTGTCAGTACCTGCACAATCAACTGTACCAGCTGCAGTTGCTGTAAACGGTTCAACTGTAACAAACGGAACTGTCGTATTCTCCAATAGCAACGGTGTTTCATTCGGAATGAATGGATCTACTATCACCGTTACAGTTACTCCAGGTGCCGCTGCTGGAATCGCAGCTCAAGCAGCAGGAACTCAAACTGCAACGTCTGGAACTGTAGTTTTTGCTAACTCTAACAACTTCACATTCGGGATGAGTGGAAGTTCTCAGATTACAGCATCATTCTCTGAATCTACTCACGGTCATACTTTCAATCAGCTTGCAGCAGGTACTCAGACAGCTGCAAATGGAAGTACGGTTGTATTTTCAAATAGTAATAACTTTACATTCGGAATGACAAATAGCAGCATCATTACTGCTTCATTCTCAGAATCTACTCACGGACACACGTTTAATCAATTGGCGGCTGGTACACAGACTGGCGCTAATTCAAGTACCGTAGTCTTCTCGAACAGTAACAATGTAACGTTCGGCATGACAAATAGTTCTATTATTACAGCGTCCTTCTCATACACACAGTCTACTTCTCCAGCAGCACTTGCAGTTAATGCCGCAGGGTCTATAACTGGTGGTACAGCGGTCTTCTCAAACTCTAACAACGTGACGTTCGGTCTGAACGGTTCTACTGTAACTGCCTCAGCTTCATTTGCTGCCCAGACAACACAATCTGCAATCAAGGGTTTAGGTGTTTCAAATACAGGTACAACAGCTGGTAACACTGGAGTCTTTACTGGCGTAGACTGGGCAATCGCAGCGTCAGGAAATATCACAGCATCTGGTTCTACCACCAACGCGACTGGTCCTCACACACTCTGGCTTTCAGTTCCAGCTCAATCAACTGTTCCAGCTGGCTTTGCAGTTAACGCTTCGACCGAGACAAATGGAACCATTGTCTTTACAAATAGTAACAACGTTTCATTCGGTTTCAATGGATCTACCGTAACAGCTTCAGCTACATTCGCCCAAACAGCTCAGTCTGCGATTAGAGGTCTTGGAGTTTCTAACACTGGAAACACAGCTGGAAACACTGGTGTTTCAACAGGAATAGATTGGGTTATTGCTGGTTCGAATAACATAACTGTCTCACAGTCGACAGCTGTAGGTGGTCCGAATACGATTTGGATCAACCAGACTGGAGGCGGAGGCGCTGGCGACGGGTACAATATTCTTGCAGCTGGTACTCAGACAGCAAATACGACAGGAACAGTTGTCTTTGTAAATAGTAATAACTTCACGTTCGGAATGTCTAATAACTCTCAGATCACAGCTTCATTCTCTGAGTCAACGCACGGACATACATTCAACCAGGTCGCTGCAGGAACTCAAACTGGTGCAAATGGAAGTACTGTAGTCTTCTCGAACTCCAACAACGTGTCCTTTGGAATGACGAACAGCTCTATTGTTACTGCTTCGTTCTCATACACACAGTCTACGTCACCAGCTGGTATCGCAGGTTCTGGCGCATCGACCGTAACAAATGGAACAATTCAGTTTGCAAATTTGAACGGCATCTCGTTTGGACTAAATGGTAGTACCATGACAGCTTCTGTATTTCCACATGCTCATGCGGCAGGTGGAGTTACATTTACTGGTACTTCTGGTACAGTTGTATTCTCGAACTCAAATAACGTTTCATTCGGATTGGGCGGTGCTGGTAGCACCATAATGACAGCTTCTGCTTCGTTTGCTCAGACGACGCAGTCTGCAATTAGAGGTCTAGGTGTTTCTAATACTGGAACGACTGCTGGTAACACTGGTATATCAACAGGTGTAGATTGGGTAATTGCAGGATCTGGAAATATTACAGCCTCACAATCTACCGCTGTTGGTGGACCAAATACAATTTGGTTGTCCGTCCCAACTGGCGGTGGTGGAGGTGCTGCAATTTCAGCCGCTGGTGGTTCTCAATCTACTGGAACTGTTATATTTTCTAACTCAAACGGTATATCGTTTGGATACAACGCTGGAACGATAACTGCTACAGTAACTCCAGGTGCCGCTGCTGGAATCGCCGCTATGGGTGCTGGAACACAGACAGTGACATCTGGAACAATAATATTCGCTGACTCAAATGGAATTGCATTCGGTCTATCTGGCTCAAGTCAGATAACGGCATCATACAATGATGTAGATTTTAACTTTGCAGTTCCAGGAACAACTCTTGCGTCAAATGCTGGCGGCTCAATTGTATTCTCAAACTCAAACGGTGTTTCTTTCGGAATAAACGGTTCAACGATAACTGCGTCTGTAAACGGATTCACGGCGTCAACTGCTCAAAATAGACAATTGGGAGCATCAACCACAATCGCCCCAGGACAAAGCAGTTTGTGGTTATCTCCAATTAGACTTCCAAATCCTCTATCTGCTTCAACGATGATGATCATTCAGAGCTTTTCTGGCACAATAACATCTGCTGCAACTGCACAATTTGGACAGAGTTTGTTGATGGCTCTCTATTCTCAGAATGCAACCAATACTTCTAGATTCGATACATACTGGACTGGAGCAAAGAGCATGACGTTCTGGAACAGCGGAACTTCAAGTTACTCTTATAGCTACGATACTTTTAGCAGTTCTAGCGCAGGAAGCAACATCGGAACTGCAAGCATCATGGGATTGAGAATGCACAACTTCACAATAGGATCAATAATTCCAGCTGGTTTGTATCTGGCTGCGTTTCTTCCAATAACATCTTCTGCTGGATATTCTGCTGCAATGTCAAGAGCTGTTATGGTATACGACGCACCAATTCCTCTTGGAATGGGAACGATAGGACAGGCAACGAACAATACGGTTGGATATGTTGATGGAGGAGTACTCAGCGCACAGACAGGGGCGTTACCAGCTTCTATAGCACTTGGCGACATTCGTCAGACATCAAACATAATGCCATACTTTAAGATTGGAGCAATTTAAAAATTTCTTTGTCATATGAAGTTGTAATTAAACACATATGACAGACAAAATTAACGTTGAAGATGTTGTCTCTGATTTTAAATCAAAGGGTTTCAAAAACGTAGAGTTGATAAGTGGAACAACCTACAAGGATAATTCTACAGTTGTTATAATCCCAACTAGAGGAACTATCAACTACAAGGTTGTTCAATCATGGCAGAATATGATTGCTCCTATGAATCAAAAGAGAGCTTTCATATTTGCTACAGGTCACGAAGTTGGTCAAGCATATAATGAAATGATTAAGAACATACTTCTTAATCCTGAACTTTCAAAGTGGAAGTATGTTCTAACTTTAGAAGATGACAACATACAACCATCCGACGCTCACATCAGACTTCTTGAAACAATAGAAACACATAAGTTTGATGCAGTATCTGGTCTATACTTCACAAAGGGTGAATATGGAATGCCAATGGCATATGGCGATCCTGATCAATATAAGCAGACTGGTGTTCTTGACTTTAAGCCACGTGATGTAAGAGATGCTATCAAGAATGGTCACGTGATGCCAGTAAATGGAATTGCCATGGGATGCAGTCTTTACAGGATGGATCTATTCAGAGAGATTCCAGCTCCTTGGTTTGTAACTTTGAGCGACATAATTCCAGGGAAAGGTCCAGCTTGTTTCACACAAGATCTTTATTTCTGTGAAAGAGCAGTGAAGGCTGGTAAGAGATTCGCTGTAGACATGAGAGTAAGAGTAGGACACTTAGACATAAATTCAGGGGAAGTATACTAAGAGGAAAATATGGCAAAGAAAAAGAAGGTATCACCAGCGGTTGTTCCAGCAGCTCCAGTTCTTGCAAAACCAACGACACTTGTGAAGCTAGATCTCGCAGCAGGACAAAGACCGAGAGAAGGATTTGAAGGAGTCGATATCTGGCCTCAGTCAAAGCATGTTGTAGATTTGACCAAGTTCCCATGGCCATTTGAAGATAACTCAGTTGAGGAACTTCATTGTTCTCATTACGTAGAACATATCCCAGCAAGAGAGATTGAAGCGAGAGATCTTGCTGATCCAAAGAGAACTGATCTTCTTGGCAAGGATCATCTTTTCGCATTCTTCGATGAGTGCTTTAGAATCTTGAAGCCAGGTGGAGATATGAGAGTGATTGTGCCAGCTCTAAGAAATAACAGAGCGTTTCAGGATCCAACTCATAGAAGATTCCTACCAGCTGAGACCTTCCTCTATTTGAACGCCGAGTGGAGAAAGATGAATATGCTTGATCACTATCGAGCTGATTGTAATTTCGGTGTGAATATCAATCCAACTGTTCCTGTCGAAATTAATCTTCTAAATCCAGAAACTGCCAATGTAAGGATGAACAATTACTGGAATGTCATCATTGACTGGGATGCGACATTGAAGTCATTAAAGACTTAGATTCCAATCATATTCTAAGTTTAGAAGACCCATCTTATGATGGGTTTTCTTTTTGTATAATATGCTCCTATTATATCATCTTGAACTTTTCTGTGACGATCTGGAGTGATTCTGACTGAAAGATGAATGCTTCCACCATTTTAAGGCAGATTCACACAGACGACCTCGAGATGATTTGATAGAGAATTTAGAAATTCTGTTAAAAAAGAAATCTCATCAATAGTTAGAACCGAAGGCTTTGAAGTTTTATGCCTGGAAGGAGATCTAAGAGATGAGTGAAACACTTGACATTGCGCAACTTTTGGCCAATAATTATGAACCGAAACGCAAATTCAGATGGATACTTCAGATTGATGGCATTGATGCCTTCGTCTTGAAGACTGCTGCACGTCCACAGGCAACTTTTGAAGAAACAGTTATTGACTATATCAATGCTAAGCGCTATGTGTCTGGTAAGATGGCATGGAATCCTATTGCAATCACCACTCACGATCCAGTCGCTCCTTCTGCAGCTCAGAAGATCATGGACTGGCTTAGACTTGACTATGAGCCTCTAACTGGAAGAATGGGTTATGCTACGTTCTACAAGAAGGATATTTCATTGAAGCTCCTTGATCCTCAAGGAACTGTCGTTGAACTATGGGATATCAAGGGCGCCTGGCCTCAGGACGTCAACTTTGGCGATCTTGACTATGCTTCTTCTGACAACGTGGAAATTTCATTTACTCTACGTTTTGATAATGCAACTTTGCAGTACTGAGGTGAATCATGGTCAAGCTATCAAATGTATTTGTGTTGTCTGAGGGTCCAATTCAACCTAATCAGAAAGTAGAAAAGCTGTTTGATAGTCCAGTGCTTTCGCAGTTCTCAGAACGTGATTGGCTAGATCTAGCTCTTTCTTCTTTAGATCAAGCTGGCATACCATCTTCCATTGTAAATAAAATACAGAAAATGGCAGAAGATAGTATGCCTAGCTTAGGTGACGGGCAATAATACATGATCTCAACAAAAACCATAACAATTATAGTTGTTCTCGTTGCAATCGCCGTCGTGATTGCTTGGGATATCTTTGCCGTATCGAATCCTATTCCAGGTGACACAGTTTCAGAAATGACGTTTAATGCAGCTAAAGCAAATCCTATTATCCCGTTCGCACTTGGTGTAGTATGTGGACATCTATTTTGGGGACAAACATGAATATCTGGGAAAGAGCATTAAGAGAAGCAGATGCAACGCCAAAGACTCCAAGCAACACATCTCAGGATTGGAAGCCAGAAGTTCCATCAAACTCAAGAACTGTTCTTGGTGATCTTAAGGATGACGAACTTCACGCTGTTCTTTCTGCTCTCTTTATGTTTAGAGATGATCAGGAAGTTCAGAAGAGTCAAAGAGATATCGTTGCAAAGGTATTGGCAAAAATTAGTGGTAAGTAGTTCACTTTAACTTATAGAAAGATATATAATTTTATGAACGAACCAAACCATCACGAATCAAGCCATCACGGATTCTGA
>Ga0302321_100000057_pt1 | contig 97309 bp, 96 predicted proteins | sample Fen_T0_1_FD_202505 | JGI IMG/M metagenome (GOLD analysis project Ga0302321, IMG submission 202505) | Peat permafrost microbial communities from Stordalen Mire near Abisko, Sweden - Fen_T0_1 | ecosystem: Environmental > Terrestrial > Soil > Wetlands > Permafrost | place: Sweden: Abisko...
CGGAAGACCGCGATCTCCTCGGTGCAGGGCGAACGCAGATCCTCTTCGAGTAGTGCACGGCTGGATTTATCTAGGTCTGCGCCCTGGTTCGCCATCACCTGGCTGACGTAGCTGCGCGTCTCGGCCTCCGGGTCGACGCGGCTGACGATGAGATTCGGAAGTTCGCCCGCCAGCGTTGTGGCAACGTGCGCCGCCGGATCGGTGGTGGTCAGATAAACCTTGTGCCCGCGTTGGGCCAGCGTGACCGCAAGTCCGGCGGCTACGGTTGTCTTTCCGACGCCGCCTTTCCCCATGGTCATCAGGACACCGCGCCCAGGCGCGGCGATCTGATCGAAAAGCTCCGCCGGTTTGAGCAGAGATGGCATTTTAGGCGTATCTGATCGTTCGCTCACGGTTGGTATCGCCTTGTCGTTAAGCAGAGCACGCAATGTCTCCAACCCGAGGAGATTGTTCGAACGCAGGCCCACGCCGTAATGCGGAAGCGAATCGATAAATGGCTGGAATGCCTCCTGAGCTTTTCGACCCCGCTGCTCCAAAGCCTTTGCGATCGAGTCGCTGGCCTCGGTAGCGGCAAAGAGACCGTTTAGAACTAATACTTGGTTCGCAATGCCGACGCTTCGTAGTTCTTCCGAAGTGCGTTGCGCCTCGCGCAAGGTTGCAGTCTGGGCACGACTCACCAGGACGACGCAGGTGCGGACGGAATCAGAGAGGGTCTGCACGGCATTCTCATACACGACGCGTTGCGCATCGAGGCCGGCGAGCGGGCCAAGGCAGGACGTTCCAGTCGTGTTGGCATCGAGGAAATGGGTCCACGCTTGCGGCAGGAGCATCAAACGAAGCGTGTGTCCGGTCGGCGCGGTATCGAAAATCACGTGATCGAAGTCAGCCGTCGCCGCAGGATCGCCGAGGAGTCGGGCGAATTCGTCGAACGCCGCGATCTCCATCGTGCAGGCGCCGGAGAGCTGTTCTTCCATGCTCCGCAAGGCAGCTGCTGGGAGCAATCCACGGAGCGGGCTGATTATTTTTTCGCGATAGGCACGCGCCGCCGCTTCCGGGTCGATGTTGAGAGCGCCAAGGTTGGGCGCGCCATTGATCGAGCGGGGTTCGCGTCCGAGGGGAGTAGAAAGGACCTCGTCGAGATTCGAGGCCGGGTCGGTGCTGACGAGGAGCACGCGAAGGCCTTGATCTGCCAGCGCAAGGGCAATCGCACACGCGAGCGAGGTCTTTCCCACGCCTCCCTTGCCGGTAAAGAAAAGGTTGCGGGGTGGTCGAACGAGCAAACCAGTGAGAAGAGGCAATGTCATGCGGTAGCGGCAGAGCGGGCACGATTCATCCAAGCCGTGGAGCGCTCTGAATCCGGATAGGCACCTTTCGATGCGAGTTCACCATCGATGAAGATGGCCGGGAGAACCTCGACGCCGCCTTGATCGAGCAACGCTTTCACCGCTGGGTTTTGCACGAACGCGAGCGGCTGATGCGCGAGATTGAAGCGTTCGACTTTCACGCCAGCGCTGGCGAGTTGTGCGAGGAAGCCGGCAAAGCGCGGGAGGGCGGGATCGACATCGGGACCGCACACGCCCGTCGAACAGCACATCGGAGGATCGTAAATTTGGATAAGTTTCATAGGGCTAAATGCTCGCAGCGAGTTACGCCGGGAGGGTCGTTGACTGGGTCGTGAGCTGGTGCTGATCGCCGATACTCCGGACCTGCATCTCGGTTAACTGCTCGTCCCGAAACGCGCAAAAGATGCCGATGCGGCTGTTGATTTGGGTGGCAACGTCGAGGAAATGCCGCAGCTTCTGCTCATCCGTGCCCTCGAAGGCTGCGGGGTCTGGGGACCCCCAATGCGCGATGATCGGTTGGCCGGGCCACACCGGACACGACTCTCTGGCGCGGTCACATACCGTGATTACGAAGTCGAACTTCACTCCTTGGAATTCTTCTGACGATTTGCTTCTGGCCGCACTTGCGTCGATTGAAAAATGTTTTTGCAGCACCTCCACGGTAAACGTGTTTACTTTTCCAGTCGGATACGAACCAGCGCTATAACTTTCAAAGCGACCTTTGCCACGAGCCCGCAGGATGTATTCTGCCAAGATGCTGCGAGCCGAATTTCCTGTGCAGAGGAATAGAACTTTGTAGGGAGCTTTCGGATTCATTGTGGAGACGTGGTGGGAGAGGGGAATTGAAGGAATTAGCAGGTGGCGCCCGGCTGGCGCACGCAGGCCGGGGTTTCGGCATTAAAGGCCGCACGGATCTTCTTCAGCCGCGCCGCGTCTTCGCGGAACACGCGCTCCTCCTGCACGCAGTCCTGAAGGCAGGCGAGATTTGCCTTGAGCTGGGCGGAGCGCTTGGCGGGCAGACGATAGATCATCCAATTTGAGCAACGCTCCGCTTCGACCATCCCGTTGCGTTTCAGGTATCCGAGGTGCTTGGAAATTTTAACCTGTGGCTCACGTAGAATATCCTGAAAATGACAAACGCAGAGCGGCCCGTCCAAAAGCAGATTCAGAATACGCAAGCGCGTCCGGTCACACAGGCATTCGTAGATTTTAACCAAGTCCATTCCTGAACAATATTCCAGTACAGGTATATTCCGCAAGTCGTATAATGTGATATTTGTGTTACGAGCCGCTCACGAAACGGTTTTGTCTTTTCTGTGGCTTGTACGTGCGAGTCATTTTGGTTGCGTCGATCGTATTTGCCCAATGGGCGAATTTCCAGTTTCCCACTCGCCCGCCTACGCCCGGTTGTTTACCTGGCGGCGCGATGACGTGCGCAGCAGTAACCAGGATGGTGCCGATGTCGGAGATCGATGAAATGCCGCAACGCGGATTTTTGAAGGCCGCTCGAGCCCTGCCAAAATTTTTGCGGCGGAGCTGAGGCCGGAACCTAGCTACACCAAAATCGCGCTAGCTTCGACGAGCATGGCCAGTGGCCGCACGACTTAGGGGGGTGCTTTGTGGAGTCGCAAAACCCTAACGAGTTCGTTGTGACGCAAGTTATTCTGCGTACCTACTTCCTTGAACCCGGGGAATCACACTGTGCTGCGTCGCCCAACCCCAGCTTAATTTCGGCAATGCCGACTGTCATCATCCCAGACGGTCCTCTATCAGTCCCACTGCCGCGTCCAATCCATTCTCGCGGGACATCGCCGCACCGAGGGCCGCCGCCCTCGTGGCCATTTCCGGCGACGCCAGCACCTGCCTCACCGACTTCGCGAGTAGATCGGCGGTCAGCCCCTTGCGATTCTGGGTGCTTCCCGCGACGCCAAGACGTTCCAGCTCGGAGCCCCAGAAGAATTGATCGGCCATGTGGGCTACGACCACCGAAGGGCGGCCCGCCAAAAGGCTCGACTGTGTGGTTCCCGCCCCGCCGTGATGGACGATGAGTGCACACTTGGGGAAGATCGTCTTGTATGGGGAACGACGTACCTTCAACACATGCTCGCCGGTATCAAAGACGGAAAGATCTTCCCACGGCAATTGGAACACCGCCCGGCATCCGATTCTTTGGACGGTCTCGCTCCAAATCCCGACCGCCTCTCTGATGTAGCCAAGGCTTTGAATCATCATGCTGCCGAACGTGAAATAGACGGGAGGTGTTCCCGCCACGAGAAAGTCCTCCAATCCTGACGGCGGCTCCTCGCCGGTTGTCTCTGCGGGCAGGTTCAGGAATCCGCAGACGCTGTGCTTTCCATCCCAGTCCGCAGGCGCCCGACAGATGCTCGGGCTGACCGCAACGAGGTTCAAGGTGTCGGACGCCCATGATTGGCGCATCACGTCACTGTCGGGAGCCAGTCCCTCACGATTCCGAAGGGCATTGATACGCGGAAGGAAAATCTTGTTAACCATTCCTCGAACCAGTTTCCACCCGAGCGGGTAAAACCATTTCCCTAGATTGGGAAGACCAGGAGGACAGATCTCCGAGGAAGGCATGCAGTTGTGGACGACATTAACTTTTGCCAGCGGAATCCCTGCTTTCTCCGCCGCCACATGAAGGGGAAACACGAAGAAATGTCCAATGACCGCATCGTTCGTGCGGCACAGTTCTCGTCGCCGAATTGCGTGCCGACTAAACGATGACAGCCTAACGGCTACGGGGGTCATTCTTCTAGACTGCCCGGGCTGAGCGCCCTACTGTAATCTACTATGATTTCGAAGTTCGAGGTACTTGGTTATAGGGGAACTAAGGTTATTCGATCACCGATTGCCGAGGAACGATTTCGGGAAATCAGCCAGGCCAAACGGACATGCATGGACCTTACCGCCTCAGAGGAGACAATTTCTCTCCTGCTAGGGAACTATCTGGACTGGGAACAGGCCCTCCTCGCGTTGGCGCAACGTTACGTTGTTTTTCCTAACTATGATCATTCGCAAGCGATGGTCGATCGGCTCGAACTGGACAGGCGGGTAAGTAACCTACTTTCTGCATGCCGATTTTACTTGGATCGATCGGAAGCCACGATCTCAGCTTTCTATGGAAAGCGGAGCGCGGAGCTGAAGAAATTTAAACACGCTCGGTCTGTGTGCTACGACCGCGCTGCCGCATACCGCTTCCTCGAAGCGCTCCGAAACTACGTCCAGCATTGCGGTTTTGCAATTGGCGCCATCGCATTCAAATCGCATGGCCTGGAAAATGGAGGTGACGCAATGGGAGAGTTTCGGATCGGCGCTACAGTGGATTTAAGGTCACTACGAGAATCAGGAGACTTCAAATCCGCGGTTCTGAGCGAATACTCTGCTGAGGTGCGCGACGTCGACCTCGTTCCACTTTTTAGAGTGTATGTCCATGAGATCCTCGGTCTTCACGAGCTGTTAAGGGAGATACTCACGCCGAAACGAAATGATGCGCAGAAGCTTTACAGTGACGCACTGCGCGAATTTTCGCATTCGGCTTTCGGTGAGCTAAAAACGCCGCGCCTGCTTGTCATCAACGATGCTGGCGCTGTGACTTCAGAAATCCACCTCGTAGATTATCCCATAGAGCACTATAGATTTCTATCAGGTAGGCCTATTTGCACTAGGAGATTCGACCGTGCATTTGTATCAAATCGGTGCTGAATCCTGCCGGCCTATTGGGCGTGTGCATTGGTTCTCTCTATGAACGTCTCGTTCGAACGCGCGGCTGCGCTGAAAATGCTCAAACACCTGAAGGGTGGGAGAGACGCCGGAATCGGGCGGAAACCCGTGCTCCGCGTCGTTGCTACGGGCGGTCGCATCTACTTTGAAGCCGGACCTATTGCGGCTGGCATCGAGGCGTTGGTTTTGGAACCGGGGGCATTCCAGATCCAGCGGCAGCTTCTTGCTAACCTACTGAGTTCATTCAATGACCGGAAAATTATCCTCCTTGAAGCCGACGCAAATCTACTTCGCGTCGGCAATTTCACGCTTGGGTTGCAGGCGTTTGAGCCAGCACCCACTCCTCCAGACGACGCAGATTTTCTGGCAACGGGGTCGTTGCGCATATCTGGTGGAGAAAATGCGTGATGCGGTGGAGCAGACCGGAGCCTCTCGACGTGTGGTAACTGCCTAGTAGCTGTTTTACGGTTGGTCTTTCGCGGTCCGAGGCTCGTGCGACTGGCTCGGCCTCGTCATTTTTTAATACAAAAAACGGTGTGAGTAGGCGGCTGATCCGGAGCGCCCATCTGGATAAGGTACAGATTCTGATCACCAATCAATCGTATGCGATGAGCGCTTAGAAGATTCACGATACGGTCTCTCCAATACCCTGCCATCTTCTCGTAATATCCATAATCAACCGTCGAACCATATGGATTTCCCGCGTGCATTATGGCCCCACACTTTTTGTACAATTTAACTAAATCATCTCGTGTAAGGAAATCCTCCGTCCTCGGCTGCAGATCCATCATGACCCCGGGTCGCTTACTTGGGACCTGATTAATCGGTTCTGGAAAGAACAGCGGGTTAAGTCGTTCCATATCTTTTATGAGCAGCTCTGCATTCCAATACTGCGCAAAGTTCTTGTACGCCCTAGAAAAAATATCCTTTTGTGCAACCAAAGAGCCAAGCGCGATCAATTCCAATATCTTCCGGTATTGCAGGTAGGTCGATTCGATCGTAGTCGCCTTAAAAATTGCATTCGAGAGGCCTGACAAGAATGCGTCGATCACCGACGTCCGTTGCTTAATTTCGGACATTAAGTCTAGGTATTTTTGGACGTCGACCGTCTGCATCATTTGCCAATCTTAAAATCAGCAACGCCGTGCTGGCGAGCTGGGATAAATAGAGAGCGGAAGATCAAAGGCGTTGGGCCGTATGCCTGGTTATGCGTCATGAGCACATGTTGGTTAGCGCCGAAATGGGTGACATGCACCAATGAAAAAGCACGCGTATTGGAGCGCTGCTGTAATAGCGAATACTTCCGCGTAAAGCTTCTTCTGGTTTTCCGCGCTGCTAATCTTTACGACATATTTTGCTGCGAAATGGCTGACGACGAGCGGCAGACCCCAAAGGAGATTTTCAAGCATGGTTTTCGAACATTACAGATGTACCGCGTCCGGCGCTGCCGGTGCGCCAGGAACCGACGCGACGGATGCGGGTAGTGGCGATAGTGCTTGGGTGACCATTTCAGAGCGTAATCTATCGATCCGCCGATTTCCGAAGCCAAGTATAGTGCTTAGATATTCCGTCGTCTTTCTGAATATCAAATCTCAATATATTTCCATTTTCATCCATGGTCATCACCGTTCCTGATCGCTGCTTGTAGGGGCCATACCAGTCGAGACTGTATGTCTTACCCTTGGACGCTACTTGTATTTCTGCCTTGATCTCGCCCTTTTGCCAGAGCGTCGATTTTGTGCTGACTATTGCGGCGACAAAGTTCGAGCGCTCACCGGATGGGGCCGGAACTACAATCAACCTATCACCGGAATCCGGATCCAGCCACTCCCCTAATATGCTGTCACCCTCTCCGTCAGCAGGTTTGAGTGCTTCCAGATTTATTTTGGGTCGGGATTCGACTAGATGCTCTGTATTTTGGCGATGTGCGCTCTCATCAAATCCGCGATATTTGACGGCCCGCCATGCCTTCTCAATTGATCCTGTAATGCAAGCCGCTATTCCGAATCTTGCTCTACATGATTCGGTGGTCTCGCAAATAGGCTTATCGCTTACAAGATCGCGGACCGAAAGATGACAGTATTGAGTGAGCCCTCCATACTGTGAAACCTCAATCCGGCAGGTCAAAAGACGATCGTCTGGAGACAAGGAGTCAGCCGAACTGAAAATCTTTAAACCCGACTTCTCAATTTCTGTCGAAAGGCGTGACTGCACTCCCCTGGAGTCGTCAGATGGCTTCAGCACGATTGCGTAACGGTAACCATCAATTGAAAGCGCCGCGCTTGCGATCAGCATACTCCCGAAGAAGGCAATTACAGAGAATACGACTCGAATTTGTATCATAAATAATTATTCCTTCTGCCAAAATGTTAAGGCGTGACGAAGACTGAAGTTGCCGCCCCGAACGAGACATTTAGGACTGGTCGGATTAGAGCTAGTGAATTAGTTAGCGTTGGAAGTACCGTAATTTGAGAGAGCGCACAGGCTATCGGTCAAAGGTGATGGTGATCGTTGTTTTACCGCCAATTGGTTTCGCGGATTTTACAAATACACGCCTCCGTTCGGATACGGAATCAACTTCATAAATATCTTCGGGAGCGCCCTCAAAATGCGTATGGAAAATAAACGTTCCGTTGAGGGTGATTTCGTAGCGCTCTCGCTTTTCCAAAACAATCTGTTGATCTAATTGACCTATTGCACTCGCACTCTCCAAAGATGCCGTCAGCACATTGCCAACCTTAACTGAGTTCATGTAGAATCCCCCTGTTATTGGTAGCATTTTGGTAGCTTGCGCGTTTCTTGATTGGCTCGCAATCGCAATTCTGGACGTCGGTTGACCCGCCGTGTCACCCCTGGGGAGGTCATACCAAAGCGTTTCCAATTCATCTTCATCCAGGGCCGCGATCTTCAATTGCGCGTCAATGGTTGAATGGAAAGTGAGTGCCGCTGCGCAATCTGTTTCTCGCGTCTCAAAGCGGGCGCGTCCGTCTGGTGTCGCCTGACAACGAAAGCGCAGGCGTGTAGGCGGTGGCGGCGGGCAAGGAGAGTACGGCGCATGGAAAGTACACCTGTGACTTTGTGCGCCGATGGTGGTATTGGTGAAATTTGAGTGGCCTTGAACATAACCGATCGATAGATGCACCTTCGATGACTAATGGGAAATCACCACTTTCGGGCATTACATGCGAGCGCCAAGCCGCCATTGGTTTTGACTATTACGTTGATCCTTTCTGCGGTGATTACGGCATTTCTCAAACAGCGGAATTTCAGTTGCCCACCGACGAAGCGAAAGAACGCAAGATCGCGTGTACTGTCGCAGTGAGGCGCTTGCGCACGGATCTAGGCACGAAAATCGTGGGAAAATATCTTGCCGGTATCGATCTGGGGCGTGGCTGGACAGTCTCTTCGATTGAAGAGCTGATCAGTCTTTATCCAAGCGGAGCATTGGAAATTTTGGAGCAAAGTCTCCAAAATTTAGAGTACAAGACAAAGCGGTTGGGTGATTCGATTAAGATCGAAGAAAATAGTTCATGGTTGTTCTATTCAGCCGATCTTGCCCAATCGGATTATGTAAACAAGCAGCTCCAAAAGTTGGGCTATATTTCTGTAACCGGCGCAGACGTCGATGGCTATTGGGTCAGGATAGAGACTGAGGGATGGAGGAAACTCGCAGAGGCTAAGCAAACGTCATCTAAACGTCTCAGGCAGGCATTTGTTGCAATGTGGTTTTCACCCCAGTCCGACATTTATTATCGTGATGGAATAAAACCAGCAATCGAAGGGGCTGGCTGGGAGTGTATGAGGATCGACGCCACTGAGCACAACAACAAGATCTGCGATCAGATAGTTGCGGAGATTCGAAAAAGTCGGTTCGTGGTGGCTGACTTCACAGGCAATCGTGGAGGCGTGTATTTTGAGGCAGGGTATGCTGCTGGGCTCGGCATCCCAGTCATCTGGACTGTCCACGAGAACGACCTAAAGGAGCTGCATTTTGATACGCGGCAGTACAACCACATCGTCTACAAAAACGAAAAAGAGCTACTTGAAAAGCTAACGGCTCGTATTGGTGCAACGATTCTTTAGGGGCATTCCCCGACCTTTCCCAGCGCCAGATTTCCATTTTAACTTCCGCGGAGAACTGGCCCCCGCTAGGGATTAAAGGCCGTGGAAAGACGCACGGATTTTCGCTATTACCGCATCCACGAAAAGCCAGTCACGGGGACGCATCCCGATTTTCCCGACACCCTTTTTGTGAAACGGGGTGGGTGTTCCGAGGCCGCCCCGTCTCGCCGGGGGGATGGGGGACCGGGGGGGGGCGGGTCCCACCTGGGATAGTCGGTGCCTGATTGGTGGGTAGAAGTGCCAAGGCGGTCTTGCACAAGGCCCCTTGGTCATATCCGGGTGCGATATGTTGCGGCGCTGAATTACCCCAGAGTCCTCGTGCCGTTTCAAAAGTCGAAATACCGGACAGACAGAAAAAATCAGCACAAGAAAAGAGGCACTTATTTTTCGTAAGTGCCTCTCTATAAAGTGGTGCCAGAGGCGAGGATTGAACTCGCGACCAAAGGCTTATGAGGCCGTAATTGTGCAGCATTCTAACTGTCTCCAAAAGTCCACTACAGTCTGCACTTAATTAGCTTGTTTCAGAGGTAGAATCTGGTGTAAGTTGGAGACATGAAAGCTCAGGAGGAAGTTTTTGAAGAAAGAAAAAGTGGCCAAGAAGTGGCCAAGCAAGACGGCGAAGCGTTACCATCGCGTTATCACGTCGATTACTGGAAACAACGTCTTTACAAAAAGACATTCACGCGCGACGGAAAGCGGCACGAGGTCCAGGAGTGGTCTGTCCGATTACAGCATCTTGGCCGACGAGAAGCTTTCGCCTTGGGCTCCGCCAATGCCAGCGTTGCCGCGGCGAAGGCGAAGCAGATCGCAACCTTCCTTGAAGCAAATGGGTGGGAGCCAACGCTTGGCCAATTTAAACCCAGCGTAATTCTCAAGGCCGAGGTCTGTACCCTGGGCGAATTTCTTGAAGACGTGAAAGCTCACGCGCATTTTCAGCCGCGAACTGCACGCATCTACGAGACGAAACTGCGGAAGCTCGTTGGGGACATTGCGAACGTGGCAGCCGGAATGAAGGCGAAGTTTCATCGGATGAAGCACGACTATATCACTGGCGGACGGTTGGTGTGGCTCGCAAAAATGGACGGGGTATCGCTCGACGTGCTCACACCTGACAGCGTCAGCTTATGGCGTAATACGTACGTCGCCAAAGCCGGGGCCGATCCATTGAAGCGCAAATCAGCAGAGCGAACCGCCGCGTCTATTCTTCGTGCTGGGCGTTCACTCTTCTCCCAGGAGTCGACGCGTGTGCTCAAGGTGAAACTGCCGCCGAATCCCTTTGCCGGTGTGAAGGTGCGGGACCCCGGCCCGCAGCGTTATCACTCGACCGTCAATCCTGAGTGGCTGTTGGCCTGTGCTGAGCGCGAATTACGAACGGCTGAGCCACAGCAATACCTTGGATTGTTCTTGTGCCTATGGGGTGGTTTAAGACGCAAAGAAGCAGACTTGCTGACCTGGGCGCAGCTTGATTTTGAACAAGGCCAGCTCCACGTACGGCGCACCGAATATTTCGAGCCCAAGACGGAGGAAAGTCAGCGCGTGATCGACTTGGCGCCACAAGCCGTTGACGTGCTGCGCTCATTCAAAAACGGCGCGGCCGGTGAATTTGTCATGGATGGGTGGAGTGCAAATCCGTCGGCTTTGTATGGTTATTATCGCTGTGATCGCACCTGGCGCCATTTGTCCGATTGGCTCAAAAGTAAAGGCGTGGCCCAACGCAGTGCGATCCACACCTTACGAAAAGAAAGCGGTTCACTGATTGCTTCCACCTACGGAATCGAGGCCGCCAGGCAGCATCTCGGCCACCGAGATATCAGCACCACATCCGCGCACTATGTGGACAAGAAAAAGCGAATCGAAGTGAGCCTAGCACTCGGCACAGCAGTCAGCCTACTGCATACGCAACCAAGTTAGCGCACTCTGGAGCTTAGTCGGGACTATTGCCTTTGGGTTTTTCTATTTGTCGGAACGACTCCAGCGCGAGGTCTTCCAGCTCTGCCTCAGTTAGCAAGGCCGCATCCGTCCCGATTTCGTTCTTTAGGTTGTTGTTTTCAGGTGTGTTTTCGTGAGCAATAAAATACTCCAGCGAACAACGTGCCGCCTGGCGTTTGATGGCCATACAATCCCAATCGGTTGTTTCCTGTTCGCCTATCAGAAGCCGGTTTGGTGTTAGCGGAAGAAAAACGGCGCGTACTTTGTTGTTTTTCTCGGTGTATGGGCGAAATGGTCGCGAATCGTCGATTCGAAATAAAACGGCAGAATCGCCGAGAATTAGATTTACCCCCGAGGTTTCGATCACACGAAAATGCAATGACATAAATTGATCGGATCGAGCCTCGGGGTTGATAGGCTGTTTAAGCGCACGTAGGTGTCCGCTCTTAATTGCTTTCTCAAAACGCGATGGGAGCTGAACCTTCAGCAAAGCGACTGCTTCAGCGATGGCTGGTTTCTGCAACTCGAGCAGAATAGGTATCATAGTTCCTGCGGACTTCATGCATTTATTAACATGCGCATTGAGATCACGAGGAAGGTTCGTCTGTTTTTTAATTTCCTCAATGAATAGACTACGAAGCCACTGGCTGTCGTTTGCCATCCTGCGTTGTATGAGAGAGACAAAGGTGTCCGTGTCAGCAATGAGGTTTAGCAACCGAGTAGCGATGTAATTGCTGCTGTCTAGAAATGCCCGCCTCAAATGACGAGTTCTAACCTCGAGATGTGCGATAAACTGCGGAATCGTTGGCTCAGATACCGGGCCTGCTTGGCAAGCTTTCAACCGATTGGCCAAGTTTCCGAACTGGTTCTCTGCGTGGGTGATCTTGTCATCTACTATGGTGTCGTTCGGTTCTGTGTAGAACTGCCACTCTGCTCCCACATCTTTTATTGGTTCATTAAGCGGATTTCCGTTTGATCTAAATTCCCATGTATAGGCTGTTTTTCCCTGTTTGTGGCTGGCAAATCCTCGTTGAAGAAACTGCGGGATAAAGTGCTGATTGTTGCCAGCCATGAAAATTACGTCTGCCAATCTTCTACGGTCAATCCTGGTACACGCACAAATTCGGCGGTGTTGTTGGTCACCAATATGGCGCCGATTCGAAGCGCCTGGGCAGCTAACATCAAATCGTAGGGGCCGATTGGTTGGGCATTTGGTTTTAACCGCGCCAGGTGAGCGCGGATGAAGCCATAGTAAGTGGCGTCGCTGCACGTGTAGTCCACTTCGTCCGCGATGAGCGTTCTCAGGCTTTCCACCCGCGAACGGTAAGCTGGCACGTCAGGGCGTTTTGCGGCGCCGTATTCCAGTTCGGACAGAACGACCGACGACAGTCTGCAAAAACGAAGATTGGCCTCGAGCTTGGCTTTGATATCTGAGTCGATGCCGCGCAGATAACGCGAGAACACATTTGTGTCTGGCAGGTAGATCACGATTCGGGCATTTCCAGCCGTTCAACTTCTGGAAAGTCCGGGCATGAACCGTAAAGCTTGGACAACGCTTTTACCCGGCTGGCCTCTGCTTTCGGATCGAGAATGAGCAATCCGCGACCGGTCTTTTCGATCTGAACCGTCTTGCTGTGCAGCCGCAACGCCTTCGGCAGACGTATGGCCTGCGAGTTTCCTGATTTGAAAATCTTCGCCGTGATCGTGCTCATGTGCATACGCTGTATATACGGACAATTTTGTCAAGAATTGGCCCAGCCCACTGGGCAGAAAAGCACGTTTTCTGAAGCGCCCCGTAGTTGCGGCGGTTTTGCTCGGCCATCAAAGGGGCGAAATGCTTGGGCTTATGGGTCGTCATTCGGAGGGGCTGGCCGTTTTAGAGAATTGAGACAGCAGAGTTAATGTTCCGCCATCTGCTCAGCAAACTCGTCAACCGTGCGCTTGATGTCGCGAACGGCGTGCTCCTTGAGGTCCCGGAAGAACGAAGCGACATGCGGTTTTGTTGAGTATCGCTCCATTAGCTCCTGCGCACGGTCTCTCACCTCGACATCCCTTGGCATAGGTTGTCCGGGTACGCCGGTCTTCGTACCCGATACGACTAAACCAGTAAGCATCCCCAGCATCCGTCGATAACATTTATCGCCCAATCGGTGGGCATTGGTCAACGCCAAGTCTATAACCTCAGGGCGTTCAAACGCAAAATTCTCATGAGTATCAGAGAGGATTCTGCCCGCCGCGAGAACACTGTTGCGTTTGCCAGACCTCAGCGCGGCCATTAGTATCTTTAGGCCGGTTTCATCGGAAACAATCAGCCAAAATATCTTTGGTAGGTAGTAATCATACTCAAATCGAGGCTGCTGCACGAGCGAGCAAATCTCTTTGAGTAAAACCGGATACTTTGGATGTGCCTTAAATTTCTCAAAATTGAAATGTACTCTAAATGGGACCGGCGTGAAATGGGGTGTCTTGCGGCGAGCTGGATGTTTGAGCCGCTTCAGGAAAAATCGAACGAGTGTCTCAGGATAGCGACCGGAGACAAAAGAGAGGAAATCTTGGATCGACGAATCCTCGAGGTCCGGCACATCCGTCAGACTTCTGAGTATAGTGCGGACCTGCCGGACGGCCAAATTCGTGGGAGCGATTCCGTATCGAGGTTCGAGAATTTTGCAGCAGGCAGTAACCGTTAACGAACCAATTTTAGGAAGAAGAAAAGTGAACAATTGCAGTCCAAGCTTCTTGTCTGCACGATAAACCGCCCGCACCGCATCCATTACAAATTCTGGCCGTCCTTTTTGAAGCTTCAAAAGACTGCGGAAAATTGGTAGTGTCGCTGTCTGCGGGGGCGCCGTGAAGCGAAAATACAAGGCCAATGAATCGTTCAGTACGCCAATGTTGGCCCGAAAGGCTCTATCTAGAAGGTTGAGGATCGCGTTTGGCTTCGCTTCTCCAATGGTGTAAAGCAACTTGTAGAAAGAGTCTGCAGTGAGGCTTTCCCCTTTGCGGATTATTTCTTCCGCAAGCTCAATGGCTATGCAGGGCGACTCCTTAACGAGTGCAGGCCAGAGATACGCAGCGTCAACTGAGTCGTTATTGGCTTTTGCGAGCTTCAAATGGTTTTCAATTGCAGCAAAAAGCTTCTGGCCGTTTTTATTTCTCTTTATCAGATCGCGCACCACCGTCGCACGAAAGACGTTACGTTCTGCCTGCGACAGTTGCTCTGCTTTTTCGGCATTCTGGGAAGCTAGAGCCCAGTTCCTTTTCGGACTCGGAAACAACGGCTCATGGAGGAAAGCTCTATACAGCCGAAGTGCCACCGATGCCGAGGGGAGGCTGTTGATCGCAGCCTGGGCCGACAGGCGGATAGCCTCATCCCGGTGATCTTGGGCGGCCCAATCGAGTGCCTGCATTGCTCGCCATTGAATGAAAATATGTTTACTATTTCGGGCGACTTCGGTGATCAGGCGAAGCGCCGCTTCTTTCTCGGGTCGCCACGAGCTAATGTATTCTGTACTTACGCCTTTGCCGACTATACCGAAATCGTCTGCCAAGAGTTTGCGGAACAAAACGAGTGCAGGCCCAACTAGCTTCGGATCGTCTACATGTACAATGCCGCGGAGCGACTCAAAGGCACGGATGCGGATTTGTTTGGTATTTTCGTAGCTAACCAAGAAAGGGCTGACGGAGATGCGATCTCCGAAATAGCGGGTGGTCTCTCCGTGTTTTTCGAGAATCGTTTCGAAGAGCAGCAAAGGGGTATTTTTGTGGGAAGCGGCGTCCCCCGCATCTAACCATTCACAAGCGAGATTCACAAAAATGGCGTTGTATGCCACCGGTTTTGATTGCTCGTAGGCGGCAATTTCTTGCAGCCGTCTTATTGGATGATCGGGAAAAGGGCTGGTCGGTCGTGGATCATCTTTCCCTAAATCCCACAGGACTTCGCAGCACTCGACTAGATTGCTTGAATTGTAAGCGATGTCGCGAAGGATTGCTGCGATTAGCGCCCGTTCCTTCGACGCCAGCGCGGCGGTGTGCAGCGGTTTCTTGGAACCTTTGTTATTCGGCGTGGGCCGACGCAGAGCGGTTTTGATTAATTTCAAAGCCTGCGCCGGTTGGAAATACGCTGCAGCCTTAACCATCTCTAGAATACTAATCTTATGCGTGCTTGGACCTTTCGCGTACTGCCGCCCTATCTCGACCCAGATTCCCGCCAGCAGTGCCTCGTCGACGTTGGCCCCTCTCCTCAAACGCCAGTCAAGCTCCGCAAGATTGCGCAAAACTCGTTCAGGGCCACACTGCGCAAACGCAAAGAAAACTTTGTCGCCATAGCCCGTTGAGATTCGGTTCGCGGCAATGCAAGCCTTGCCCAGGATGTGATCAGAGAGCACATCGGGTGTAATCCGCAGCGAGCGTCCGCGACGCAGAAGAATCCCGGCCATCTCTAGCTCACCAATTGTTTGGACTAATTCTTCTCGCTTACAACCGATGAACGCACCCGCTGTCGCAAGAAACGTTTCCTCTTCCGGATAGATCGGGGCGCAGGCAGATGTAAGTTTTAGCACATCTCTTCGGAGCGTATAATTACCGGGGCCAATATTTCCGATCATTTCTTCTTGGAAACGCTCCAACACGACGAAATAAAAATCGGCATCATTCGCGAGGAGTGCCGGTTCAATTGCTTTTGTCGCGAGTAACTGGCCACCAACGACCGTGATTAAAGGGCAATCCCAAGTGGTTTTCACCAACTGGTCAGCAAGGTAGCTAAATTCTGGGCCGAGTGCTTGTTCAGCGAGTTGGTACACCTCTGTTCTGGCCAACTCTTTCAATTCGGCAAAAGAAAATATCTCCCTTGGATCATAGTTGGCCCGGGAAAATACTCCGCGAATAGAATCTATAGCCTGTGGCCGAATGGACAAAAGGAGTCTTACCTGATGCTGCGCCCGACCGGCAAAGTCCAAAAGTAGTTTCAGATCGTCCCGGCGGTGGGCGTCGTCAACCACGATTAGCGTCGGCCATGTGGGTAGTTCTCCGAGAGATTCGTTCGTCAAAGTGATTCCATCTCGGAGGAAGAGAACCCAAAGCTGTCTATCGATTTGCAGTGCCTTGATCGCGACCTCCGCTAGCAGTCGGCTTTTGCCGATACCTCCGCGACCTGTGAGTATGCCCGCCTTCGCGGAGGATTTTAGAAATGTCTCTGCCTCCAACAGCACTGCTGTTCTTCCCGTAAACTTCCAAAGGTGGTTGAAAAGACGCTTCTGTAGTCGGAACGGCGCGAAGTATTCATCCGGGGACTGAAATGGCGACAGAGGACCCATCCCCAAAAACAACTTAACCCATTGCTGTCCGAAGAATCCAACTAGTTTCCTAGCGTCGGCGGCGGCTCGGTTACGGACTTTGTGAGAGATGTCGCGACCATCCCACAATTCGAATCCCTTTTTTTTCCGGACGTAGTCACGCACCGTGCTTCCAACTTCGCTGCTAACGAAAATGATTCTGTTTGTTACTGGCTTTTCTCCCTTGAATGAAAATTTGCGGATAGCCGCTTTGGTATCAGCCAAAGAGAAATGAACCTGCTGCTTACATTGGACTAACCAACGGGTGCCGTCAGAAAAGTCGCACCATAGGTCGATTCCTCTCTGTTTCGATCCCTGCTTCCCATAATTTTTGCTATCAACCACTCCGGGTAGACTCTCGAAATAGCTGCGCGCGAATCCCTCGAATTGGTCCCAATGGAATTCAGGCGCGTTGAGTGGCAGAAACTCCGGCCGGGCAGTTACAGGAGGGGGCACTTCTTTGCTCTCCTGAACCCTTGCCAATTTTCTAGGACGTGCACGCCTTTTCATAAGTGGAATCCGTTATGGTATCAGAGTTATATTTGGCGGGGCGAGCCTTCAATCGATACTAAACCGCCGCGTCGCACGTGTATCAATCGCGCGCATTTTAATGCTCTGGAAAGTCCTAAGTTTCGCTTAGGGAATTGCGTCTCGTATTCAAAAAATGATGACAGTGGTGGTTTGACGAGGCGGCTCTTCGCAGGTTCGGGGTGCCTTCAAAGGAATAGTCGCCTCCCGAAATTACGGTATGCGGCGTACACCGTTTCCGGTAAGAGCGGTTGATTGAAGAGGAGCACATGCGTGCGGAAAATTTTCCGCATGATCACAGTGGGCGTCATTCGCAACGGTTCGACTTACTTGGGCCAGCACCTGCGCAAAAACGATTATTGGGCGGAGGGCGAACGTGCGCGTGAAGGCGAATGGATTGGAGCCGGTGCCGAAAGGTTAGGACTTACCGGCTTTGTCACTGACGCCGCGTTCAGCGCCTTGCGGCTCAACCAACATCCCGAAACCGGCGAACGTCTGACTGCGCGCGATGTGAAGGACCGCATCGCGTTTTACGACGTGCAGATTTCCGCACCAAAAGATTTCAGCGTGCTCGCCATGCTCGGCGATGAACGGCTGCAGGAGGCTTTTCGCGAGTCGGTTCACACGACGATTGCGGAGATGGAACGCTACGCCGCGGTGCGTGAGCGGCGTGGGGACGCTGCGAGTACGGACGCATATCGGCTGACTGCGAACCTAACCGCAGCGCTGTTTTTTCATGACACCTCGCGCGAGCTCGATCCGCAGCTGCACGCGCATGTCGTAATCGCGAACGCGACTTGGGACGAGTCGCGTGAGCACTGGTTCGCCTTGCAAGCCCAGCCGCTCATGCGCGCTTCGAAGTACATTCGCCAGGTGTTTTACCGCGAACTTTTCCGGAGGGCGGAAGCGCTCGGCTACGAAGCGTATGATCTGAAGCCCGACGGCTTTTCGGTCCGGGGCGTCGAGCACTTGCGCGAGCGTTTTTCGAAACGTTCGCAACAAGTGCGGTCCCGGGTTGAGGCATTCACAACGCAACACGGGCGCACACCTAGCAAGAAAGAGGTCGAGATTCTGGTGCGCGAGTCTCGCGGTCGAAAGCTCGCCGAAGTCTCCACGGCCGAGGTCCGCGCCCGTCAGCAAGCGGAACTCAGTGGAGACGAAAGGCGAGCGCTTCGGGCCGTCGTGTCTCGCGCTTTTTCGGAAAAACAACTGGAGCACGTTTCCATTGGACGTCCGGAGGACGTATTGGAAGCGTCAATACGCCATGTCTTCGAACGCAACAGTGTCGCGCGTGAGGACGAAGTCCTGGCCGCGGCTTTGTTGCTTCAACCGGAGTTTTTCGACTGGAAGGGGCTCCGCGCTGCATTCGAACACCATCCCGATTTGGTGCAGCACGACGGGGAACTGACCCTGCGGGAAATTGTGCGCGAAGAATATCGCGCTCTCCGCGACGCGCAGAGTCTGCGCAATGGTTATTTGCCTCTTGGGCACAAAGACGATCTGCCCGATGAACTCACGCCGGGGCAGCGCACAGCTGCGGGAAAACTTTTGCAGAACAAAGACGGCATCGCGATATTGGTCGGCGATGCCGGCACGGGCAAAACGACTTTGCTCGGTGCCTTGGAGGACGCACACCGGCTCAATCGCGGTATGCCGTTCATCGCGTTGGCGCCGACCACCAAAGCGAGAGACGGTTTGCGCGAGAGCGGGTTTAAAGATGCGGAGACCGTGCAGCGCTTTCTGGTGCAAAAGCCGACGGGACTGCGCGGTCGTGTTGTCCTTGTCGATGAGGCTGGGTTGTTGTCGAGTCGTCAACTCGCGGAACTTTTCCGACACGCGGTCGAACAACGTTTCCGCGTGCTTTTGGTCGGCGATCCGAAACAGCACTACAGCGTCCAACGCGGCGATGCGTTGCGCCATGTGGTAAAGCACGCTCAGTTGCCGGTGGTCAGGCTTTCGGAGGTGCTGCGGCAGCGCGATCCCGCCGACCGGGAAATCAGCCGCTTGCTTGGCGAGGAACGCTCGTGCGAAGCGTTTGGTCAGGCCCAGGCGCGCGGCATGGTAAGCGAACAAACCGACGAGGACAAATTATTCGAACTCGCGGCAGACCACTACGCGCGCAATCGCGCCGAAGGAATCGATACGCTGGTTGTGATTCCGCTCTGGGATGAAATTGATCGTTTCAGTTTGAAAGCGCACGAGGCGTTGCGCCGGCACGGTGTTCTCGGCGAAGAAATGGTCGAGCGCGCGACGCTGCAGCCGGTGTCGCGGACGGCAGAGCAGAAAATCCATTGGTCGCAATATCAGCTCGGCGATCAGCTGTACTTTGTGCGTGAGACACGGCAGACGCGCCGCGGCCAAAGCGCGGAGGTGATCGGCATCGAGCGGGATGGCTTGCGCGTGCGCGGCGACCGTGGGCAGGAGTTCAAAGTCACGCGCCGACACCAGGCGGCCTTTGAAGTGGCGCGAAAAGTCATGCTGCCGGTGGCGGCGGGCGATCGGATTTTGATTCGGGCGCGCGGAGGCGACTTCAAAAATGGTGAAGTCGCCGAAGTGGCTCGGGTCGATGTCACACAGAACGAAATCTTTCTTGCCGATGGTCGACGGTTGCCGAATGAGCTAAAGACGTGGACGTACGCCCACGCGCTGACCTCGTATCGCGCCCAAGGCATGACGGTGGACGAATCGATTTTGGTCCTTGGGCATCAGTCCGCCGAAACCTTAGGCCAGAGGCAATTTTACGTCGGCAACACGCGCTATCGTGAGCGGCATCATCTCTACGTCGCTTCGCATGAAACCGTGGTGCGCCGGCTGCGGCATTTGCAGGAAGACCGCGAACTCGCCACGGAATTTATGGACCGGCAAAACTTGACGCATACGCACTCGCGTTTTGAACGCATGCAGGAGCGCATCCGTCATTGGATGCATTGGCAGCAACGGCAAAATCAGGGTGAACGGCAGGGGATGCGCGTATGAGCTTCGAACGACCAGGTCGGCCAATTTTTGAAATGACGCCGCGGGCGCCCAGCGTGACGTTCGACGACGGCAACGTGCGGCTCAATTTGCCGTATCACGATTACGTGGAGGCCTGTTGGACTTATCGTGAGCCCGATACCGTCACAGTAAAAATCGCTAAATGGATCATCGCTTTGCGCGGACACAATATGAATCTGTTGTTCGCGGCATTAGAGGAGCAGTCCCTACAGTCAGTCAAAGCCCGTCCCGAACTGGCGCTGGACCCCAAGCAGGAGGTGGATTCATACGTGGTAGAGATCACGTTTTTGCCACTTCAGTCCACGCCTTCAGCAAATCAGCCCAAGCGTGGAGCGAGCAAAGGGCAGCTCTATCTCAAACCAAGTGGTTGGATGGCGTAGTGAAAGTTACAATACAGAATAACAAAAGGTAAGTTTATGAATACCAAATTATCAAATCAATCGGTTGCTGTAGACAGCGGGATAGCGTCACGAAAATTTTGCAAGGCCAGGACGATTGCTGATCGCTTAGGGCTTTGCCCAAAGACGATCTTCCGCTGGGCGAATGACGGGAAGATCGCTCGCCATAAGATCAATGCTCGGGTCGTACTCTTCGACGAAGGGGAGGTGATCGCATTCGTCGAATCGGCGCGAATTGATATCAATCTCCGCCATGTACAGCGCGCCGTTTAAACACTGCACGGGCCACCGAAGAAACTATCGCTTCGACATTCCAGTCGCATAGAGCATGGTTGGATTGTCCGGCTGTTTTCTGCACCCATGATACAATCTGCATTTCGATCCCCCTCGAAAATTATTCCACTGGCGAGGATTCCCTCCCGTACATTTGTATATCCCATCATCGCTTTGTTTTTTGTCATCCACTTGTCCGCAGTGGCGTCTGCGAAAGAGGAGCCAGCGGCACACGACTGGCACGATGTAGCCAAAATCAGGGGCTTCAGTGATCAGCAGATCAGCACGCTTGAGCGCGAGGGATTCTTAATTGTCGATGAATCTTTGAAACAGGCGTACCAAATTTATGCCAAAGGAGAATCGATAAGCTTTTCGAAGCAGTGGGTATCTGACGAAAAACTTGCCGGTACTCTCATCACGAGCGATGTCGTGATTGCGGCGTCCAATACCTGTCTTGATCAATCATTCTTGGAAAATGAAGCGCGGCAAATGGTGGTGGTTCGCAATTGGCTTCAAGGGTTGTGGGATGCCCTGCCAAGTTCGACGCTCAAGGCGACTCCTGGCGAGGCCGGCTTGCTTGCGGAAGGACTAAACCACGCGCGCTTCGTGCTTGCCGTTCCTTTGACTTTACTGGGTGGAGAGACGTCGGACTTAGATCGGCCCACGCGCGAACGAGTCAAAGAGGAACTAGGTCGTATCGAGGCTGCCGCGGAGGTCATAGGTCCGCCCTGGTGTGAAGGGCAGACCATTGATTACCGAACCATGCGACCGCCGGAAATGTATCGGGTGAGCCCGGTGCTGACAGGTTTTTTCCAGACAAGGTTTTGGCTGAGCCAACTGAAATTTAACGTCGAGCGAGACCGCGATCTGGTGGCGATGTTGATTTTGAGCGACTTGGATTCGCGACGAGATCGCTACGTTGAGTTAGGTTTTAACTCGATCAAACAAGGCTGTTTTAATCCAGAGGGTAGTTGGCGGATGGAGTCCATGTTTCAGCAAGAAGCATATCTTCATAACCATCGCGCACCTTCATTGCTGAAGACATTAGCTGACATTCGCACAGCAAAATCGGCGAAACTGGACTCCGCTAATATTATCAGGACGCACGACGAAGAGGTTATCTTACCGCCCGTGGTTCTCCAAAGGACTAAAGAATCATCCGTTATTTTGCCGCATTTGGATGCGAATCGAACCGGTCTTGCGGCTGGAGCATGGCTGAAGTTTCGGATCGCCCGTGATCAGTTTGACGCCGGCGAGCTCAAGCAAATCGATGCCCTGCCAGGGCGAATGTCTCGCTTTGGCACGGGCGGAGCATACTTTTATGCACTCCAATCGCTCGCGGCAGAAACAGACGCAGCAGCAGTGCCGCTATTTCATCACGAACGCTGGAAATTGAAGTCGCTCCAAACGGCGCTCGCTGGTTGGGCACACTTCAGTGCTGACCGTCCTTTTCATGCACGGGTGGCTTGTTGTACGTCCAGCGGCGGCGTCGCTACTGGAAACATCGTGATAGAGCCGGTTCCCGTTTTTTGGGCTAGAATGGCTGATTACTTGGAGCAGGCGGCTGACATGGAATTGTCGTATGATTCAAGTGCGCGAGTCATCGCAGAAGCAGTCGAAGCGCGGTGGTGGGCTCGCAAGATTGCCCAGCTCGGCACAGGTACGCCACCTCGGGAATGGATCAACGAGATTGCTGAGTTATCTGATTGGAGCCAGACCAGTCCGGCGCAGGTGGAGGCAATGAAAAAATTGCCTGTTTTGAAACCTTCCGAGCCGTTACCGAACCAAACAGAAGATTCAATAGGCGCCCAAGAAAATCTTGAACCTCAGCGGGTGCGTACGTACGAGCCGTTGCTGGCAGCACTGACGGATTGGGCGCAACAATGCGAAACAACGGGGAAGGCACCCTACGCAGGTCCGCCTTTCGGCAAACGCTGGCGTGGAAGCGCCTCAGTTCGGCACTTGGCCCGTGACTGCCGTCATCTAGAGGCACTATGCCAAAAACAACTTCGCGGAGTGGAGTTTGACGCAGAGGATCGTTGGTTCCTCCAGGAGTTTTGTTCCGATCTCAGGCCGATTTGCTTCGACTATAGCTCATTCGGCGGGCGGGTTGAGGACACGGGGGCGCGCGTACTGCCATTCCCGGAAGCCGGAATGAAGACGGTTTTCCACGCCGGTGTAGGTCGACCAGCAGTCGTTTATGTGCTCTATCCGATAGGAGGTAAGCTGGCCTTATTGCGAGGCGCTGTGCTCACCTATTGCAATTTCACTCGTGACAATGCACTGACGCACGAGGATTGGCGCCGGGAGTTGGATAGAAATTCCACTGAAGGACGTCCGTCCTGGCTTGAACCGCTGTTTGCGCCTTAATGCGTGGAACTTCGAATGGCTGGTGGGTTACGGACGCGTTTAAATAAAGGGGGCAGCGGCGTTGTTTACACCGGTTGTGTCTGCTTCGTATCCGGGCGCTTACTTTGCTGATCCTGACGACACAAGTATTGGCACCGGTGCATAAAAGTAATCGGGATCCCCTTTGTTTTTGGCTCCCGAAAGGGATTGGTTGAAAGTGGCCAAGAAATGGCCAAGCGTGATAAATCGGGTACAAAAAAAGAGGCACTTATTTTTCATAAGTGCCTCTCTTTAAAGTGGTGCCAGAGGCGAGGATTGAACTCGCGACCAAAGGCTTATGAGTCCTCTGCTCTACCACTGAGCTACTCTGGCGAAACCTTGACCTGTCGAACTGTTACGAACGAAGGGCGTTTCTTCAATTTCGAATTTTTTGCACCGTACTGTCACCGCGATGTGCGAGGTGCCAACCGGGTTGGCGAAAAACTGTAATCATTGAAAAACGAGTGGCGGGTATTACGCGTTCGTCGAGCACCGTGACAAGCAATTTCGACAGTCCTAGGAACGCGTTACGATGAGCTCGGTTGATCGCAGCGGTTGGCGTCGTCCCTCCTCGATTGATCTGTCCACGAATTTGGAAGGGAATATCGATTACAAGCTGCCAGCGGTGACAGGGTGGAGGAAGGGGGCAGAGGTTTTGCCAGCTTAGGGTGAGGCGAAATTTTATACTGTTCTTTCGGCCTTTAAGCGCACCGAATGCCGTTCTGGCGAAGATATTAATCCGAGGGAGGAACCGGTGGTTAAGGCATCGGTCGTTTGGCCCGCATTGATTTGGCCATTTTGCTTCACGCAACACGCTTCGGAACAGCCCTGTTTAATATTTAACATCTTTTTTCCACAGGCGCATTATATAATTTAGCAACGAATTTACTGCGCGTCTGAATTGCAAATTATTATAGATTTGAGTGTGACCATTTCGTAATAAGTACGCTAATCACGGCTCATCCTTAAGAATCATGTGGCAAGGAAGATAGGCAATAAATTATAGAAACAAATTACTGTAATTGTAATGAAATCACTAATCAATTTACGGGCAAAACGTGAGCTTGTGAATTATCGCTATCGAGGCGTTATGCAGAGGCAATGAGAGCGCGCCGACACCTCACTTGTTATCTTGAATGTTATATAGTTTTCATGTTTTCCAATTTTCACCACCAGAGTTTTGCGTGCGCCGATTTGCTGGAAGGCGGATCTGGACCAGCGAAATGATATAAGCATATGGGTAGACTTTTCGCACGACTCCTGCTCTCTGCCGTAACGTTCCTCCTGGTAAGTTTCTTGGGTGGTACTGCCTTCGCTTCCTCGGCTACTGCGACCGTCGGCCAGTCAGTCACGTTTTCCGTTACCGCAAGTGGAACGGCTCCATTTACCTATCAATGGTCGAAAAACGGCGTGGCAATTAACGGTGCTACGTCGGCCAGCTACGTGATCAACCCTGCGGCAACAACCGATGCTGCGAGCTATTCCGCTACGGTGACCAACGCGGCCGGCACGACAACCTCAGACAATGCAGTGTTGACCGTGAACGCCGCGCCCGTGGGACCGACGATCACGACCCAGCCATCGGCGCAGTCGGTGACAGCAGGCCAATCTGCGTCGTTTACGGTGGCGGCAACAGGGTCGGGCACTTTGACGTACCAATGGACGAAGGGCGGTAGTAATATTGCCGGAGCAACCTCGGCGACCTACACAATCGCGGCCACGACGAGCGCAAATGCCGGGACCTACGCGGTGGTTGTGACCAACGCGGTGAATTCTGTGACATCCACCGCAGTAACATTGACGGTGAACGCCGCGCCGGTAGGACCGGCGATCACGACCCAGCCCTCGGCGCAGTCAGTGACGGCCGGGCAGTCGGCATCGTTTACGGTAGTGGCGACGGGGTCCGGCACGCTGACGTATCAATGGACGAAAGGTGGCAGTAACATTTTAGGTGCAACATCGGTCACCTATTCGATTCCGAGCACGACGAGCGCGGACGCTGGGAGCTACGCAGTGGTTGTGACCAACGCGGTAAGTTCAGTCACGTCAACGGCGGTGACCTTGACGGTGAACGCCGCGCCGGTGGGACCTTCGATCACGACGCAGCCTTCGGCGCAGTCGGTGACAGCGGGGCAGTCGGCATCATTTACGGTCGCGGCGACGGGGTCCGGCACGCTGACTTATCAATGGACGAAAGGTGGCAGTAACGTTTCAGGTGCAAACTCGGCGACGTATGCGATTGCGAGCACAACGAGCGCAAACGCTGGGAGCTACGCGGTGATTGTGACCAACTCGGTAGGGTCGGTGACGTCAGCGTCCGTGACGCTGACGGTAAACGCCGCGCCGGTGGGTCCCTCGATCACGACGCAGCCTTCATCGCAATCAGTCACAGCGGGGCAGTCGGCGTCATTTACGGTAGCAGCGACGGGCTCGGGCACGTTGACTTACCAATGGACGAAGGGTGGCACCGCCATTTCAGGAGCGACCTCGGCGACCTTTTCGATTCCGAGCACGACAAGTGCGGACGCTGGGACCTACGCGGTGGTTGTGACTAATTCGGTGAGTTCGGTGGCGTCCGCGGCGGTGACCTTGACGGTGAACGCCGCGCCGGTAGGACCAACCATCACGACACAGCCTTCATCGCAATCAGTCACCGCGGGGCAGTCGGCATCATTTACGGTGGCGGCGACGGGGTCAGGCACGTTGACGTATCAATGGATGAAGGGCGCCAGTAACATTTCAGGAGCAACCTCGGCGACCTATACAATTGCGAGCACGGCGAGCGCAAACGCTGGGAGCTACGCGGTGATTGTGACCAACTCGGTAGGGTCGGTGACGTCAGCGTCCGTGACGCTGACGGTAAACGCCGCGCCGGTGGGGCCGTCGATTACGACGCAGCCTTCGGCGCAGTCGGTGACAGCGGGGCAATCGGCATCATTTACGGTGGCGGCGACGGGCTCGGGCACGTTGACGTATCAATGGACGAAAGGTGGCAGTAACATTTCTGGTGCGAACTCGGCGACGTATGCGATTGCGGCCACGACGAGTGCAGATACTGGGACCTACGCGGTGGTTGTGACCAACGCGGTGAGTTCGGTCACATCCACGGCCGTAACGTTGACGGTGAACGCCGCGCCGGTGGGACCTTCGATCACGACACAGCCTTCGGCGCAATCAGTGACGGCAGGCCAGTCGGCATCGTTTACGGTAGCAGCGACGGGGTCAGGCACGTTGACTTACCAATGGACGAAGGGTGGGACCGCAATTTCAGGAGCGACAGCGGCGACCTATACGATTGCAAGTACGACGAGCGCAAACGCTGGGACCTACGCGGTGGTTGTGACTAACGCGGTGAGTTCGGTGACGTCCGCGGCGGTGACCTTGACGGTGAACGCCGCGCCGGTAGGACCAACCATCACGACACAGCCTTCATCGCAATCAGTCACCGCGGGGCAATCGGCATCATTTACGGTGGCGGCGACGGGCTCGGGCACGTTGACGTATCAATGGACGAAAGGTGGCAGTAACATTTCTGGTGCAACTTCGGCAACCTATACGATTGCGAGCACGACCAGTGCGGACACGGGGACCTATACGGTGGTGGTGACCAACGCGGTGAGTTCAGTAACGTCAACGGCAGTGACCTTGACGGTGAACACCGCGCCGGTGGGACCTTCGATCACGACACAGCCATCGGCGCAGTCAGTGACGGCAGGCCAGTCGGCATCATTCACGGTGGCGGCGACCGGTTCGGGGACCTTGGCATATCAATGGACGAAAGGTGGCACCGCCATTTCAGGAGCGACAGCGGCGACCTATACGATTGCAAGCACGACGAACGCAAACGCTGGAACCTACGCGGTGGTTGTGACTAACGCGGTGAGTTCGGTGACGTCCGCGGCGGTGACCTTGACGGTGAACGCCGCGCCCGTAGGACCAACCATTACGACACAACCTTCGGCGCAGTCGGTGACAGCAGGCCAGTCGGCATCGTTTTCGGTGGCGGCGACGGGCTCGGGCACATTGACGTATCAATGGACGAAAGGTGGCAGTAACATTACTGGTGCAACTTCGACAACCTATACGATTGCGAGCACGACCAGTGCGGACGCGGGGGCCTACGCGGTAGTGGTTACTAACGCGGTGAGCTCAGTAACGAGTACGTCTGTTTCGTTGGCGGTGGCGCAAAATTCAGCTGCTACTGGCCCCGATGGGTCGGCAGCTTCCGCTACCGGTGGATCGGCCGGCCAGACCGTTTTGGTTTCGACGGCAGCTGATCTTAAGAACTATGCAAGCTCGACGGCACCTTACATAATTAACATATCGGGTGTTATTAATCTGGGCGGGGCCGTCCTGGTGAAAACCAATAAGACGATTCAAGGCGCGGATGCTAGTGCCACAATTGTTGGCAGTCTCGATCTGAGCAGCGGCGGCGTGAATAACGTTATTATCCGCGGCCTCACCATTACGAATCCAGGGACCACCATTGTCAATGGAGCCTACACCGACGGCGGCAGTGGTATAATTATACGAAATGCCTCTAATATATTCATTACGCATTGCACGCTTTTTGACTGCGCGGGTGATTTGGTCGAAATCAGCAATGGCTCGGACAATGTCACGCTTTCCTGGTCGGAATTTTATTATACCAGCGCCCAAGCCGTCCATCGCTCCGCCGTGCGGACGGGCATAGCCAAAGTCGAGACCAAGCCGCTGCATATTACGCTGCATCATAATTGGTGGTCGGACAATTGTGATACAAACATGCCTTCCGGTACTTTTGGATATCTGCATCTCTATAATAATTATTCCAAGGTGCCGACGAGTACCTCTGGTACAACGTCCAGTGATAACTCGCAGTTTTTCATCGAGCGCAATGTTTACGACCAGGTGAAGGATGCGCTGTATAAGGAAAACGTGGATGCCACGCAGGCTGCCGGGCGTATTCGAAATATCGGCAGCGTCTTTACAAACTGCACAGGTAAAGCCGCGGATGCCGGTAACGATGTCGTGTTCACGCCTCGCTACTCTTACGAACTGCTGCCGGCCGCGGATGTGGCCACTGTTACGACCCAGCTTTCAGGCAATACGGCGGGAGCCGCTTCGGCCACACCCGCGTCCTCGACAGCTACCATTTTAGGACCGACCGACGTCGTTGTGCCTGGCGCAGCCTTCACGCTGACCGCAGTTCCGAATGGCTTCACGGGTGTTTCATATCAATGGCGGTTGAATAATTTCGATATCTCCGGTGCAACCTCGGCTGCCTACATGGTTTCGTCCGCGCAAAGTGCCAACGCAGGCGCCTATTCGGTTGTAATCGGACTTGCTGCAGGCGACTCAGTGGTGAGCTCGTCTCTGATTGTCACGCTGGGAACCTCGGCCGGTTCCTCGTCGTCGAGTGGGTCTTCCTCATCGTCATCCAGCAGCGGAGCGGCATCGGCAAGCGCCTCGGGCGGTGGAGGTGGTGGCGCGCCCAGTTTATGGTACGTGGCGCTGATTGGGCTGCTCGCACTGGCCCGGGCAAAAAAGAAACTCGTCTGTTGATTTGGGCATTGTGTTCGGCCGGAGAGGACCGCGCGTGAGGCAATGCCGGCACGGCAGGTTCTGAATATATTAGCGATTAATTGTAGTTCGGTAATTTGGTGCGTTTCCGGTCGGTCCGGTAAGGATTTGACGGATTTTATGAATCAATAGACGCGCGCCTTTTGGTTCTTTTGAGTTAGATTCAATCCGATCGCAGATCGCCCGGGTAATTTGTCGTCTTTGAGCTTGCGTCGTTCTTTCCAGACTGGTCAGCTGACCCTTCCATTTTCTGTTTAGATCACCGCGTTGTTGACCGCAGGGTCGATGTCGCTTCTTCACCGAAAACTCGCGATCAACCTCGTCGATTTTTCAAGTCCACATTTTTTTCGAGAAAGTGCTTGCCGACAATTTGCCGGTTGGTAGTTTCCGCGTCTTTTCCTCATTTCCTGACCATCTTCGATATGCCGACCATCAATCAACTCGTGCGCAAAGGACGTCGCAAAGTGCGCGCCAAGTCCAAATCACCGGCCTTGGCGGGTAACCCTTTCCGTCGCGGCGTCTGCGTTCAGGTCATGACCCGTACGCCGAAGAAGCCCAACTCCGCCATCCGTAAGGTGGCCAAAGTGCGCCTAACGAACGGCAGCGAAGTCATTTCGTACATTCCTGACGAAGGACATAACTTGCAGGAGCATTCGATCGTCCTCGTACGCGGTGGTCGCGTTAAGGATCTTCCTGGCGTCCGCTATCATATTGTACGTGGCACGCTCGATGCCACCGGCGTTGAAAAACGTCGCCGCAGCCGCTCCAAATACGGCGTCAAACGCCCGAAGGCCGCCAAGTAAACCGTTCTTTAAACACTCTATTTCGTCATGTCACGCCGCCACAGAGCAGAAAAACGTACCGTCGTCCCCGACATCCGCTATAGCAGCCCGCTTGTGGCGCATTTGGTGAATGTCATCATGAAGAGCGGCAAGAAGAACCTTGCCCAACGCATCGTTTACGGTGCGTTCGAGAAAGTCTCCGAGAAGCTTGAGAAGGGAGATCCCGTTGATCTGCTCATTGGCGCGCTGGAAAACGCCCGCCCCCGCCTTGAAGTCAAGAGCCGCCGTGTCGGTGGTGCGACTTATCAGGTGCCCGTTGAAATTTCGTTTGAACGTCAGGAGAGCTTGGCATTGCGCTGGATTGTTGACGCCGCTGGATCGCGCAAAGGTGTGCCGATGAAGGACGCACTCGCCGCCGAGATCGTTGATGCCTATAACAACACAGGCACCGTGGTTAAGAAGAAAGAAGACACCCATAAGATGGCCCAGGCGAACCGCGCCTTCGCCCACCTCCGCTGGTAATTTTAGACCAGCCCGTAACCATGTCCAACGCTGCCTCACCTGCTATTATTGTCGTTACAGACAAGGCTAAGATTTCCCCGGTCAACTCCAAGGACCGTCCTTTCCCGCTCGAATGGACGCGTAACATTGGTATCGCTGCGCACATTGATGCCGGCAAGACCACGGTAACTGAGCGCATTCTTTTTTATTCAGGCGCAGTCCACAAGATGGGCGAAGTGCACGAAGGCACGACGGTCACCGATTGGATGGAGCAGGAGCGTGAGCGTGGTATCACCATCACCGCAGCCGCCATTTCCTGTGCGTGGAACGCCTCTTGGGGTCCTTGGAAGGGCATCAAGCAACGTATCAATATTATTGATACCCCAGGACACGTTGACTTCACCGCCGAGGTCGAGCGCTCGCTTCGCGTGCTTGATGGCGCCGTCGCCGTTTTCTGCGCCGTCGCAGGCGTGCAGCCCCAATCCGAAACAGTCTGGCGCCAAGCCAACAAATATCGCGTCCCGCGCATCGCTTTCATCAATAAGATGGATCGTGTCGGCGCCGATTTCTTCCGCGCGATTTCAGAAATGCGTGAGAAGCTGAAGGCTAACGCTCATCCTCTTTTTATCCCGATTGGCAAAGAAGAGAATTTTGCAGGGGTGGTCGATTTGGTTCAGAATGTAGCTTACTCGTTCGAAGAAGATCCGACTGACGTTCTCGGGATGAATCCTAAGACGATTCCGATCCCCGCCGAATACGCTGCACAGGCCAAGGAGTACCGCGATAAGCTGATCGAAGCCGTTTCGGATTTCGACGACGTCATTGCTGAGAAATATCTCAACGGCGAAGAGCTCACCGTTCCGGAGCTGATGCTCGGTGTTCGTAAGGCCACTATTTCGCTCCAATTTACGGGCGTAGTTCCTGGTTCGGCTTTCAAGAAGAAGGGCGTGCAGCGTCTCCTTGATTGCGTTGTCAATTACCTCCCGAGCCCGATCGACGTTCCTCCCATGCAAGGGCAGGATAGCGATGGCAAGATGGTAGAGGCCGTTGTCAGCGATAAGGCCAAGCTCGCTGGTCTCGCTTTCAAGCTCTGGAATGATCCTTTCGTTGGTCGTCTCGTTTTCTTCCGCGTTTATACCGGACAGCTGCCGCGAGGCATGTCCCTTTATAATCCGCGTACCCGCCGCACCGAACGCGTTTCTCGCCTTGTCCTCATGCGGGCCATCGAGCGCGAAGAAATTGAAGTCGCTTACGCCGGAGATATTTGTGCGGTAGTCGGTATCAAGGACGTGATCACCGGCGATACGCTGTGTGACGAGGATTACGATATCCGTCTCGAGCCACCATCTTTCCCCGAGCCTGTCATCTCGATGTCGATCGAGCCGAATTCCAAGGCCGACCAGGAAAAACTCGGTATTGCGCTACAACGTCTCGTGGCTGAGGACCCGACCCTGCGCGTCAAGACCGACCAGGATACGGGGCAGACCATTCTTGCCGGCATGGGCGAACTCCACCTCGAAATCATTATCGATCGCATGAAGCGTGAGTTCAAAGTCGAAGCGACTTCGGGCAAACCGCAGATTGCTTATCGCGAAACGATCTCCAAGGCAGCCGACGGCGAAGGCAAATTCATCCGTCAATCGGGTGGTAAAGGCCAGTACGGTCACGTCGTCATCAAGCTCGAGCCGAATGAAAAAGGTAAGGGCGTTGAGATCCTCAACGAAACCGTTGGCGGCTCGATCCCGAAGGAATTTATCAAACCTGCGACGGAAGGTATCCGCGAAGGTACGAACAATGGTACGGTTGCCGGTTACCCGGTGGTCGACGTCATCGTGCGTATCATCGATGGATCATTCCACGAGGTGGACTCATCCGAACTCGCCTTCAAGATGGCTGGTATCTTCGCGTTTAAGGACGCGATGAAGAAATCCAACCCGATTCTCCTTGAACCCATCATGGGCGTCGAAGTCACGACTCCCGAGGAATACCAGGGCGATCTCATGGGCGACATCAATCGTCGCCGCGGTCAGATCCAAGGCATGGAAAACAAATCCGGCGCCTGCATCATCTCCTCCCATATTCCGCTGGAGCTCCTCTTCGGTTACGTCACAGACATTCGCTCCCTCTCAAAGGGTCGTGCATCTGCTTCGATTACGCCTTCGCACTTTGCCCAGGTGCCGAATGCTTCACTTCTGAAAATTGTGGAGAGCTCTTCGAAGGCTCCAGCCCGTACTTAAACCCTCGTTCTTTTACCGCCATGAAAGGCCAACGCATTCGCATCAAACTCCAAGGCTTCGACTATCGCGTGATCGACCAGTCGGCCACGGAGATTGTCGAGACCGCCAAGCGCTCCGGCGCCCGCGTGTCCGGCCCGATCCCGCTTCCGACCCGTATCGAGAAGCTCTCGGTCAATCGCTCTCCGCACGTCGACAAGAAGTCGATGGAGCAGTTCGAGACCCGCACACACAAGCGTCTCATCGATATCATCGAGCCGACCGCCCAGACGGTGGACGAGCTCAAGAAGTTGAACCTTCCGTCCGGCGTCGACATTACCATCAACGTATAAAATTTCGTATCCTCACAGTTCATACATAGCAGTTGCCCATGTGCGCCCCGCGCACCGCTGGGTCCCTCGCTAATGTAGGTTCAAAACGGAAAACCTCCACCTACCACTTAGCCCATGATCTCTACGCTCCTAGGCAAAAAAATCGGAATGACGCAGGTCTACGACGCTCAAAACGTCCTGATCCCCGTCACCGTGGTTGAAGCCGGTCCCTGTCCGGTCGTCCAAGTAAAGACGACCCAGGTCGACGGCTACAACGCCGTTCAACTCGGTTTCTCCATCAAGAAGGCCAAGAACAGCGCCAAAGCTGAACAAGGCCACGCGAAAAAGGCCGGTCTCGAAGAGACGCCTCGCGTTCTTGGCGAAGTTCGCCTCGAAGCCGCATCCACTCTCAAGGTTGGCGATATCGTCACAGTAAGCGCCTTCAATGAAGGCCAGCTGATTGACGTCATCGGCATCACCAAGGGCAAAGGCTTTCAAGGTGTGGTCAAACGTTTCCGTGTTGCCGGCGGTCCCGCCGCGCACGGTTCGATGTTCCACCGCCGCATTGGTTCCATCGGTCAGAGGCAGACGCCCGGCCGCACGTGGAAGAATCAGGCAATGCCTGGCCACATGGGCAGCGAAAAGCGCACGGTGCAGAACCTGCGTATCGTGAAGGTTCTCCCCGAGAAAAACCTTCTCCTCGTCAAGGGTGCGATCCCCGGTGCAAACGGCGACGATGTCATCGTCCGCTCCGCCCTCAAAGGTCAGCCCAAGAAAGCCTGAACAACCTGAGGATATAGCCAATGAAGCTTAAAGTATTTACACCTGACGGCACCACTTCCCGCGAAGAGGAATTTGCCGGATTCCCCACGTTTGAAGGCGATAAGGGCCTCCAGGCCGTGAAGGAAGTCATCGTCGCTATCAACGCCAACAACCGCCTGGGCACCCACTCCACGAAAACTCGTGGCGAAGTCCGCGGCGGTGGTAAGAAACCGTGGAAGCAGAAGGGCACAGGCCGCGCCCGCGCCGGTTCCATCCGCTCGCCCCTCTGGGGTGGTGGTGGCGTTGTGTTCGGTCCCAAACCACGCGACTACTCCAAGAAAATCAACGCCAAGGTCAAAGCCCTTGCGTTCAGCCGCGCTCTTTTCGATCGCCTCACCGCTGGTGACATCGACGTCATTGAACGTTTCGAGTCAGCCACCAAGAAGACCAAGGAGGTCAATCAGATCATCGGCCGCATCGCTCCCAAGGGTAAAATCCTCGTGGTCGACGCTCCTTTTACTGCCGAAGCCGCTCACGCCACGCGCAACATCCAGCGCGTCAGCCTGCAGGATGCTTCCAAGCTCAACACCCTCGATCTCGCTCAGTACAAGAAGATCATCGTTTCCTCTGCTGCGCTCGAGAAAATCATCGCCCGCGTCAACGGAGGTCAGTCATGAACCCAGGTAACGTCCTCAAGCTCGTCCGTCTCACGGAAAAATCGAACAAGCTCTCGTCCGAACTCGGACAGTACACGTTCGAAGTTTTCTCCGACGCCACCAAGCACACCATCGCTGAAGCCGTTGAAAAGACCTTCAAGGTCACGGTCACACGCGTGAACGTCCAAAATTACCGCGGCAAAAACAAGAAGAGCCGCCAGGGCCGCCCCAGCACGACTTCCGACTACAAGAAGGCGATCGTGACGCTCAAATCGGGCGACAAGATCGAACTCGTCTAACCGAAGCCTACCGGAAAACACCAACATGGCTATCAAACCTTTCACCCGCCCGCTCACACCTTCCCAGCGCTTTACATCGCTGAACGATGCCAAAGGCGTTTCCAGCAAACGCCCCGAGCGCTCTCTCACTGAGCCCAAGCCGAAGACCGGTGGACGCAATGTCTATGGTCGTGTCACTTCCCGTCATCGCGGTGGTGGTCATAAGCAGCTCTATCGCATCATCGATTTCAGGCGCGATATTCTCGACCAGCCCGCAAAGGTGCAGGCGCTCGAATACGATCCTAATCGTACCGCCCGTCTCGCGCTTGTCTCGTATCCGAACGGCGAGAAGCGTTACATCCTTGCACCCGACGGTCTGCAGGTTGGCGCAATGCTCATGACCTCCAACAAGGCCACGACCAACGATTTTCTGGTGGGCAACAACTTCCCGCTAGAGCTCATCCCGCCGTCGACCAAGGTTCACGCGGTTGAGCTCGTCCCTGGACGTGGTGCGCAGATCGCACGTTCCGCGGGTGCTGCCGTCGAACTCGTTGCCGTTGAAAATGGCAAGGCCACTTTGAAAATGCCGTCCGGTGAGCTTCGCTTCGTTCATCCGAAGTGCCGCGCCACCATCGGCACCGTTGGCAATCTCGATCACAACAAGCAGTCCCTCGGCAAGGCCGGCCGCAAGCGCTGGCTCGGCGTTCGTCCGACGGTTCGTGGTGTCGCCATGAATCCGGTCGATCACCCCAACGGTGGTGGTCAAGGCAAGTCCAAGGGCGGTGGCGGTCGTCAACAGCTCGTTTCCCCTTGGGGCCAGCTCGCGAAGGGCTTCCCGACCCGTCGTCGTTCGAAACTCTCGAACAGCTCCATCATCACCCACCACAACGGCCGCAAGCCGCGCGGCAGGAAGTAACCCCGATCTTTTCGTACCATGGCACGTTCCATCAAAAAAGGCTTCTTCGTTGATCTGCACCTGCTCGAGAAGATCGAGAAGGCGACCAAGGCCGGCGCCCACAAGCCCATTCAGACTTGGTCGCGTCGTTCGACCATCACGCCCGATTTCATCGGTCACACCTTCAATGTTCACAACGGCAAGGCCTTTGTCGCCGTGTACGTCACTGAAAACATGGTCGGTCACAAACTCGGCGAATTCTCTCCCACGCGTGTCTTCAAGGCGCACGGTGGCATGACCCGCAAAGAAATTTAACACTTAACCATAAACAAAAGGGCAGGGTGCCGCTCACGCGACACTGCTGCCGCCTCCGATTACGAAGGAATCCTCCGCACATGGAAATCCAAGCCCTCACACGCTACGCGCGCATGTCTCCAAAAAAGATGCGCGAAGTTGTCCGCACCGTTCAAGGCCTCAAGGCCACGGCCGCGGTCGATCTGCTCTCGATCATCCCGCGCAAATCTGCGCGCCTCATCGCCAAGACGCTCAAGAGCGCCATCGCGAACGCCGAGAACAACAACAACCTCTCTGCCGATACGCTCACCGTTAAGAGCGCCGTGATTGAAAACGGCCCGGTATTGAAGCGCTTCAAGGCCGCCGCTCGCGGTTCTGCTGCTCCCCGCCGCAAGAAGATGTCGCACATCCGCATCATCCTTTCCGACGGTAACACCAACTAACACTCGCCATGGGCCAAAAAACCAATCCTACCGGTTTCCGTCTTGCCGTCCGCCGCAACTGGCAGTCCCGCTGGTACGCGAACAAAAAAGATTTCCCGAAGCTCCTCCTCGAGGATCAGATTATCCGTGAGAAACTCATGGAGAAACTGAAGCAGGCCTCCGTGCCGCGCATCTTCATCGAGCGCGCCTCGAACCGCGTTCGCGTCAAAATTTACACTGCCCGTCCTGGCATCGTCATCGGCCGCAAGGGCCAGGAAATCGAAAAGATCAAGGAAGAGCTCGCGAAGCTCACCGGCAAAGAAATCCTTCTTGATATTCAAGAAGTGAAGAAGCCCGAGATCGAAGCTCAGCTTGTTGCTGAGAATGTCGCTCTCCAGCTCGAACGCCGTATCGCTTTCCGCCGCGCCATGAAGAAGGCCGTTGAAATGGCCATGACTCTCGGTGCTGAAGGTATCCGTATCCAGTGCTCCGGTCGTCTCGGTGGCGCCGACATTGCTCGTCGTGAATGGCAACGCAAAGGTCGCGTACCCCTGCACACCCTGCGCGAGAACATCGACTACGGTTTCTCCGAAGCCAAAACCGTCTACGGCAAGATCGGCGTCAAATGCTGGATCTGCAAAAAAGAAGCCGACAACAACTAACCAGCACGTAAGGCATAAGTGATAAGAGCGTAAGCCTTCAAAACCTTAATCCTTACACCTTAAACCTTACAGCTATCTCCCATGGCTCTCTCACCCGCCCGTACTAAATACCGTAAATCGCAGAAAGGCTCTCGCGCCGGCAATGCCAAGCGCGGCAACACGCTTTCCTTCGGCGATTTCGGCCTGCAATCCCTCACTCGTGGCCCGATGACCGGCCAGCAGATCGAGGCTGCGCGCGTCACCATTTCCCGCCATCTCAAGCGCAAGGGCAAACTCTGGATCCGCGTGTTCCCCCACAAGCCGGTCACGAAGAAGCCGGCTGAAGTGCGCCAAGGCCAGGGCAAAGGCCCGGTCGAGTTTTATATCGCTCAGATCAAGCCCGGTGCGGTTCTTTTTGAACTCGCCGGTGTCCCCGCCACCATCGCCAAAGAGGCTTTCCGCCTCGCCGACGCCAAGCTTCCCTTCCACTGCCGCTTCATTGCGCGTGAAGGTGCTGTCGTCTAACCGTAACCGCCAACCGGATACGCACCATGACTTCCAAAGAAATTCGCGACTTAACGTCCACCGAAATTGAAACCAAGCTCCGCGACGCCCGCGAGCAGCTCCTCCAGCTCCGCCTGCGCAAGCAGACTGGCCAGGTTGAAAAAACCCACGAAATCCGCGTGCTCCGCAAGGACATCGCGCGTTTCGAAACCATCCTGAACCAAAAGAAGGTCGCTGCCTGAGCGTAGACGCTCCTGCTTCCAACTCCCTTTAAGACCATGTCCTCTCCGACCCGTAACCAACGCAAAGACCTCATCGGCTTCGTCACCAGCCGCTCTGGCGACAAATCGATCAAAGTGACCGTTCCGTACAAGACGCCGCACCCGCGTTATCACAAGGTGGTCAATCGCAAGACCGTCGTGCACGTTCACGACGAGAAGAACGAGACCAAGGTTGGCGACAAGGTCGAGATCATGGAGTCCCGTCCGATCAGCCGTCTGAAACGTTGGCGCGTTATCCGCGTCCTCGAAGCCGCTGTCATCGCCAGCGCCGCCGTGACCGAAAACGACGTCGCGCAAACCGTTCCCACTAAAACCACGCAGGCTAACACGCCCGCCGAATAAGCTTAACACCAGGAGGCTCGCGCCATGATTCAACTGCGTTCCGTTCTAGACGTTGCCGACAACACCGGCGCCCGCCGGGCTGCCATGATCAGCCGCAAAGGTCAGATTACTGACACTGCGTCGGTCGGCGACATCATCACCGTCCACATCAAGCAAAGCACACCCGAAGCCACCGTTAAAAAGGGTGAAGTCGCTAAAGCCGTCGTCGTTCGCACGAAGACCGCTATCCGTCGCAATGACGGCAGCTACCTGCGCTTTGACAGCAACGCTATCGTTATCCTCGGAACCGATGGCAATCCCAAGGGTACCCGCATCTTCGGACCGGTCGCCCGCGAACTGCGCGCGAAGAACTTCATGAAGATCATCTCGCTCGCTCCGGAGGTTCTCTAACATGGCCCAGAAATTTCACATCAAACGCGGCGATCAAGTCGTCGTTATCGCCGGCTCCCAAAAGGGCAAGTCAGGCAAGATTCTCGAAGTGTTGCCCGCAAAGCAGCGCGCCGTCGTTGAAGGCGTCGCGATGATCAAGCGCCACCTCAAGAAGTCGCAGGAACATCCGAACGGCACGATCGCCGAACGCGAAGGTTCCGTGCATATCTCAAACTTGATGAAGCAGGCCGACTTTGACGGCAGCAAACGCGCCAAAAAGACGGCTTGAGGATATTGATCCTTGATCCCGCGGATCCCCGTCCGCTAACGTCGAACCTTTTCCCTTTCCAAACACACTCTCTATGCCTCCGGGTCGGAAATCCGGTGGCCTTGCACCATGAGCAGTTATACACCCGTCCTTAAAAAACTTTACAACGAGCAGGTTGTTCCCGCGCTCGTAAAGACTCGCGGCTACGAAAACAAGCACCAGATCCCGAAGGTCTCGAAGATCGTGCTCAACACCGGTATCGATGCCGATGCCGACAAGAATCAGATCGCTGATGCCGCTCGTGATCTCGGCATCATCGCCGGCCAGAAGCCTGTCCTCACCCGGACTCGCAAGGCTATCTCGAATTTCAAATTGAAGCCGAACCAGATCGTCGGCGCATACGTTACCCTGCGTGGCAATGCCATGTGGGAATTCCTTTACCGCTTGCTCGCGGTTGCTCTGCCGACCATTCGCGATTTCCGCGGTGTCTCGCCCAAGCTCGACGGCCAGGGCAACTACACCATCGGCATTTCCGACTTCACGATTTTTCCGGAAATCACCGTAGAAAACGTGAAGAAGACCATGGGCCTCGATATCACCATCGTGACCACGGCTGAGACCGACGAAGAAGGCCGCGAACTGCTCAAGCAGCTCGGCATGCCTTTCCGTCGCACAGAACCCGCTCCGGTCAAAGCCCCGACCGCCGCTTAACAAGAGATAAGGTATAAGTTTTAAGAGCGTAAGCTCAGACTCCTTCCGGAAAATCTTAACCTTACAACTTACTTCCTTACCACTTACACCTTATTCGCCATGCCGAAAACCTCCGCCATCGAACGCAACAAAAAGCGCATCCGTCTTACTGCAAAGTACAAGGTTGTCCGCGCTGAGTTGAAGGCGATCCTCGCCAACGCAGCCAGCACCGACGAAGAGTTCTTCGCCGCCCAGAAGAAGCTGGCCAAGCTCCCACGTAATTCGTCCGCTGTCCGCATCCGCAATCGTTGCTCGATGAGCGGTCGCCCTCGCGGTTTCAAGCGCAAGTACGGTGTCTCCCGTCTCACTTTCCGTGAGCTCGCCCTCGCCGGTAAAATACCCGGCGTAACGAAATCCTCTTGGTAAACTTTTTCGCCGCCGGGAGTCGGATATGACCCGGTAGCACTATCAAACAAACATCCACCATGACCGATCCAGTCAGTGATTTTCTAACCCGCCTCCGCAATGCGTCGAAGGCTGGACTCGCCGAGTGCGTTTCACCGCATTCCAAACTCAAGGAGAGCCTTGCCGGTATCCTTAAAGCCGAAGGCTACGTGGTAGACCTTGCTGACGCCGTCGACGCGCAGGGCCACAAGACCCTCGTCGTAAAGATGAAGTACGTCGACAACGCTCCGGCGATCACGAACTTGACCCGCGTATCCACACCGGGCCGCCGCCTTTATTATCGCTACTCCGAGATTCCGCGCGTCCTCAACGGCCTTGGCATCAGCATTCTTTCGACTTCGAAAGGCCTGCTGAAGGACCAGGATTGCCGCCGCCAGAAACTGGGTGGGGAACTGATCTGCAACGTCTGGTAACCGGAGATCGAATACACATGTCCCGCATCGGCAAAGTTCCCGTTCCAATTCCTGACAAGGTTAAAGTTGTCATCACCGGCAACACCGTCCTCGTCGAAGGACCCAAGGGCAAAGTCACCAAGACTTTTTCACCGGTTGTGAAGATCGCCATGGCTGACAAGAAGGTCACCGTTACACCGGTCGAGCAGACTCGTTTCGCCGGGGCCATGTATGGCACCGCTCGTTCGGTCATCGCCGGCATGGTTAAGGGTGCCGCTGAAGGTTACGTCAAGGATCTCGAAATCCAGGGCGTCGGCTTCAAGGCCAACCTCAAGGGCAAGCAGCTCGACCTCGCGCTCGGCTATTCGCACCCGATTCTCTTCGATATCCCCGAGGGTATCAAAATCACCGTCACCGATCAGACCAAGGTCAAGGTTGAGGGCGCAGACAAGCAGCTCGTTGGAGCGGTAACCGCCAACATTCGTGCCTACTATCCGCCTGAGCCTTACAAGGGCAAAGGTGTCCGTATCGTCGGCGAGCGTGTTCGCCGTAAAGAAGGCAAGACCGTCGCCTAAGCCTCCGGCTTACGCGAAACCCGCATCGCCAATCTCAAATCTTAAATTTCGTGAACACTATCCGCAAAGCCGACCTTCTCCAGAAACGCCGCTGGAGAATCCGCAAGAAAGTCAAAGGCACCGCAGCACGCCCGCGCCTCGCCGTCCGCTTCACAGGCAAGCACATTTACGCTCAGGCCATCGACGACGACACCGCCACAACCCTCGTTTTCCTGTCGAGTCTCGACGCCGAACTTCGCAAGAAGAAACTCGCCGCGAACATCGCAGGCGCGAAGGAACTCGGTGTCGCCTTTGCCTCTAAGGCAAAAGCAGCAGGTGTTGCCTCGGTCGTTTTCGACCGCTCCGGCGCTCCTTATCACGGTAAAGTAAAAGTATTCGCAGAGGCCGCCCGTGAAGGCGGTCTGGTATTCTAATCCATGAGCACCGAACCCACACCTCCTTCTTCCGCCGCCGCTGCTCCCGCCGCTGCCCCTGCACCTGCTGGACAGGGTCGCGACAACCGCGGTCCCCGTCGTGAATTTAACCGTGGCGGTCCTCGTCGCGATAACCGTAACGGTCCTGCTCTCGGAGCCGATGGTCTGCCCGAGATGGTTGAAAAAGTCGTTTTCATCAATCGCTGCGCCAAGGTAGTGAAAGGCGGACGTCGTTTCAGCTTCTCTGCGCTTGCCGTCGTCGGTGATCGCAAGGGCAAGATCGGTATTGGCTATGGCAAGGCGAACGAAGTTCCCGAAGCCATCAAGAAAGGCACGGCCAATGCCCACAAGCGCATGGTTTCCGTCAAGCTCAAGGGCGACACCATTCCGCACGATGTCCTCGGCGAATACGATGGTGGCAAAGTGCTACTCAAGCCCGCTTCTCCTGGTACCGGCCTGATCGCTGGTGGCGGTGTGCGCGCGGTCCTCGAAGCTGCCGGCATCAAGAACATCCTCACCAAGTCGATGGGGTCCAAGAACCACATCGCGGTCGTGCACGCGACGCTCAATGGTCTACTCAAGCTACGCCTTGCAGCCGACATCAAGAGCCTCCGTCAGGCCTGATTTATTTAGATAAACTATAATCCGAGTCCTGCTCTCCCAAATTGGAGGGCAGGGCGCCTTTAGGAACATTATGAAACTGCACGAACTCAAGAACGTTAAGGGTGCTATCCACCGTAAGAAACGCGTAGGCTGCGGCGAAGGCAGCGGCCACGGTAAAACCTCCGGTCGCGGTGGCAAGGGCCAGACCGCTCGCTCCGGTAGCAGCATCCGCCCCGGTTTCGAAGGTGGCCAGATGCCCCTTTACCGCAAGCTCCCGCACCGTGGCTTCAATAACTACAATTTTGCGACAACGTATGCCACGGTGAATCTTGGCGATTTGGCTAAACTCGATGGTTCGGTCTCTGAGGTTAACGCCGAGGTGCTGGCGCGGAATGGTCTGATTCGCCCCGACGGCCGCAAGCTTAAGGTTCTCGGCGACGGCGAAATTTCCCGAGCGTTCACGATCACTGCCACCAAATTCTCTGAAGCCGCGAAGGCGAAGATCGAGAAAGCTGGTGGTCAGGCGATTGTTGCCTAATGATCGGGTAGGGTGCGGCCGCTGCACCCGTTGTCCACGTCACCACTTACCTTCATCCTTATCCCTCCGTGCTCTCCGCTTTCACGAATTCGCTGAAGATTCCCGAGCTGCGCTCGAGAATCTTCTATACGTTGGCGCTGTTGTTTATCGCGCGTGTCGGCGCGCATATTCCGCTGCCAGGTATCGATCCGCATCCATTGCAGGCGTTTTTCGCTTCTCAATCGGGCGGCGCCGGTGGAGCGATGGCCAGCTTGTACAACATGTTTACAGGTGGTGCCCTCATTAAGGGCGCCGTTTGTGCATTGGGCATCATGCCGTACATCAGCGCGTCCATTATTTTCCAGTTGATGACTGCGGTGGTTCCGATGCTCAGTCGTCTGCAGCAAGAAGGTGACGTTGGTCGTCAAAAGCTCACTCAGTACACCCGGTACGCGACGGTTGCGATCTGCGTGGTGCAAGGTGCCTTGTTGATCCTGGCGTTGGAAAACCCCAGCCGCCTCTTCGGTAATTCTTTTGATATTAATGTTTATGGTTCGATTGTGATCGCACCAAAATGGAGCTTTTTGCTGACCTCGGTTATCTTCATGACCGCTGGAACGCTGCTCCTTATGTGGCTCGGCGAGCAGATCACACAGCGCGGTATCGGCAACGGTGTATCGCTTCTTATCACCGTGGGTATTCTTGCTGATATCCCGGGCGCTGCGAGTGCCACCAAGAATTTATTTTTCGGGCCGGTCGGAGTTGCCAAACTTGGTTTGCATCACGCGATCGTCATGGCGCTGCTTTTTGTAGCCGTCATTGTATTCATTATTTTGATTGTGCAGGGCCAGCGCAAAATCCCGGTACAATACGCCAAACGCGTTGTGGGCAACAAGGTCATGGGTGGCCAGAGTTCGTTTCTACCGCTCAAGATTAACTATTCGGGCGTTATGCCCGTGATCTTCGCGAGCGCGATTCTGCTCTTTCCCCAGCAGATTTTTTCCCAGCTCGGCGCCTACATGAACTGGAAGTGGATGATGGATTTCTCGAGCAATCTGCTCCGTGGCAACTGGGTTTACTACGCCGGTTACACCGTTCTCATTCTGTTTTTCAGTTACTTCTGGGTGTCGGTTATGTTTAAGCCAATCCAGATCGCGGATGACCTCAAGAAATATGGTGGTTATATCCCGGGAGTTCGCCCAGGTGAACCCACTGCGAGTTTCCTCGATTTCATTATGACTCGCATGACGCTGGCTGGCGCCATCGCGCTGACCGTCATAGCCGTTACGCCCGACATTTTACTCTTCGAGCTCAACGTTCCCCAGCGTGTTGCTTATTTCTTTGGCGGCACCGGTATGTTGATCACGGTTGGCGTCATCCTCGACACGATGCGTCAGGTTGAAACTTTCCTTCTGCAGCGTCACTACGACGGTTTCCTCAAGAAGGGTCGCATCAAGTCCCGCAATCCAGCGGTGGCCGGTGCGATCGGTGAGGCCGCTGACATGAAAACAGTTGGCAAACTCTGGATCGCACTCGGCGCACTTTTCCTCACCGGAATCGTTGCTTGGGCGCTTAAATAACTGTCACCCAGAAATTCGCTCTTTACTTTGGTCCGGGTGTCTTCACTTTCTGACCTCTTTTCCGATCGCGGCGCCTCCGCCAAGATTAGAATCCTACTCGTTGGTTTGCCGAGTTCTCAGACAGATAACTTGATGAATCAGCTTCGTTCTTTGAATATTGAGCACGTCTCTCCCGCTGGTCTGATGCAGCAGGAGATTTCGCGTTGCACCCCGCTCGGCCAAGCTGCCGGGCGCGCTGCCAGCCACGGCAAAACCGTGGATGACGAAACCACGCTCGCAGTCATGCGCCGCTGGTTTTGGACGCGCAAACCCGATGCGGGTTTCGCCCTTACCGGCTTCCCGGCTACGCTGCTCCAAGCTAAAGTGTTTGACGAATGGATCGAGACTCGCGACGAAGCGCTTCACGGCGTGATCGTCGGCAACGACATCTCAACTATCCCAGTCGTCGAACACTATCGTACGTACGGCCTCGCCATCGAAGCCGGCACTCTTGCGGCCTGATATGATTCCAATTAAAAACAAAGAGGGAATCATCCGCATGCGTGAAGCGTGCGCTGTCGCCGCCGCGGTTCTACACCAGCTTAAAAAGCGTGTTCAGCCGGGCGTATCGACTTATGACTTGGATCAGGCTGCACGCGAATTGATCGCGCAGCTCGGAGCCCGGAGCGCTTGTTACGGTTACCAGATCGGTAACCGCCGCTATCCTGCCTATAGTTGCCTGTCGGTGAACGAAGAAGTCGTTCACGGCATTGGTTCTATCAAGCGGATCCTTCGCGAAGGAGATATCATTTCACTCGATATCGTTGTCCAGTACAACGGCTACATCGGTGACAATGCCTGCACGGTAAAAATCGGTCAGGTGCCCGCCCGCGTTGATGAGCTTTTGCGCGTTACCGAGGAAGCACTCACGATCGGTATCCGCCAAGCCACGGTTGGTAATCGCATCGGCGATATTTCCGAAGCGGTCCAGAAGTTCGTCGAGTCACACGGTTTTAGTGTAGTTCGCGAAATGGTTGGCCACGGCGTCGGCGTATCGATGCACGAGGAACCACAGATCCCGAACTTCCTCGACCGCAAGAAATCGAAAACCGAACTGATTCGTCCCGGTATGACCCTCGCCATCGAGCCCATGGTGAATCTCGGTGCTTATCGGACTAGGACGCTAAGCGACGGTTGGACCGTTGTCACCGCTGATGGAACGCCGTCCGCCCATTTCGAACACACCGTGCTCACGACAGACCAAGGCCCCGAGATCCTCACGATCCCGCGCCTCGATTTTCCCGCAGCCGCCAAGGTGGCCGCATCTTAACTTTTCACTTTCCAAACCAAAATCTAACTCACACTCCACATGCCACGTCTCCTCGGTGTAGAAATTCCCGCGAAAAAGAAAGTCGCGATCTCCCTCCGTTACATTTACGGAATCGGACCGCAACGTGCCGACCAGGTCGTGCAGGAAGCCGGCCTCGATGCCAACATGCGTGCCTCCGACCTCAGTGAGGAACAGCTGAATAAGATTCTCCAGATCATCACCGAGCATAAATGGGTGGTTGAAGGTGATCTCCGTCGCGAACTTACCGGCAATCTCAAGCGCCTTCAGGCGATTAATTGCTATCGTGGCGTCCGCCACCGCAAGAGCCTGCCCGTTCGCGGTCAGCGCACCAGTACCAATGCCCGCACACGCAAGGGCCCCCGCAAGACGGTGGGCGTCGCCAAAAAAGCAGCTGAATAAATAACGTCATGGCCGAAGAAAAGTCATCTCCCAAGAAAGCTCCCAAGAAGGAAGCCACACCCGCCGCCGGTGCCGAAGCCAAAGCTCCGGTTGCTGAAAAGCCCGTCAAGGCTCCCGCTGGCGAATCCGCTGCCACACCTGCTGCTCCCGAGAAACCGGTTGAGCTCATCGGTGGTGTCGCCAAACAGCCGACGGCTGAAGATCTCCTCAAGGAAGAGCTTGGTACGATCAAGGTCCGCAAGGCCAAGGGGTCCAAGAACGTCACCTCGGGTGTCGCCCACGTCCTCGCTTCTTTCAACAACACGATCGTCTCGATCACCGACGCCAAAGGTCAGGTCATTGCCTGGTCCAGCGCCGGCAAGTGCAACTTCCGCGGCTCCCGCAAATCCACCGCGTACGCCGCCCAGGTCGTCGCTCAGGATGCAGCCCGCAACGCCATGTCGCATGGTTTGAAGGATGTCGTGATTCAGGTCAGCGGTCCCGGCCTCGGCCGTGATTCCGCCATCCGCGCTCTTCAGGCCATCGGCCTCGAGATCGTATCGATCATCGATGTCACGCCGGTGCCGCACAACGGTTGCCGCCCGCGCAAACGCCGTCGCGTGTAATACGCCCACTCAATCGTCTAACATTTTAAACTACAGGTTTTCTCATGGCTCGTTACACCGGACCTACCACCCGAATCAGCCGCCGTTTTGGCCAGCCGATTTTTGGCGCCACCAAGGCTTACGAAAAGCGCACTTATCCTCCTGGCCAGCACGGCCCGAAGCTCCGCCGCAAACTCTCTGAGTACGCTGTCGGCCTCAACGAAAAGCAGAAGCTCCGTTACATCTACGGTCTGCTTGAGCGCCAGTTCCGCCGCGTCTTCGAAAACGCCAAGCGCGAGCGCGGCGTCACCGGCGAACGGTTCCTGCAGCTCCTCGAAACCCGCCTCGACAGCGTCGTTTACCTGCTTGGTTTCGCCAAGTCACGTGCCGCTGCCCGCCAGTTCGTCAATCACGGACACGTTCGCGTCAATGGCCACAAGGTCGACATCGCGAGCTACAACGTCCTCGAGGGCGATGAGGTTGAAATCAAGAATACGCCGAGCTCACGTCAGCTCGCTACGCGTTGCCTCGAAGAGAACCGCGCTCGCAACGTCCCCGGCTGGCTCACGCTGAATGCCGAGGCTTTCAAAGCCATCGTCAACCGTTTGCCCAAGCGCGACGAGATGGAGCCCGGTATTAACGAACAGCTGATCGTCGAGTTCTACTCGCGCTTCTAAGCCAGTTCGTATCCACAATTCACTTATCCTCACTCCTCAACCTGCAGAGTTCACCGCCATGCCAAAACGTCTCGGAAAGTTCGAACTCCCCTCAAAGCTCACCAAGATCGAGGAAGGCTCCACGTCGACCTACGCCAAATTCGTCGCCGAACCTTTCGAGGCCGGTTACGGCCATACCATTGGGAATTCGCTGCGTCGGGTTCTCTTAAGCTCGATCGAGGGCTCCGCCATTTCCTCGATCAAAATCGAGGGAGTAAACCACGAGTTCCAAAGCATCGATGGTGTCGTCGAGGACGTCACTGACATCGTTTTAAACCTGAAGAAAGTTCTCATCGTTTCGCAAAAACGCGAAGCGCTCACGCTCTCCATCAAGGTTAGCCGTGACGGTGCCGTCACTGCCGCCGACATCCAGGCCGATCCTTCCATTCAGATCGTCAATCCCGAGCAGGTCATCTGCACTCTCGACAAGAACCGCACGTTCGAAGCCGAGATCGAGATCAAGACCGGTCGCGGCTATTATCCGGGCGAACAGAACAAGAAGGAAGAGCAGTCAATCGGTGTCATCCCAATTGATTCCCTCTTTAGCCCGGTTCGTCTCGTGAAGTACGCGGTCGAAGCCACGCGCGTCGGCCAGATCACCGATTACGACAAGCTCAACCTCGAAGTTTGGACCGACGGCCGCATCACGCCGGACGACGCCCTCAAGCAGTCCGCCTCGATCCTCAAGCACCATCTTGACGTGTTCGATCGCGTTAGCGACGAGTCCTTCGAATTTGAGAGCCAGCAGAGCGAAGTCAGCGAAGAGCAGAACAAGCTCCGCAAGCTTCTCAACATGTCGGTCAACGAAATCGAACTCTCCGTTCGTGCTGCGAACTGCCTGAACAACGCCAACATCACTACGGTCGGCGAGCTCGCGATGAAGACCGAGCAGGAAATGCTCAAGTACCGCAATTTCGGCAAAAAGTCGCTCAACGAAATCAAGGAAAAGCTCGAAGCTCTCGGTCTTTCTCTTGGCATGAAGTTCGACGAACGCCTCCTCGACAACAAGAAGGAAGCTTAACCGGAAGGAGGCAGAATTCAGGAGTCAGGATTCAGAAGATCCAGACTCTTTCCCTCCTGACTCCTCGCTCCTGAATCCTTTTCAACCTTGGCTCTCGCGCCGTCCGCTGCCGCGCAACGCTGCGACCGGATTGCCGATCGGGAGCCAGCTAATAACCAAATACAATGCGTCATAATAAACACCATGCCTCCTTGGGCGTAACCCGTGAACATCGTGAGTCGATGCTGTCCAACATGGCAGCCTCGCTCATCACCCACGGTCGCATCAAGACCACGCTCACCAAGGCCAAAGCCCTTCGCCCTTTCATTGAGAAGGTTATCACCAAAGCCAAACAGGCTGCGGCGAAGACCGAGAAGAAGGATGCGCTGCACCTTCGCCGTCTCGCCCTCAGCGATGTCCGCGATGAAACGGCGGTCACACTTCTCTTCAACGAAAAGTACAAGGAATTCACCAATCGTAACGGCGGCTACACCCGCATTTACAAGTTGGGCTGCCGCGTCAGCGATGCGGCCGAGATGGCCTTGATCGAATTCGTGAAGGCCGACGACACCGGTTACAAAAAGACCCGTCGCAAGTCCACCAAAGGCAAGAAGCCTGCAGCCGAGACCGTTGAAGCGGCTCCGGTCGCGGAGACTCCGGCCGAAGGCGAAGCCAAGGCTTGATCAGCCTCCGGATTTAGTAATTTCCAACGCGCCGAAGTTTTCTTCGGCGCGTTTTTTTATGCCGATGGGCTTTATGATTTCGACTGTGGTAGGGCGCGACCGCTGGGCGCGCCGCGTTGGTTCCGGCGGGCCCAGCGGTCCCGCCCTACCTCTGCTCGTCAAAGCCAATACTCAACGGATGTTTGGGTTGGTATACGCGAAGGCAGAGATCTGCTGGGTCGGTAGATAACCATGCCTCCCAATAAACAGTCGTGAAATGTTGCCCAACGGACCGGTTCGATATGTTCTGAATACCGTTTTCGGAACTTCTCCCTGAGATGGATTTCATCACCGCCACCGTCATCTTCTGCTCCTTGGTTGCAGGTTTATTCCTCAGCCTGTGGCTTTATTATGACCACCGAGACTACGCGCTCTTCGAACACGCCCGTAGGAAATCCACCTTTTGCTGTGTTCGCTGCCAGCATCTTTATTCGGCAGCGGGGCGCCCGGAACTCGGTCGCTGTCCACGCTGCGGCCATCAAAATTCACGATTGAAATTTTGATCTTCAAGGGGTGGGCGAGTGCGGCCTGCGTCCGTTAGTTTTTTTCCGCCTGCATTGACACGCCCGGTTTTGCTCTGGCAGTTTTATCGTTTCTTCCAATTTTTCGGCCTCGAGAATTTCCAATGCCACAGACCATCGCCGTCCTCGATTTTGGTTCGCAATTCACCCAGGTCATTGCGCGCCGTATCCGCGAATGCCAGGTGTATTCAAAGATCTACCACTACGCGACGCCTGCGGCCCAGCTAAAGGCCGATGGAGTGACGGGTGTTATTTTCTCGGGCGGCCCCCAAAGTGTTTATGGGCGGCAGGCGCCGCATCCTGATCGCGCCGTTTTTGACTTGGGCGTACCGATCCTGGGGATCTGTTACGGCTTGCAGTTGATGGGCCATTTCCTCGGCGGCAAAGTCGCCAAGGGCGAACGTCGTGAGTACGGTCTTGGCACCTTGGAGATCTCGGGCAAAAGTCCGCTGCTCAAAGGACTGCCGAAGAAACTCAAGGTCTGGAATTCCCACGGCGATAAACTTACCCAGTTGCCAGAAGGATTCCATTCCGTTGCGCACACGGAAAATTCCGAATTTGCGGCGATCGAAAATTCCAAGCGTCGGTTCTACGCCATCCAGTTTCATCCCGAAGTTTTTCATACCGAGCGCGGTATTGAGGTGATTCGTAATTTCTTGATCGGGATCTGCGGCTGCAAGGGCGACTGGTCCACCGCTAATTTCATCGAGCGCAAAATCGCCGAGATCCGTGAAACCGTCGGCAAATCCCGCGTTATCCTGGGCCTTTCCGGCGGCGTGGATTCATCTGTAGCCGCTGCGCTGATACATAAGGCCATCGGCAAGCAGCTCACCTGCGTGTTTGTCGATAATGGCTTGCTGCGCAAAGGCGAACGCGAGTACGTGGTTGGCCTCTACAAGCGCAATTTTAAGATCGACCTGCGCGTGGCTGATTCCGGGGCGCTTTTCCTAAAAAAGCTCAAAGCCGTGAGCGAGCCGGAGCAGAAACGGAAGATTATTGGCCGAACCTTCATCGAGGTATTTGAGAAGTCGCTGAAGTCGATCGGCCATGCCGATTTTCTGGCCCAGGGCACCCTGTATCCGGATGTGATCGAGAGCGTTTCCATCGGCAACAATCCGGCCTCGCTCATCAAGAGCCATCACAACGTCGGCGGCCTGCCCGAGCGGATGAAGCTGAAGCTGCTCGAACCGTTGCGTGAACTCTTCAAAGACGAGGTGCGCGCCGTCGGTGCAGCGCTTGGTCTGCCGCGCGAGGTCGTGTGGCGTCAGCCATTTCCCGGTCCGGGTCTCGGCGTGCGTGTGATCGGCGAAATCAAGGCTGAACAGCTCGAAATTCTTCGCAATGCCGACTTCATTCTGCAGGAGGAGATGATGAAGTCCGACTGGTATTGGAAAGTCTGGCAGTCGTTCTGCGTTTTCCTTCCGGTAAAATCCGTCGGCGTAATCGGTGACGAACGCAATTACGCTTACGTGATCGCCGTCCGGGTCGTCGAGAGCATTGACGCCATGACGGCTGACTGGACGCGCCTGCCCTACGATCTGCTCCAGATCATTTCCAATCGCATCACCAATGAGGTGCGGGGTGTGAGCCGCGTCGTGCTCGATATCAGCTCGAAGCCTCCCGCAACCATCGAGTGGGAGTAATTACCAAACCAGCTACGGTATGGAAAACGATCTTGCTGAAAACGGTTCGAGGGTAGGGCGGGAACGCTGGGCCCGCCGTGATCGAATCGGCCTGGCCGGCGGTCGCGCCCTACCTCAATTGGCAACCACTTGACCTAACCCTGGCTCGCCGTGCGTTTGATCCATTCGAGTTCCAAGTCCTTTGCCGCTGATCTCGCGGAGTTTTGCCGCGGCGCGATCGCCTCGAAGGAAATCCAGGACAGCGTGACGTCCATCCTCGCCGACGTCCGTGCCCGGGGCGACGAAGCGGTGGTGTACTACGCTGCCAAGTTTGACAGCGCCAAGCTCCGCGCTCGCGAAATTCGGGTTAAGTCAGCCGAACTATCCGCTGCCGCCAAGTCTCTCTCCGTCACCGAACACAAGGCGATGGTTGAGGCCCACGCCAACATTGTTGCCTTCAATAGAAAAGGCCTTCCGGCGGACTGGCTCGGTAAAAACAAGCAAGGTGCGGAAGTTGGGGAGCGATTTTACCCCATCCATCGCGTAGGATTATACGTTCCAGGTGGTCAGGTGCCGCTCGTCTCGACGGTGTTGATGACCGCGACACTGGCGAAGATCGCGGGCTGTCCCGAGATCGCAGTTTTCACGCCCTCCGATGCATCGGGTCGTGTCGCGCCAGGATTACTTGCCGCGCTTCATCTGGTCGGCGTTGACGAAGTTTACCGGGTGGGCGGTGTTCAAGCAATCGGCGCGATGGCCTACGGCACCGCGAGCATTCCGGCGGTGGACAAAGTTTTCGGTCCGGGCAACGCCTACGTTTGCGAGGCAAAACGTCAGGTTTTTGGTACGGTTGGCGTCGATTCACTGCCCGGTCCCAGTGAGGTCATGGTCATCGCCGACGAGACAGCGCGGGCCGATTTTGTTGCTGCCGATTTGTTGGCGCAGGCGGAACACGGTTCGGGTCGCGAAAAGATTTACCTGGTTGCCACCTCGCCGGCCATCATTGATGCGATTGCGGCGGAAGTTCAGTCCCAGCTGAAGCTCATCAGTCGCAGCGAAAAAACCCAAAAGGTCCTGTCGCAGGGTTTCCTTGCCATGACGGTCGATTCGTTAAAACAGGCCGTGGAGATCGCGAACTATGTCGCTCCTGAGCATCTCGAGTTGATCGTGGCGATCGCGGCCGAGGAGAAACTTTTGCGCGAAATCACCACTGCAGGCGCAATTATGCTCGGCAATCACACGCCGACGGCACTCGGCGATTTCACCGCGGGACCGAGCCATGTTTTGCCCACCGGACGTGCCGGACGTTTCTTCAGCGGTCTGCGCGTTGCGGATTTCCAACGCCGAACCAGTATTGTGCGCTACAACAAGGCGAGCGTCAAAAAAGGCAACGAAGTCGTCGCTGCCTTTGCCGCGATGGAACGTCTCGACGCGCATGGTCGGTCGGTGAAGATCCGGACTTGAAACAGGGGTAAGGCGCCTTATCCCTAAAGCGCCGTTAACGTTGCGGCGGATTAAAGGATAATCCGGCCCACCAACGATCCGCCATGCCCTCTCCTGCATCACTCGCTCTTCCGCACATCGCCAAGCTTCATGCCTACACGCCCGGTCTTCAGCCGGCGGAACCGGGTTGGGTGAAGCTCAATACCAACGAGTGCCCTTATCCGCCGAGCCCGCACGTGGCCGAGGCGATTCGCGAAGAGCTCGGTGCGAACGGTGAATCGCTGCGACTTTATCCAAGTCCGAAAAGCGATGCACTGCGTCGTGCGGTGGCTGATCATCACGGCTTGAGTGAGGCGAGCGTCTGCGTTGGCAATGGCTCGGACGACATCCTGAACCTGCTCGTGCGGTGTTATTGCACGCAGACCGTGCCCCTTGGCTTTGCTATGCCGAGCTACTCGCTATATCCAGTTTTAGTGGAGATCCAGGACGGGCGCAGCTCGGTGATCGAATTCGATCGTGCGATGAAACTGCCACTCGAACACATCGCGGCGTCCACCTCGCGCGCGTTTTTTCTCACGTCGCCAAACGCCCCAACTGGCGTTGGTTTTAGTCGTGCGGAAATCGAGGCGGCGTTGAAGGTTTTTAAGGGCATTTTTGTGGTTGATGAAGCGTACGCGCCCTTTGCGCGGGAAGACGCGGTGCCGCTGCTGGCGCGTTATCCGAATCTCGTTGTCGTGCGCACGCTCTCGAAAGCCTACGCGCTTGCGGGCATACGGATTGGTTATGCCCTCGCGCATCCGGAAGTGATCGAGGTGCTCGACCGCGTGCGTGATAGCTATAACACCAGCCGTCTTTCGCAGGTCGCTGCTGTGGCGGCGCTCAACGATCAGCCTTATTACGCTCGCGTGATCGAAAAGATAAAGGCCACGCGCGACCGCTGCGTAAAAGCGTGGAGCGGGCAGGGCTGGTTCACCTATCCTTCGCAGGCAAATTTCATTTTCACCGAACCACGCAATGCGCGAGGCGAAAGCGGACCCGCAGTAGCGAAGGCGGCCTACGACTACCTCTATGCACACAAGGTCCTCGTGCGTTACTTCCCCAGCCACGCCTTGACCGCGGCATTCCTACGCATCAGCGTCGGTACCGACCACGAAATGGACGTCCTTAACCAATCGCTCGAAGCATGGCGCAAAATCGAATAGCAACCATCAAGCGGAAGACCGCTGAGACCGACATTACGCTGACTCTTGCCGTCGACGGCCAGGGGAAGTCGAATATTTCGACGGGCGTCCCGTTCTTCGATCACATGCTCACGCTTTTCGCTAAGCATGGCCTGTTCGATCTCGACGTTGCGGCCAAAGGTGACGTCGATGTCGATTATCATCACACCGTCGAGGACGTCGGCCTGGTGCTGGGCGAAGCTTTCAAGCAGGCGCTGGGCGACAAGCTCGGCATTCGCCGCTACGGATTTTTTATTTTGCCGATGGACGAATCGCTCGCCCGCGTGGTCGTGGATATCGGAGGTCGTCCACATCTCGTGTACGAAGCTGAGCCGCCGACGATGTTCGTGCGCGATTTCAATATCGTGCTCGTGAAGGAATTTGCCCGCGCATTTAGCAATGCGCTCGGTGCGAATCTGCACGTGAAGCTCGAGTACGGTGAAGAACCGCATCACGTTGCCGAGGCAATTTTCAAAGCCCTGGCGCGCGCGCTTGACGTAGCAACACAGATCGACGCCCGCGCGGCGACCCTGTTGCCAAGCACGAAGGGAAAGATCTGAAGGCTGCTCGCGCAGCGTTAGCCGGTTCAATGTTCAGGGTTCAGAGTTGGCGGAAACGCTACCCGTGACCTTGAACTTTGAACCTTGAACGTTGAACATATTCTGAATCGTGAACTCCGCCGCTCCCCTCATCGCCGTTATCGACAACGGAATTTGCAACCTTCGCAGCGTGACCAAAGCCCTCGAGGCGGTTGGTGCGCAGCCGAAGGTTGTGCGCACGCCGGCCGAGATCGGTGCGGTGGATGGGTTGGTGCTTCCGGGGGTCGGCGCGCTCGGCGATTGTGTCGCCGCGCTGCGGGCGACCAAGCTCGATGACACCGTCCGTGGGTGGATATCTGAGGACCGACCATTTCTCGGCGTGTGCTTGGGCATGCAGGCGCTTTTCGATTTTTCAGAAGAGGGCGACGTGACCGGCCTCGGCGTATTCCCGGGCAAGGTGATTCGATTCTGCCGTCCAGCGGAGTACAAGATCCCGCACATGGGATGGAACACCGTCGCTTTCAAGCAAACCGATTCGCCGCTCGCCGCACAGCTCAAGCGCGAAGGCGAGGCCTTCTATTTCGTGCACAGTTTCTATTGTGTACCGGAAGATCCGAATCTGGTCCTGGCCGAGGCGGACTATGGTGGCGCATTCACGGCCGCGATTGCTCGCGGCCGGTGTTTTGCCACGCAATTCCACCCGGAAAAAAGCCAGGCGAAGGGGCTGCAGATCTATCGTAATTTTGTCGACGTTGCCGCGGCCGTGACCGCGTAGGCGCCAGCGGATGCCTTGGGTTGTTTGATCAGCGTCGCTTCCGAGTGCGGGGCCTTGCCATGGCGGATTATGGTAGTTTACCGGCCAGTGAGTCCTCGCCGGGCAACAGTTTTCCTTACCCACCGCGCTTTTGCTGTGTAGATCTGCTTAGGACGTGCGGAAAAAGCTAACTTTGCTTTGCCTGTATGGAATGATTTCGTTCATTTAGGGGCATGGCTAAAACCGCTCTTCTGAAACTGGATGAAAAAGAAATTACCCTGCCTGTTATCGTCGGTTCCGAGGGTGAAAAAGCTATCGATATCGCCAAGCTTCGCTCCGATACCGGTTACATTACCTATGACGATGGTTTCGGTAACACCGGCTCCTGCACGAGCAGCGTGACTTACATTGATGGCGAAGTCGGTATTCTGCGCTATCGCGGTTATCCGATCGAGCAGCTTGCGGAAAAATCCTCCTTCGTTGAGACGGCCTATCTGGTAATCAATGGAGAATTGCCCACGCCCCAGCAGCGCGGTAATTTTTCCCGGCTCTTGACCAAGCACGCTCCTTTGCACGAGGGCATGACACGTTTCATTAGCAGCTTTCCGCGCGACTCGCACCCGATGGCGATTCTTTCAGCTGCGGTTAATTCGCTTGGTGCCTACTACCCGCACCTTGCGACCAACAACCACCAGCACGATCTCGAACATTTCGACGAGGCGGCAGCGATCGCTATCTCGAAGGTCCGCACTATCACTGCGCATACCTACCGTGTGACCCGCGGGCTGCCGCTTAACTACCCGCGTCCAAATTATGGATACTGTGAGAACTTCCTGCACCTCATGTTCTCAGAGCCGTATAACGAATACGTACCGACGCAGGAGGTGGCGCAGGCGCTCAACCTTTTCCTCTTGTTGCACGCCGATCACGAGCAGAACTGTTCCACCTCGACGGTGAAGATGGTCGCATCGGCGGGTGCAAATCTCTTTGCCTCGGTCGCAGCCGGCGTCTGCGCCCTCTGGGGGCCGCTCCATGGCGGTGCCAACATGGCGGTAATCGAGATGCTCAAGAGCATTCACGCCGAGGGGGATGACGGCACTAAATTTATCGAGGCCGCCAAGTCTGGCAAGGGTGAGGCCCGCCTGATGGGCTTCGGCCATCGCGTTTATAAGAACTACGACCCGCGCGCGAAGATCATCAAAGCCAGCTTCTACAAGGCGCTCGCTAGCCTCGGCATCAAGGACGACCCGCTGCTCAACATCGCGATGAAGCTCGAAGAAGTCGCTCTCAGCGACGACTACTTCTTGTCGCGCAAGCTCTATCCTAACGTCGACTTTTACTCTGGCCTCATTATGCGCGCGATCGGCATTCCGGAAAACATCTTCACCGTCATGTTTGCCATCGGCCGCATGCCGGGCTGGATTGCGCAGTGGCGTGAAGTCGCGCAAAACCCGAAGCTCAAGATCTACCGTCCGCGTCAAATCTATACCGGTAAAACCGTGCGGGACTACATTCCGGCCGATAAGCGTTAATAGCGGGCCGTTGCGCAAACTGGCCGCTCGCAATTAGCGGGTGTGAATTGGGTCTTTCTCTTTATCTTAATCTTTCTCGTTATCCATCCCTGTCCCTGGAGGAAGAAAGATAAAGAGAACGAGAATGAGGAAAGAGGTCGGTTCTGACGCCCGCTAACAGTCTCGCTCCGCCCTCACGACAGTTTTATCTGTATGTCAGCCACCAGACGGTGGCCACCGCATTGAAAATTAAAAATTGTGCGGGAAGCCGACTTCATTGCGGAAACGGATAAGTTTTGTCCGCGTACAATCGTGGGTAGGGTAAGTTTGCAGGTATAGCCTTGGTCACAGAGAGCATTTTTGAAACTGCCGACAGTCATATTGGTGATTTCACCGATCACATCTTTGATCACAGCGTTGCCCTCGGCGATCACCTCGGGCACGCTCATGCCGAGAATGTTTGAGGCGGCGTTGATCGCGAAATCGTCGGTAATGCAAAGATAGACCATGCCGTCGATTTTGCCCACAAACCCCACGCACCCGAAGACATGGGGTTGATCCTTGAAGCTTGAGTTGTCCGGCTCAGTAGATTTATGCACGAAAGTCGCTGCCTGTTTCAGCATGGTACCACAGACATTTTGGACAGCGTGAACGATGGACTTATGGATCAAGTCGTCAGTGATGGGAGCGATGTCGGCCATGTATTTGCGAGGTATCTTTGCAATCGGGGAATCCAGCTCAGACTTTAGGGTAGAGTGCTTAAGGAAGGAAAGGAAATCTCCTTCGCCCTTGCGCCTATCGAGGGGGATTGTGTCATGGCGACATGGAAATCCCATCGGCCGCTCCGCTCACCCCCCCGTTGACGCCCGTTGAAGCTCGCGTGCTGGGTTGCCTGATCGAGAAGGAGTTCGCCACTCCGGAATACTATCCATTGACGCTCAATTCCCTCGTCGCGGCCTGTAATCAAAAGAGCAATCGCGATCCTTTCCTCAACCTTGGCGCCTCCGAAGTCGAGTCCGCGCTCGGAAGTTTACGGCAACAGCGCCTTGCCAGCCTTTTTGCCGGCGCCGATGCCCGCGTACCTAAGCACAAGCAGACTCTCGACATGGTGTTCCCGCTGGAGCCCGCCGCCCGCGCTTTACTGGCCGAGCTGCTTGTGCGCGGGCCCCAGACGACTGCCGGCTTGCGCGGGAACGCCGAACGTCTCTGCGCGTTGCCCGATCTGGCCGAACTGGAAATTCTGCTGGCCGAACTTGCTGAGCGCCCCTCTGGTGGCCTAGTACGGAAACTCTCCCGCCAACCCGGCCAAAAGGAAGCGCGCTGGGCGCAATGCCTCACCGGCGACATCCTGTCGCCGACCATCGCTGAACCCGCGCCGCTGACGGTTTCTTTTGTCCTGCCGCCGGAAGCCGAACGCCGGTTCGTGGCCCTCGAAACTGAAGTCGCACGACTTCGCGCCGAACTCGCGAAACTGAGAAGTGCGCTCGGCGAGAGTTGAAGCGTTAACGCCGGAAGCAGACCGATCGCTGAAACGCTGAAAGGCGAAAACGAGATAGAACAAGCCGGCGATCCGCCGTCGGCTTGGCGGCTCTTATTTAGCAGTTGGGTCACAGAGCACACTGAGCTCCGACACAGAGCTCGCAGAGGGGGAATAAAGAAACGTAGATTGAATCGTGCCGCCAGCGAGTGAAGCGAACATGTTGAATTCCTATCCAACCAGAACGCCTCGGTGCCCTCAAATAAGGTCGCTGTGACCTCTGTGGCCGATCTCCGCTACTGCGGTCTTAAGCTTTTTGATGCTCTTGAGGCCGGCTCGGTCCGCGGCCTCCATCTCTCCGCGCTTCCGCGATCGGGATTCTGGTCTGTGAATCGCTGCTCGAATCTGCGGGGGTGGAGTCTCCCGCCGCGCCGCAAAGCCGTGGAGGAAACGACGTCGCGTTGCCCTCAGGCCGGCCTTCTTGAATTGATGCCCCAAATGGAAGGCGCTGCATCGTCGGCGCGGGATTGAGCGCGGCCGATGCAGCCTTCCGCCTTGCCGGGCTGTTGATGTGAGATAGGTTCGGTCCTTTTCCGTGGCACCCATGACGTTCTTATTTTTTGTATCATTCCGCCTGCCAGGCTGAGTGATCCGCAACGTCCGCCTCTGACCCATGAAGCAAAATGTTTATGATGACCCACGGTTTTTTGATGCTTACCGCAAGTTGCGCGAACGCGACAGTGGCTTGAACGGTGCGGTCGAAGATCCCGCTTTTCTCACGGTCTTACCAGAGTTACAGGGGCTGAACCTTTTGGACCTCGGCAGCGGATTTGGCGATTTCTGTCGATTCGCTAGAACTCGTGGCGCGTCGAGTGTGCGAGGCGTGGAGATTTCACGCCGGATGATAGAAACCGCGAAAAGTCGTACGAATGACTCGCAGATCGATTACGTAAATGTTGCGATCGAGGATTTCCCGATGCAGGCGGAAGCATATGATATCGTGGTGAGCCGCCTGGCGTTGCATTATATACGAGATTATAAGCATGTAATTCACTCGATTCACGTAGGCCTTCGAGATCGTGGTGTTTTTATATTCTCGGTTGAACACCCCATTTGCACGGCGCTTTGCGAAGGCTGGTATGAAAATGATCAAGGAGAGAAGATACTCTGGCCGGTTGATAACTATAGTATCGAGGGCGAGCGCAAACGAAACTGGTTCATCGATGATGTAATAAAGTACCACCGAACCGTGGAAACTTACGTCAACACGCTTTTGGATTCTGGCTTTGCGATTACGCGACTTCTGGAACCGCACGCCGTGACTGAGCACTTGAAAAAGAGACCAGGGCTGAAGGATACGCTTCGTCGGCCGTCGTTTTTAATTATCGCCGCAGTCAAATTGCCGAACGCGCCGGCATCGGCAACGGTCTGATCGCTCCTGCAGGTGCCGCGTTCGCCGCGCCGCGTTGCCGGACTTGTCGAGTCCCAGCAGTTCGTCGTCGAGCAGCAGCTCAAGTTCACCGTCGAGCAGTTCGTCCTCCAGTAGCTCGTCCTCAAGCTCTTCAAGTTCGTCGGGAGGATCGATCCCCGGCAGTTCGTCGTCCAGCAGCAGTTTGTCTTCCGGATCCTGCGTCAGCTCGTCCAGTGGATCCGTTCCAACGACCGGCGCCGGCGGCGCCAGTGGGGGTGGCGCACCTGGCGAATGGTTCTTCGCTGCGATCTCCGTTCTGGCGACGTCGCGCACGATCGTGGTCCGGATGCGTGCGGTGTGAGCAGGGTTTGCGCGTGGGGCGAACGAGCCGCGCTGCTTATCCCATTGCAACGTCGCGCCCGCCTCGCTGATCGTGCGTCCCCTCCTTATGTCGCGTTTTTTTCTCATCACCTGCGTCGTCCTGTGCCTGATCTGCGTTTCATCCAGTCACGGCAAAACCATGGTGGTGAAATCGTTGGCGGAGTTGCGCAAGCAAGGGATATCGGTGGAGCGATTGCGTCACGATACTCCCATGGCCAGCGCCGAGATTGGCAGCTTGGTCGAACCTGAAAAAGCTTCCGGCGAATATGATTTCACCGAATGCATCGTGTTGAGCGCCCTGGTCGCGCCGGATAGCCTGGCTCTGGCTGACGCGGGTACACTGGATTCAGTGACCGTGGCAAGGCGCAGTGACTCTTCCAAAGAGCGAGCGATATTCCTGGTCTTGGGCAAAGACCTGCAGCGGTCATATCTGGCATTCCAGTTTAACGCCAAGAAGGACGGCGCGACGAAAACCATGCGTTACCTTTTTTCAGTCAGCCGCGTGCCGGCTGCAATGGAGTAAGGATGGAGCCAGTGCATCCGAAGGCACAGCGCAAGGGTTGCCTTGGGTAACCGCGGTTGTTCGCTGCGCCTGGTGTTTGAACCGACGCGCACCCGCAGGTACGGCATGCCGAACACGGCTATCGTTTTACTTAAAACGCTCCCGTTTTTCACTATGTGGAGGTTTTATGCCGATGCGCTTGCGCGAGGCGCTGTGCAGCGTTGATCAAACCATTTGTCATCTATTAAATGACAAATACCTCTGAGAACTCATTCCATTTCTCGATTTGGCAGATATTCCCCCCAGGGGTTTGTCATTTAATAGATGACAAACGGTCGGTGATTAGAGGTGGCGAAGAATCGCTTTGCAGGCGTGTGCTGAGGGATCGCTGGAGCTTTTGCGTCTTGGGCGGCGACCGGTGTTCGGGAGGAAAGCGGGCAATCTCTGTTTTGCTTTGGGCTAATAGATGCTGGCGCCATGGGTCCGAACATCGACACGTCCTTCCTAGGGGCTCGTGGACTTGTCTGCGGAGATTACTGGCGCCGATGGGGCAGGGGTCTCGGGGTTTTTCTTCGCGATGTTGCGAAGAAGTACCGCTTGCAGCTCGGTGACGCGTACGGGCTTTGAGAGATAGTCGTCCATTCCGGCTTCAATGCATTTCTCGCGATCGCCCTTCATTGCATTTGCGGTCATTGCAATGATCGGAGTTTTATTGCGACTAATCGTGCGAAGGCGGCGTGTCGTCTCATAGCCGTCGAGCTCTGGCATTTGGCAGTCCATTAGGACGAGATCATAGGTCGACGTGCTGAGGGCTTGAATCGCGAGCAGTCCGTTGTCCACGGTCGTCGTTACGCACCCAAGCCGGCTCAGTTGGATTCCGATCACGCGCTGATTGACTGCGTTGTCCTCGGCGACAAGCACGCGAAGTCCCTTGAGCGGTGTCAGGTCGAGGATGTCTGGTGTGCGGGGAATTTCGATCATCGGCGAGGTGCTGGAGCCATCCCGGGCCGGCGGTTTGAGAGTGACCGCGAACCAAAATATGGAGCCAGCGCCGTTGGCTTTTGGCCGTACGCCAATTTCTCCTTCCATCAAGGCCACGATTTGTCGAGAAATCGCCAGTCCCAGACCAGTGCCTCCAAAGCGACGGGTGGTAGACGAGTCGGCCTGGGTAAAAGGAGTAAAAAGTTTTTTTTCCAGCGTTGGCGATATCCCGATCCCGGTGTCTTCAACTTCAAATCGCAGGGTGATCGTTTTGGTTGATTTCGAATGGATCGGTTCCTTCTCCACGCGGATTGATACGGTGCCTGCCTGGGTGAACTTCACCGCGTTGCCCATAAGGTTTAGGAGGACTTGGCGAAGCCTCCCTGGATCCCCGCGAAGGATGTGCGGTACGTCCTTCGCGCAGGAATAGGAAAGCGTTATCCCTTTTTCCGCGCCACGGGCAGAGAGGAGTTTGATCGATTCCTCGACGAGTGCTCGGGGTTCGAAGTCTTGTATGTCGAGGCTGAGCTTTCCTGCCTCGAGTTTTGAGAAATCGAGGATGTCGTTGATAATGGTGAGCAAGGCCTCCGCGCTATGCCGGATTGTGTGGGCGAACTCGCTTTGTTCGGCGTCGAGCGTCGTCTCAATCAGAAGGTTGCTCATGCCGATGACTCCGTTCATTGGCGTTCTGATTTCGTGCGACATGTTTGCTAGAAAGGCACCTTTGGCTTCCGCCGCTTGTTGTGCTTGCGCCGCCGCCACCTGCAGCTCCGCGGTTCGCGAGCGGACTAACTCTTCGAGCTGGTCGTTGCGGGTTTTTGCATGCCTGAGCAGCCATTGCGCCGTAAGCGCCAGGGAGGCAAGAATCGAGACGGCATAGCCAAGATAAGCGTACCAAGTTCTGTGCAGTGGCGGAGCAACACTGAATTCCAGCAGGGATTCTTCACTTACCCTGTCATTACTGTCGATCAATCTGACCGCCATTCGGTAGGTGCCTTCGTGCATCTCCGTCAAGTGCAGGGTCGGCTCACGAGAAGGAACAGACCACCCTGATTTTGCCCCAATGAACCGGTATTCGTAATTGGGCGAACTCATCAACGCGTAAGTGCCAGGGAAAAAAAGCAGGTTAAGGTTGTTGCTGGAGTACGGAATGTTTTTGAGCGCTTTGGGGTCGGGCCGGAGGGCACTGTAGATCGTACGCTTGGAATAGGCATCGACTATGGCGGTCAGGACGGGATGTGGCAGGCGTGAGGGTTGCTTGTTCGGGTTTTTTTCTACGCGGATGACGGAGCGGAGGCCTGTGAGCCAGACTTCGTTGTCTCCGGTCGTTTGAAGAATCGGGAATTTTGCTTGCAGGGCGTCGAGTTCGCCTGTCTCAGGCGTGAAGCTCTTGCCCTTGGGCTCCAGCCGGAGCACGCCGTGGGCGTGAGACAACCACACCGTACCATCGGGGGTTTGGAGCGCACGTTGCACCTGGTACGGTAGTGAGTTGAATAGATTGTCTAATTCGGCCGAAGATACAAAGTCGCCTTTTTGTTCATCGTAATAAAAGCGTTCGTCCTCGGTGGCGATGATGGCGATGCTTCCGATAAAGCCTACTCCCACCCACAGACGTTTTTTCCAGGGCAGTTTGTCGAACACTTGCGCGCTAAGTTTTCCGTCGCGCCAGACAACTCGGCCGGCCCGACCTATTCCAAGTTCCAGCCAGATCGAGGAGTTGGTGGGAACCGAGATGTAATTTGCTGGAAAGCCGATGCCAGGTATCGGATCGCCGACCAAAGCCCAGGCCGAACCGTTCCAGCCTACGGCGGCTATCTTCTTTTCGCCCAAGGCGACGAAGATATCGCCCGGGACTTTGGCAATCCGATTCACGTAGAAGTCGTCGAGAACCTTGGTGGTTTTGCCGTCGGCGTAAACGTACAATCCGTCCGTGCTACCCAAGAGGATCCCGTGGTCGGTTGACGCTGCGCACCAGACCTCATTGCGAATCTTAGTATCCACTACCTGGACTTGAGTGGGCTCGCCTTTACCGGTGGGGATAGGTTCGTAAAGTTTGCCGCCGGAAACGATGCAGGTTTCATTTTGGCTCGCGGTGATGGTTGCCCAGCTCACGTTCAGTCCCTGCCTGCTGTCAAAAATCCGAACCGGGAGGTTGTAGAATATCTTGTTTATCCCGCGGCCGTCGGCAGTCCAAATCAAGCCGGGTTCGCCCTCGCAAATCTCAGTGGTGCCGTCGAAATCCTTGCCAGTGAGGGCGAGCTTCAGCCGCCCGTCGCGCTCAAGGAAATAGATGCCATGGCCTCGGGTTAGCACCGCGAGGCAGCCATCGGTCAGCATGACCAGCTTGGCGACGGACATTGGAAAAAGATTGTCGATCTCCGTCTTCCATGGGGTGAAGGTTTTCCCGTCGAAAAGAAAAAAACCTTGTTGGGTGTCTGACCCAAGAACCCGGGTGTCGTCCCAAGCGACTGTGCTGCTGAGGCCGATGCCGCGCGCGGGAGCGGGCAATCTGCGCAGGGTGCCCTCCACCTGATCGATCTCGAACGACCCATCCGAACCTGAAAACGCGAACACCGATCCACCCACTTCGAAGAGATTCGCGAGCACGGGAACCTGAATGAATTTGGTTTGGCCGGTCTGGCGGTTTACGTAAACGACCCCTGCAGTATTTGCGAAAAACAAGCCTGTTTTGTTTTCGGCAAAGTTCACAAATCCGGTGTTGGTCGAAGTCCAGGCGGGGGCATTCTCGGGCCTTAGGGTGTGCTGCTCGATTTCACCGTTCGAATTGTAATTCCAAGTGCCCCAACTCTCGGGAGAACCGTAATAGTTGGTGCCGTCGGCTGACCGTAGAGTTTTTACGAGATTAAGATCTCTTCCAGGTAGAATGGGTACGCTCACCCAGTTTTTGTCGTCGAAGTATCGGTAGGAACCGCGTTGCACCAGGACCAAGCGTCCCAGTTCGTCCGTGGTTAATTGAGCGGTGGTGGAGACATCCCCAATTTCAGCGTACGAATACGTGCGGATTAGCGGAAAACCTACGAGGGGGCTGGCTTGAGGTGGCCCTGAACTACCAGCTTTGACGATGACCGCGCAAAGTGCCACGATCGCGAGTACAACCGCGCAGAAGGCGTTCCTTTGTGGGCACCGGAGAGGCTGGATACTACAAGACAACGAATTGTGTATCGGCCTATTTCTTGCGCACCTTAACGCCTAGTGAACCTACTTTAGGGTTCTGCGATTGGTCGCACGGATCGCGAAAGAGGCAGGAAGATCAACAGTTTGTGGCGCGAGAGAATCTGGCAGACGCAGGGGTAGATGGGGAAATAACCTTGTGCCGAAGCCATTCATTCTCTGCACGTGGTGCCTTCTCCGGTGAAATTCGGCCACGCGCAGTTAATTGCCACTGCCATGACGCGCGTCGCCATCGCCTTCTAGGGAGGACGCGGCGTTGTTGCTTACCGGTGCTCTTCGTAGGTTATGTCGATCTTGGCGGCGAAGGCTTTCTTTTTGGCGGCGCCTTGGAAGCGCACGCTGTTTGTGCGTTCGTCGTAAAGGTATCCGTTTTGTGGATCCGCGGCGACTTCCTCGCCATCAACCAGCACGCGAAGACTCTTTTTGTAGAGCGTGGTGCCGGGCGCGATCGGATCGAGCGCAACGGCGACGGTCTCAGCAATGCGGTCGCCGAGAGCGGCCAGCGGGCCGGAAAAATCGCTTTCGATGTTTAGCACGGTGCCGCCGGTGAGTTCTGCGGCCCGCCGGTGAGAGACATTGTTCGGTGAAACCACCGCGTCCATCTCGAGCTTTCCCCTCTTGTTGCCTTTGACGAGGATGAAAGGGCGCAGCACCCATTGCTCGATGTAGCTGTCGAGTGTCTGGCGTTTCTTAGGATTGCGCGCGTTGTATTCCTTAAGCAGGTCGGGCAGCTTCCCGTCCTCAATCCACTCGGCCTGGCGGGGGCCATCCTTCTGGTCCTTCCAGGTGGCCATGCGCGTTTCTTCCTCGTCCATGAAGAAAACCACGATCGTGGTGGCGTCGGGTCGGAGAAAGGCATGCTGCTTGTTGGAGTAACCCGCGACAAAATTATATACCGATGTGAACGCGGTGCGGTTGCTGTCGCCTTTTGTGCCTACTTTGACCAGTTCGGCAAAAATGCTGTCAGGTGTTTGCGGCGTAATCCACGGCTGATCCATCGCCGGGAGGGTTACGAGCAGCCCATTGCTGGCGACGTGCTTGATGCCTTGCTTCGGCTTGTTGCGGCGGTCGAGTACGGGGTTGCCGGCTTTGTCAAGTTCGGTAAAGCGAACCTCCTTGAAGTAAGGCTGATCGTTGGCGCTTCGGGATGGATCGGAATTCACGAAATCGGTTGTCAGCACGCCGATGCGGTAGTCGAGATCGCGCTCGCGGAAGAGCTGGCGGAAGCGGCTCAAGTTGGCCGCGATCCGGCTCTGGTGCGCTGCCATCGAGGGCGAATTATTGATGACAAAAACGAGGTCCACCTCGCGGCTGCGGGAGCGATCGACCGTGATGTGTTGGACGGTGCGGATGGGCTCGACCGTCACCTTGATGACGTTGTCCACGCCGAGCTGCTGGTTGTGTTCGTCAAACGTGTAGTAGCGAAACTGGTCTTCACCGATGAAGTCCGGGTTAGGCGCGTAGGTGAGCTGTCCCGACGTACGATCGAGTTTGGCGGTGCCGTTTTTCGGTTTAGCCTTTTCGTCGAGTACGTAAGCAACTTTGGCATTGGCGACGGCGGCGCGGTCTTCCTTGGTCATGAAATCCTCGTGGCTGGCGATCTTTTGCATGACGGGCCAGTTCGGGCGGGTTGTGAGCAAGACCTCGCGAACGTTCTGAATTCGCTCGTGGGTTGCGCTGACCTCGAATTTATCCAGCACCAACGGCGCTGGAGCTTTCACAGTGATCGCGACGGTGTTCTTGAAAACGAGGCCTGTGGTTACATTGCGCACAGTGTAGGCAAAAGAGTCATTGCCCTCGAAGTTGTCGGTCGCTCGATATACAAAATACCCTTGATGCGAAGTTTTGTTGCTGAAGAAATCCGCGTCGTCGCCACCGGCGAGGCCCAATTGTCCGTGCTGCGGGTTTGCCGTGATAGTAAAGACGAGAGCGTTTCCTGTATCGACTCCTCCGAGCTCCGGGGCGACGGGGAGGTCGCCGTGGGCACCTCCGTCCTCGGCTTCGAGTTCCATCGGCGTTGTCGAAATGATCGCGTCAGCATCGGTGGCCGCCGGCGTGTCAGCAGCGAAGGCTGGCGACGCCGCCAGCAAGAGCACGAAAGACAAAAGGCCTAGCCAGATGTCGGCGTGGATTTTTCGGTGAAGGGCAGAGGAGATCATACGGAAAGTGGTGTGAAGAGAGTAAGGGCTGATTCAGTCACGCTCGTTGCGGCTTGGTTCCCTTAAGCAGCAGTGGAGCAGGATGAAACACGTGTAAACATCGAGCGGTGTGATGCGAGGCGCAAGGTCGCAGAGGGAGGGGCGATGACGGTCGTTGCCCATTCGGAAAGAAGACGCGAGTTTCGAATCATTCTTTGCGCCGCCGCGACTTTGCGTGTGCCAAAAGAATTAAATATAGAGGCGGAGAATTGTTTCACGCAAAGACGCCAAGTCGCAAAGGACGGAAATCAGGTCGGCCTTGCGGTACTGGCGGTGGAAAGTGGTTTTTGTGCAGCGGCGAGTCACGCTGCGTTTCTCCTCCGTTCCAGCCTTCCTGAGTTCCACATTGCATTCTTTCCGAGCGTAAAAAAGCCCCGCGCTTTTGAGGCGCGGAGCTGAGAGAAAGAGAACGATAAAGAATAAAGAGAAAAATTCTCTCGGACCTTACTTCTTCTTTGCGGCGCGGGCTTCTTCGACCGCGGCTTGGGCGGCGGCGAGGCGGGCGACCGGCACGCGGAAGGGCGAGCAGCTCACGTAGGTCAGGCCGACGCGGTGACAGAATTTCACCGAGTCCGGATCACCACCGTGTTCGCCGCAGATGCCGAGCTTGATTCCCGGGCGGGTCTTGTTGCCCTTTTCCACGGCGATCTGCACGAGCTGGCCAACACCGGTCTGGTCGATCGAGGCGAAGGGGTTCTTCTTCACGATCTCGTTTTCGGTGTAGGCGCCGAGGAAGCTGCCGGAGTCGTCACGTGACATGCCGAGGCAAGTCTGCGTCAGATCGTTGGTGCCGAAGCTGAAGAACTCTGCGGTCTGGGCGATCTCGTCGGCGGTGAGGGCACCGCGGGGGACTTCGATCATTGTACCAACCGAGTAGGTGAGCTTGACGCCTTTTTCCTTCTGCACGGCCTTGGCGGTTTCGTGAACGATGGCGACCTGAAGATCGAGTTCCTTCTTGAAACCGACCAGCGGGATCATGATCTCGGGCTTGGCCTTGAACCCTTGCTTGTTTGCCTCGACCGCAGCTTCGAACACGGCGCGGGCTTGCATGGCGGTGATCTCGGGATACTTGATGCCGAGGCGGCAACCGCGGAAACCGAGCATCGGGTTGAACTCATGCAGCTCATGCACGCGGCCCATGATGCGCTCGACGGGCATGTTCAATTTGCGCGAAAGATCCATCTGTTGTTCCTTCGCGTGGGGAAGGAATTCATGCAGCGGGGGATCGAGGAAACGGATGGTCGCCGGGAAGCCTTTGAGCGCTTTAAAGATTCCGAAGAAATCGTCGCGCTGGTAAGGCAGGAGTTTAGCAAGCGCGGTTTGGCGGTCGACCGTGCTGTCGGCGAGGATCATCTCGCGCATGGCGTCGATGCGGTCGCCTTCGAAGAACATGTGCTCAGTGCGAGTGAGGCCAATGCCCGTGGCGCCGAAAGCAACGGCGTTGCGCGCCTGCTCCGGGGTATCGGCGTTGGTGCGGACCTGAAGCTTGGTGGCCTTCGCGCACCATGTCATGAGCTGCTGGTAGTTCTTGAACTTCTCGGTGGCCTTCGAGGTGGCGTCATCGTGGATGAGGCCGGCGATGATCTCTGAAGGAGCAGTCTTGATCTGGCCCGCGTAGACGATGCCGGAAGTGCCGTCGATCGAGAGGTATTCTCCCTCGGCGATGGTTAGGCCTGATGCGCTGATGGTCTTGCGCTCGTAATCGATGTGGATGCCGGCAGCGCCGCATACGCAGACCTTGCCCATCTGGCGGGCGACGAGGGCGGCGTGCGAGGACACGCCACCGCGAGCGGTGAGAATGCCTTCGGCGGCGATCATGCCGCGAAGATCTTCGGGCGAAGTCTCGATGCGGACGAGGAGAACTTTTTCTCCACGCGCAGCGGCGGCGACAGCGCGCTCGGCGTTGAAATAGACTTTGCCGGTGGCCGCGCCGGGGCCGGCGGGAAGGCCGGTGGCGATTGGTTTGGCTTTCTTGACCTCGGCGAGATCGAAGATCGGGGCGAGGAGCTGGTCGAGCTGGTCGGCCGGGTTGCGCAGGATCGCGGTCTCCCAATCGATGAGCTTCTCCTTAACCATATCGATGGAGAATTTCAGAGCGGCGGCGGCGGTGCGCTTGCCGTTGCGCGTCTGGAGCATGAACAGCTTGCCTTCCTGAATGGTGAACTCGACGTCCTGCACGTCCTTGAAATGTTTTTCGAGGATGGCGCGAACCTTAAGCAATTCAGCGTAGGACTTCGGCATGACGTCCTTGAGCTTAAGGACGGGTTCGGGTGTGCGGACGCCGGCGACGACGTCTTCGCCCTGGGCGTTGACGAGGAATTCGCCGTAGAATTCATTGACGCCGTTGGCGGGATTGCGGGTAAACGCGACGCCGGAGCCGGAGGTGTCGCCGGTGTTGCCGTAGACCATGGCCTGGACGTTGACGGCGGTACCCCACTCGGTCGGGATGTTGTACTTGCGGCGATAGACGATCGCGCGGTCGTTCATCCAGGAACCGAACACGGCGCCAGCGGCTCCGCGCAACTGGTCCCAGGGATCATTTGGAAATACTTTTCCGGTGCGCTCTTTGACGAGGGCTTTAAAACGGACGACGAGTTCCTGCTGGTCGGCAGCAGTGAGTTTCGAATCCTCGATGTCGGTATGATAACGCTCGTGCTTGAAGGTGTGGATGGCGGTTTCGAATGGTTCGTGATCTTCGTTTTCCAGCTTTTGCACGCCGAGGACAACATCGCCGTACATCTGGATGAAGCGGCGGTAGCAGTCCCACGCAAAACGCTCGTTCTTGGTCGCGCTGGCGAGGGCGAGCACGGTCGTGTCATTGAGACCGAGGTTGAGGATGGTATCCATCATGCCGGGCATCGAGTCGCGGGCACCCGAGCGGACGGCGACGAGCAGGGGCATGCCGGCGGCGTCGCCGAACTTTGTGCCCATGATCTTTTCCATGTTGACCACGCCGGCTTCCATCTGCGCCTGGAGCGACGATGGATAGGTGCGTTTGTTGGCGTAGAAATAGGTGCAGACTTCGGTCGTGATGGTGAAGCCGGGAGGCACGGGGAGACCGATGCGGGTCATCTCGGCGAGGTTGGCGCCCTTGCCGCCGAGCAACGGTTTCATTGACCCGTCGCCATCGGCTTTGCCGGCACCCCACGTGTAAACGTATTTAGTGCCCTTTGCGGCGGTTTTCTTGACGACCGCTTTTACAGCGGGTTTTTTGGCTTTGGATTTAACGGCCATGGATATCGGATAGGTTGGTTAAAAAAGAAACGGGGGTACTCAGGCGCAAAGGATAACGAAGTACGCAGGCAGCGGGGAGCTGTCAACGGCGCAGAGGACTCACTATGCAACGTGGTCGGACCTGATCTTAGCCATGATTTCGGGGATGGCTTCTGGATCTCGGCGAAGCGCTTCAGTCACGCGAAACGTTTCCGGGCATACGTGGTGTTCCATGCCCTCAACGTTGTGGGCGATGACCGTTTCGTTGAGACCGAGTTGGCGCAGGAAACTGGTCAGGAGTTTGTGCCGGTGATCGATGAGGCGGGCAACTTCCTGCCCGGCACCGGTCAGAATCGTGCCGCGATATTTTTTGTATTTGGGCGAACCAAATTACTTCTTTGAAGCGTGTTGCGCGCGATACACAACCCGGAACATCTGTACCGCCAGCCAAAATACAGCGCTCATACAAGCCGACCCGAGGCCGGCCCAAAGTGTGATATAGACCGGATCGTTTGACTGCACGTGCGGGCGCAGCACGGCGAACATGAACGCAAAGAACCCGAGCACGAGCACGGCATCTACGGCGAGGCTGGCGGGGGTGACGAGTTTTTGTGAAGTCGTGTTCATGCGGTGAAAAGGTAATAGGGAAGCTGGGCTTGTCGACGGGTTTTCCCGTGCAAAAAAGGAGTTAGTAGCAGGAAAAATTCCAATACCGCCGAGCCATTAGTGAGCTGCAGGGCTGGCCTTTTGCCGTTTGCGGAGTTCGTACGCCTTTGCGACGGAAAGGAATTCGTAGAAACCGTGGAGCCGTGAAAAATAATATCCCTCGCGGCCGTCGAGGATACCCCCCTGTACGATGTAAACGTAAAGGAAACGTAGTAAGGGGCGGAACGGCATGCGCCGGACAATCTGTTTGAGCTTGCGGCGGAGTTTTACTGCGGAGGATTGCAGATGGGCGTCCTCAAGCTTCGTTGATTGGACCTCCAGGGCAGCTTCCCAGTTCGAGTAGCGGTTATGCTTTTCGACGAACACATCGACAGAGGGAAATGCGTAGTGGTCCATCTCGCTCCTGACCTGGCCGGACTCGCCCTGCACCACGATATGTTCGTGCACTTCATTGTCGCCACTGCCCGTCGCGCCCATTACCAGTCGCTCGTAGCGGCCGAGGCGATGTTTGAACAGGCGCAGATTCCAATTGGGATAATAGGCGTGGCGCAGCCACTTCCCCATGAACATGAAACGGCGGTTGATCCAGTATCCGGTTTTCCCGTGTCCGTCGTGAGCGATGATCTCGGCAAACTCAGCGGCGGTTTCCGGCGGTAACACTTCATCAGCATCGAGGATGAAAACCCAATCGTGTTTGAAAGGCAGATTCTCCAGCGCCCAGTTCTTCTTCTTGGGCCAGATGCCGTTGAAAGCGAACTGAACCACGGTGGCGCCTGCTTTTTCCGCGATCGCCTGGGAACCGTCGGTACTGCCCGAGTCGACGACAAGAATCTCATCGGCCCACGTGACGGCCGCGAGACACCGCGGAAGGTTGGCGGCCTCGTTCTTGATCGGAATCAAAAGGGAGACAGGGACTTTTTGCGCACTCACGGTTTCATGAACACGAATCGATACAGGCGTGGCGACAAGATTTTCCAACTCGCCATCGCGGACGCCGGAAAAGTTTGTCATTTAATAGATGACAAACTTTCCGGTTACAGCTGGTGACAGCCATTTGGGCGGGAGCAGTTGGGTGGGCAAAAAACGGGTGGGTATCGCGTGTCTTGCGAATCGCGGCGATGCGGGATAGGGTTCGCGCCATGAGTACAGAACCTGTTGTTGCGGCTCGGGCTCCGGCCAAGGTGATGCTTGAGGCGGGAAAAGATTACTGGTTTTGCGCCTGCGGGCGTTCGGCCACACAGCCGTTCTGCAACGGCGCACACAAAGGCACGGGCTTCGCGCCGAAGAAGTTCACCGCGGAAAAAAGCGGCGACGCCTGGCTTTGTCAGTGCAAGCACACGAACGGAGCGCCGTATTGCGATGGCACCCACGAGACACTGAAGGCGTGAGTCGAGGTTTGCGTGGGATGAATGGGTGGCAGGGTTATCCGACAAGGTTTCTACGAGCGACTTGGCGAGCGAACCACCTGACACGATTTTGCATTCAACGGTACGAAATTGGTTCCCGAGGTAGGGACGACCCGCCGGGTCGTCCGTCAACGTTGCCCACAACCAGCCAACATTCAACCGGACGGCCATGGCGGTCCGTCCCTACCTCGGACAACGGATTGTTTTCTTAAAGAGAAATAGTATAGCCCGTTTTGATTTTGTCGCTGGTGGTAGGATTTAGAACGAGCAGCGCACCGAGGCGCCGAGGCCGAAGTCGGGGGCGGCTTGGCTGAGACCGGCCAGAATGTGAGTTTCGAGATCCCAGCCTTTTGCGAGATGATGGTTCAGACCGACGGAGAGTTCGTTGTCGACATTGCTGGTCGCGCTGGCGCGTTGGTCGCTTTCGAAAGTAAGATTGAGATTGGTGGCGTCGGTGATCCAGTAACCGGCGCCAACACTGGCGTAGAAATAATTCCGAAGATCTGCCCCAGACGGATTACCGATAAAGCGGTAACCGAAACCAATTGACGGAGTAAAATGGCCGATCGGGCGCGAGAGGTCGACCGCGAGGCTGTAATCAGTTTTGCCGGTGCCGAGGCCTTTTGCTTCATCGGCGCTGGGGAGTTTGACACTGCCAGTAAACGCGACTTTCCAATCAGTCTGGTGCTCGTGGCTGAAATCATAAGAGGCGAAAAGTTCGACGTCGCCAGGGCCTGACTCGGTTTGCGTTTTCCCTTGGTTCTTGGCGTTGGCCAATTTTTGCAGCCGTGGATGCCCGCTAATTATGACGACGCCGACGGGACTGGTCACGCGTTCGTAGGGTGCGAAGAGTCGTGCGGTCCAGCCTTCGTAGGAATATTCCCCTGTAACGTTCCAAGTCGAAATCTTCGTCTTGGTGCTCAGTCCGTAGTCGCCGGAAGTGAAGTCGAAGCCGGTTGATGCGGCGAATTGGGCATGAGCCAGCGGTGCGACGACGGAAAGGGCAAGCGCGGCCAGGAGGCTCTTGAGCCGGATGGAGTTGGTTTTCATAGTCGGTGGGTTTGGTTGGGAGTTGGCGATGGTTTAAAAAGCGCAGGCAAAGCCCCGGCCCGCGGGGGGCAGGTTTTTTGTTTTAACCGGTGGCGACCGGTTCGGGTGCTGGCGGGCCGGCTACGGCGTTTCTTGCGGGCGGTTTCTTAGCCGTTGCAACCGTTGCAGGCCGGGCCCTTGAGCCCCTGGCGTGAACAGTCCGTACTCGGCCTGAAGCTTTTCAAATTTCTCGCGCTGTTCGGGCGTGAGGATTTCGGAAATGCGTTTTTGGGTGTCGGCGAGAATCAGGCGGAAGCGTGGAAGGTGTTCCTGTCGGGCCATCGCGATTTCGTGCTGCATCGCGACGAGGATTTCTTCCAGTTTACCCTGTTGGTCCGGGTTGAGATCGAGTTCGCGGGTCAAGCTGCGTTCGATGCGCAAGCGGACCAGCTCGGGACGCCGAACCGCTTGCTGGATGGAACGGCGGATCACATAGCGCGTGGAGACCACGCCGACACTGATGCCCGCTGCAAAGACCAGTAAAACCAGGATGATTGGCTTGAGATATTTCATGGCAGTGGCTCAGTGCAACATCCAGTCGGAGCAGATCTGGTTTACATCGTCGTCAATGCTGGGCTCGTGGCTGAATGACTGGCCGACCTCCACGGCGACGCAGATCATAATCATCGCGGCGGCACTGACGGCATAACGGACGAAATTGCGGTTGAGCTGATCCAGAATGCTGACGACCACGGGTGCGTTGCGTTCGGCAGGGTTGAGTTCGTGCTGGACGCGTTCAGCAAAACCCGCGGGCACGGCCGGTGGAGTTTCCTGGCGGGCGGCGGCGAAGAGCTGGCTCAGTTTTTTGTCATTCATGTTCGGAGTCCTCCAGTTTCTCGATGGCTTTGCGTAATTTGGACCGGGCTCGCATGGCGCGTACACGCACGGCCACGCTGGAATCACCGGTAAGGGAACAGATTTCTTTCACACTGCGGCCTTCGATTTCCATGAGCGTGATCACGACTTGTTCTGACGGTGAAAGGGATTGCATGGCGAGTTCGAGAATTTCCCGGGCCTGCCGACCTTGCAACTCGCGCGGCGGGAGTTCATCCCGCAACCAAGCCACAGAGTCTTCTCCGAGTTCGGGCAGCGAGATGGTGCCGGATAACCGTTTCCGCCGGCGGACGTGGTCGAGGGCAACATGAACGGCGATGCGCGAAAGCCAGTGCTGGAACGGGGCGCGACCGTCAAAACTGCCGAGCGCGCGCCAGGCCTTGAGGAAGGTTTCCTGCGCGAGGTCTTCGACCAGATGGATGTCGCGTTCATAGCGGTGTAGGATGGAAAATACCTGTTGCTGGTTGTGGCGGACCAATTCGGTGTACGCGTCGGGCGATCCGGCCCGGACGCGGGCCACGAGTTCAGCGTCGTCGTTAACCACAAGGGGAAGTTATTTGTCTGGCGTGTGATCAATAGCAATCTGAACGGCGTGGTCGATAAAATCAGCGACGGGACTGTAGCTCTTGAAATTTGGCGAGCTGTTCGGGAGTGAGGATGGGTTTGATGCGGGCAAACACCGCGGCTCGCACGACAGCGAGATCGCCTTCGGCGGAGCCGAGCTTGGCGGCAGCCGTGCGGAGTTCGGACTCCGAAGCGCCGGATTGGATGGCTTGACGCAGATCGGCGCGTGCGGCCTTCACGTGCTGGGCCTGTGTTTTCAATGGATCTTTTTGTGCGCGGAACTCAGTTTTGATCTTGGCGACTTGGTCGTCGCTCAGACCTAGCTCGGTCTTCATCTGGCGCGGATTCCAGCCGCGGTGTTGCGTGGCCGGAGCGACGGACGCCTGGGCGTGGAGCACAGGTGCGCCGAGGGCGAAAAGCGTGGCGGTAAGGCAAGTGGCGATTAAAAATAGTTTATTCATGATACCTCGGCATACGTGGAGGCGGCGGGAAATGTTACCGGGCCGGGCAAAGTTTTATTTTGTGATAACACAGCTGGGTTTCATGGGGAGCCCCGCGATAAGATGGGTGTGGTTACATTCATGCGGCTGACGATTCGACGTTGTAGCCGCGCCCGTAAAGGCGCGGTGCATTTGGGAGAATCTTTTATCGAGGGCGTTCACGCGGCCGTATTGCGAAAGCTGAAAATAGTACCGGCGTCCGAGCGGTGCTCGAACGCCGGGTGCGGCTAGTCCCTGCGAGCGATTAGTTGCCAGTCGAAGCGGTCGTGGAACTGGTGGTGAAGTTTTCCGTGCGCGTTTCGGTTGTGCCGTCGGGCTTGGTAATTTGGACGGTACGGGTGCCGGAGCCGTCGGGGTTAACCTTTGTTTCGACGTTCTTTTGTTCGGTTTTTCCGTTGGGACCGGTGATGGTCGTAGCGCGCTCAACTTCGCCTTTGCCCTCCTTGGTCACAGTGCTGTTGACCGTCGTCTGTTTGCCGTTGGGACCAGTAATCGTGTCTTGGGTGGTACGACCGGTTGCGGTCTTGGTGGTCACGGCATCGTAGGTGGCAACCTTTCCATTGGGGTTGGTGAACGTGCCTTTGGCCTCGTAGGTGTTATCACCGGTCTTGACGATTGTGCCGGTGCGCGAAGACGTTTTGCCGTCGGGCAGGGTGGTGGAACTGGAGACCGCGCCGGTGCCTGTAGTTTTGTCCCACGTGCGGGTGGACTCGTGCGTGCCGGTCTTGCCGTCCTGGTTGGTCCAAGAGTCTTGGCGCTGCGTTTCGCCTGGGCTATGTGTTGTAGTGTCGGTGAAGGTTCCGGATTTGCCGTTGCTGTTCTGGTACGTGCCGGTGCGGGTGCGAGTGTGGGTCTTGGCGGCGGCGAAAGCGGAGTTGGAGGAGAGGATCAAAGCCCCGGCGACCAGGGCGGTCAGGGCGAATTTGGATGAGAAGGAGTTTTTCATAGGATTTGATGTGCTTGCATCGGCTCATACGTGAACCTCCTCGAAAATGTTACGAACGGCTTTGTTGCGGCGTAAGTTGCTGAGCGAAAGCATCACCGCTACATGAGATCGGCCCGAGAATTTGCGAAAACGGACCTCGACTAGCTAATTATTACCACCAGCCGACAAGAAAGCCCTGGGCGGCCTTGATCAGGATCACGCCAAGGTTTTTGGTGGCGTGCGCGGCAAAGCAGGGGAGCAGCGAGTGCTGCGGATTGAAGCGGGCGAAACGCACATAGTAAAACCAAAGGGAAGAGACAAAAACCGCACCGCTGCTGAACCAGCCTTTGAGGTCGCCCGTCCAGTTCAGGCGCCCGCCGTTCCAGGGCATCGCACCTTCCCATGTCCACAGAAACGGATGGAGCGCGGTGAAAAGCAGCGAGGCAGCGAGCGCGCTGATCCATAGCGCGATGGCTCCGCGTTTCTCGAGCACGATGAAGCCTCGGAAAATGATTTCTTCGATGATGGCGGCGACCAAGGTGTAGGTCGCGAAGAGGCCGGTGATGGAGGATTGCTTGCCTGCGATGCCGAGAATTTTTTCGCCCCACGTCTCGGCGGTTACAATGAGCGCGCCGCCGATCGCCGCGATGACAATGGCTCGGGCTGGCGCAGGGGTCGCACCGGGAAGCGCGTTCGGGTGGGGAGTGCCGACGCGTCGGGCACGGAAATCGTCAAGCCAGAGCTTGGCCACGTAGAGGCCTACACCCAGCATCAAAATTTGCACCCAAGGATCGTTTTGCATCGACGGCGAAGTTATTGATTAGCCATTTCCTGAAGGAGTCCTAGTTTCAAGCTCTTCTCATGACTGCAACTTCCCGCATCCAGCCGCCCCCGGTCGGCACGCAAGATTTTGCCACCGTATTCGCCATGTTGAAACCGCACATGGCGGCGTTGGATGTATTCATGCACGCGCAACTCGAAGCGTTCGAACCGGAAATTCGCGGGATGGCGGATTATTGCATCGATACGTCGGGAAAACGCATTCGTCCCGCTTTGGTCTTTACGAGTGGTTGGACCGGCGGCGATGTCACGACGGACCTGGTCCGAATTGCCAGCGTGGTCGAACTCGTTCACCTCGCATCTTTGGTGCATGATGACATCATGGATGAAGCGGATGTGCGGCGAAACCGGCCCACCGCGACGCGCGAATATGGGGCCACGGCAGCGGTTTTGCTTGGTGATGCGCTGTTTTCTCATGCGCTGAATCTCGCGACGCGTTTTCCTACGACCGAGGTTTGCCAGGCGGTGTCGGACTCAATGCGGAAAGTCTGTGCGGGTGAAATCATTCAGACGCTACGGCGTGGTTCTACTAATATTTCACGGGCGGACTATCAGCGAATTATCGACCTGAAGACCGCGGAGCTCTTCCGCGTTTCGTGTTACCTAGGCAGCCGTTACGGCGGTTATCCAATGCCGTTTGTTGAGGCGGCGGCAAATTTCGGGCGGCATCTCGGCATCGCTTACCAGGTTTACGACGACCTCGTGGATTTTTTTGGTGATGAAAAACGCATCGGGAAGACTCTCGGCACCGATCTGGCCAGCGGAAAAATTACCCTCCCGTTGCTGACGTTGATGGAGCGTTTGCCGGAGAACGCGCAGGCCGAACTCACCGAAGAAATTATCGGTCGTCGCCCGGCGCAACCAGTCTTGCGGCTTGCGCAGATGAACGAGTTGGGCGTTTTTCCCGTCGTGACTGAGGCCGTGCAGCAGGAATTGCGGCTGGCCGAAGCGGCGCTGGCGCCTCATCTGTCATTGCCGCCCGCGCCGCTGCTCATGCGTTTGTGTGAAGTCCTGCGCTGCCAGGTTGGTGCGTTACGTGAACGTCCGCAGACCTGACCGAGGGTGGATTTTACATTTGCGCATCGGGGTTATTTTTCCATCTTAAGCGGTCATGGATGTCGCCTCTAAGGCCCTGCAGAAGACGCTTGTCGTTTCTCCCGAACGACAGCTTGAGGCCGACTCCGACCGGATCATCGTCCAGCGCGTGCAGGCAGGCGAGGTGGCGGCATTTGACAACTTGATTTTGAAATACCGCGAGCGGGTTTTTGGCGTGGTCTATAATATGACCTCAAATCGTGAGGACGCCGCTGATCTCACACAGGACTCTTTTATCAAAGCGTTTCAGTCCATTCACCGCTTCCAAGCGCAATCGTCTTTTTTTACCTGGCTATATCGCATTGCCGTTAACTCGACATTGACCCATCTGAGAAAGGCGAAGTTACGCACTTTCTTCAGTTTCGAGAAGATCACCGACGAGGACAAAACGGCCGAGCTGGTAAACCAGATGACCGACAAAAAAGGCGCGGATCGGGATCTATATATTCGTGAACTTCAGGAAAAATTGAACGAGGCGATGATGAAATTGTCTATCAAGCATCGCACCGTGGTCACTCTATTTGAAATTGAAGGCGTAAGCCATGAAGAGATCGCCGAGATTATGAATTGCTCGGTGGGGACGGTACGCTCGCGACTACACTACGCGAAACAGCTCCTCCAAGCTGAGCTTCAACGATACATCAACCCATGAACGAGACGGAGCGCCGACCGAAAGTCACCCTGGAAGATTTGCTGCAGTTGAAACGCGCAGAGTTTCCGCCGGTGGAGTTCTGGTCTGAATTTGACCGGACACTTCGAGCCAAACAGCTGGCGGCAATTGTGGAAACCCGCCCATGGTGGCGCAGCTGGACCGCAAGAAAAGCTCTGGTCCGTGTTTGCATGCCATTGGGTGCCACCGCACTTCTGGCGATTTCATTTAGCTCGGTCCGCATCGCGAGCGTCAAGCCTCAGAAGGTGCTTGCGGTTAACAACGAAGTAGCGGTGCGGGCACCGATGGTGCCGGCCCAAGAATTGGCGGTTCCTGAAAGTTCGGTAGCCGCGGCGGCGACCCCTGCTGTGGCCATGGCCCAGACGGAGACGCCAGCCGACGGCTCTGCAGACAGCTTTACTTCAGTTCGGACGGCGCCGAGCAACGGAATTTCGGGGACGACCTCGCCCGAACAGCTGCTGGCTTCGGGCACCGCGACCGTGAAGGCAGCGGGGCAGGCTCTGGCCCAGTTGGTAGGACTTCAGGATTTTGTAGGCACCTCGGCAACGGCCGCACGTTCCGCCGTGGTCGAACCTTTGACGCAAGTTGCAACGCCCCGTGACAATCGGCGCACCCGGTTGCTCGCGTATACGGTGACCTTTGATCCTCATGCTGCCGATAGTTCGGCGGCGGTTCGATCACGCGACCGCGTCACGCACCGGCTTTCTGATGAGGCAATTTACGACTCGATCACCCGGCTCGGTCTGAGCGGTGATCGCGTATCGATCAAGTTCTGAGCGCCTAATCGAAGCGCCGCTGAATTGCGCCGTCCTCAGGTAGCCAAAAGCTGTTACCGCGACTAAAACGCGAAGGATGCTTCGATGCCTTCAGTGCGTGGGGAGCCCGGTGTTCCATGCATTGTCCCGGCGGAAATCGAACTGTAGTATTGCTGATTGAGTAGATTCTCGGCGTACGCGGCGACACGCCAGCGGCCGGCGGCAATGCCAAGCCGGCCGCCGAGCAGACCATAAGCGCGCTGGCCAAACGTGATGTCCTCAGATTCGGTGTAATAGGTCCGTCCGTTTACCGCCCACTTCACCACGCCGAACCAGCCGCTTGAGTGAAGATATTCGCACCGGAATGAACAATCGTAACGCGGAACATAAGGAGCCGGTTTGCCGCTGAAATTCATTCCCGTGTATGGATCAGTAAACTCCCGTAGTGTCACCTGGGTGATCCCGAAACTGGATGACAGGCGCAGCCCTGAAACCGGCTGCCAGGTGAGCTCAATTTCCGTGCCGATCGAGCGCGCCTTCGGCGCGTTTACCACCAGGTAGTCGTCCGACGTTGATCCGGTCGCAAAGGAGCGCTCAATCTGGTATCCACGAATATCATACGCAAAAACGCGGACGGTCGAGGCCAGTGCATTGTTCAGAGCCTGCTGCGAAATGCCTCCTTCGAGGGCAATCGTTCTCTCGGGGCCGAAGGCTGCCAGTGCACGATTGCCGGTGAAGGCCGAAAAACCACCAGGCTTGAACCCGGCTCCCGCGGAACCGAAAAGGCGTGTATTTGGCGCTGGCGTATAGTTTAGCTCAAACTTTGGCAGCAGCGCAGTGGACTCGCGAGAAAGTGCAAATACCTGCAAAAAGGGCGCTGCCTCCACTCGATCCATTGATTTTTTTGCATCCTCAATCCGCAGGCCGGCGGTCAGCGTGACGGCGGGTTGCACCAGCCACGAAGCCTCGCCGAAGGCCGCGAGCTTGCGCGCGTCGATTGTGTAGGAGGAAGCCTCAGAGACAAAGGGCCCGAAGGCGCGCTTGAAAGTGCCGTCGGTCGTTCCATCCGAAAAATACACACCGGAGTGCCATCGAAAATCGCCGATGTCGCTAGAGGCCAGTTTTAGCTCCTGATTGTAGTTCCGCTGCTTCAACTGTACGTCGTTCACAAGTTCAGCGGGACCGAAGGCGAGCACACTGCGGTACGGTCCGAGCCGCCAGTCGTTCACGCTGCTGGTGGCGGAGAAATGCCCCCACGGCGTCGAAACAGCGGCGGTGAGACCGACATTAAGCGTATCCAGATCAATCTTACCGGGAGTTGCGCGATTGATTATGAAGAGCGGTCCGCCCAAGGGAACGAGCGGTTGTTCGCCATCGCGGGCGTGTTTGGCCAGTGCGATCAGTGACAATTTGACCTGGGCGGTGGGGTAAAAGTTGACCCGGGCAAGACCGGTGTCCGAGTGCCGATGGTCGACATCTTTTCCGAGGCGTGGGTTGTAGATGTAACCGTCACGTGCCTCCTGTTGGGCGCTGATCAACGCATCAACCCGCCCGCCGCCGGCGCTCCGGACAGTAGCGGAGAATGCACGCGTTGAAAAATTTCCCGCGCGGAGGTCGAGCTGGCCCGTTGCATTTGCCGCGAGGTCGGGTGTGCTCAGGCGGATGACGCCCGCTGAACCGGCGAGACCGAAGTTTGTATTCTGACCGGGACCGCGGTTCAGCTCAGCCGAGCTTACGCCGGTAAAACTTTCGGGTGCGGTGAATCCCCCACCGAGGGGAACATCGTCGAGGTAAAAAGTAACAGCCGGGTCGCCAAAAATTGGCGTGTTGGTCAGTCCCCGCAGTGCAAAGGTATCGTTAAACGAATGGGCACCGCTGGAGGCGACATAGAAATTAGCTACGCGTTCTGACAGACCTTCGGTGCTGGCTCCGGCTCCATCACCGGCGAATTGCACGGAGGTAGTCCCCAGCGAAGTTGCTTCGGGCTTCTTTTCCTGAACGACGAAGGGTGGATTGACCAGTACCGGTTCGGATGCCTTCAAAATTGAAGTACTGAACCCGGCGAGGAGCACGAGAGGTAAGAAGCGCGAAATCATTTGCGAGGACCTAAAAGTATTACGGAAGCCGGTCTGTCGATGCGGAAGTCAGGAGCGAAAGCTTTCCTAACTGCATAGCACAATTTTATAATTCCAATGCGTTTCTGCCGATTTCCGGGCGGAGTTCTGAGGCGGGGCGACACGCAGATTATTTCCGCAAACTCGCGCCCAATCTGTCCGGACCCAGGGCAAGGGTGCTGACATTGGCTTTAATCAGGAATCTTACCCAGGAGCCGGCCGAGGTATTTCTTTGCGTAGAACACAGACCGTTCACGAACGACGGGCTCGGCGAGCTCTCGCCGCAACCGAAGCTCAGGTACTCGAGTGATGACCGTGCCGTCATTGGGCCGGAGGATGACCCACGCGAGAAGATGACTGAGCTCGTCGCGCCCGTAGCGAGACTGCAATTCATCGAAAATCAGACGGCCGATCTCGGCTTCTCGTAGATCTGCCCCAATGTCGGCTACGGCAGCCACGCTTAGAAGCACACGCACGACCTGGCCGGGTTCGGCTGTTTGAATCTTTGGCCAGGTTTTAAGTTTGCGGGCAAAATCGCGGACGCTTTCTGGCGGATCGTTGTATTTGAACGGCGGAGCCAGTCGGCTAACGAGCTCGTTGTCGCCGGGCAGACCATCGTAGGTAATTTGGTCAATTTGCTGGGTGCTGATGGACTCGTATTCGACGGCTTCCGGCCGCACAGGATCAAGCCGCCCGGTTGCTTCCGCTGCCGCCCCGACAGCTATCCACGCTAGAAGTGCAATCGCGACCCCGCTCAGCGACGAGCGACTCAGGCGCCGGCCGGTATCCCATCGGAATAACTTAAGCCCTGCAAAACCAGCCGCAGAACCAATAACCGCGAGCGCGGCGAAACTGAAACCTGCACCCCAAAGCCCTTGCGGATCGGTGAAACAACGTTGCAGGACGTCGACGGCGTAGCGTCCGGGCATGTAGCCAGCGATGCGTTGCGCCCAGCCCGGCAAAGCCGCAAGCGGCACGCCCACGCCGCCGATCATAATCATCGGAAGAAACAGGCACTGGCCCAGCGCCTGAACCGCCGGGACGTCGTTGGCGAGTGCGGCGATGAGCAGGCCAAGCCCGAGAAAGGAATAACCGACCGCCAGGAATGCGAGAAGCACTTCGCCGGGGAATTGGGGTAGCGGCGTGTGGTAGACGAGCCGGGCGAGAAGAAGCTGCATGACGACCGCCGAACCCACGATGACAAGCCGGGCCAGGAGGGTTCCTGCCACCAGTTTCCATGTTCGGACGGGCAGCAGGCGATGACGACGCCAGACGCCCTGCTCGCGCTCGGCCACCAATGCCGTCGGCAGCCCGAAGCACGCACCGCCGAGAATGCTGATGGTGAGCAGCTGGCCCATGTGGAACAGAAGCGGCGGTATCTCGCTTCTGAATACACCACCGAACGCCAAAAGGAAGAATACCGGCACGAGATAGCCGTAAACCAGTGCTTGCACGCTTCGAAAATTCAGCTTCAGCGTGAGCAGAAAGTGCTGGAGCGTTCCGGTGAATCGCGTGCCTGTCCTCACGGTGTTTCCTCCGTTTCGATTTTGCGCCAGGTCTTGCCGGTTAATTCAATAAAAACATCTTCCAACGTCGGACGTTGAATGTGCAGATCCAGTAATTCGTTATCCGCCGCCGCCAGCTCTCGCACCAAAGCGCTGATCGTCTGATTTACGTCGTTTGTACCGACCACCCAGCTATTTCCTTGTGGCGAATGGTTTAACACACCGGGCAGCGTTGCGACGCGCGGAGGGTCGAGCGGGAGTGCGGTGTGGAATGACACCCGCGGATTTGCGCTCGAACGAGCGATCAGAGCAGCCGGCGAGGCGTTGGCGATGATCCGGCCTTCGTGCAGGATACCGATCTGGTCGCAGAGCGAACCGGCTTCCTCCAGATTGTGGGTGCTGAGCAGCACTGTCTTCCCGGTGGCACTTAATCCTGCGATGATCTGGTGCAGTTCGCGGCGAGACAGTGGGTCGAGTCCGGCGGTCGGCTCGTCGAGAACGAGGATCTCTGGATTGTTTACTAGAGCGAGGGCGAGAAACAGGCGTTGCTTTTGTCCGCTCGATAACGAGGAAAAGGGGGCGCGCGCTTTTGCCGTCAGGTCGAATTGGGCCAGCAGGCTGGCGGTGTTTGCTGGTTTGGCGTAGAACGAGGCGCAGAACTGCAGCGCTTCGGCCGGCGTTATCTTGTCCTGCAAAGCAGCGAATTGCAGTTGCGCGCCGACGTGCTCCCGCGCGCGGATTGGCTCGTTCCGAACATTGACTCCCAGAATCGCAACAATGCCAGTGTCAGGCTGGCGCAGGCCGAGGAGGCACTCGATTGTGGTGGTCTTGCCCGCACCGTTTTGTCCGAGAAGCCCGAAGATTTGGCCGGGAAGGAGTTCAAAACTGACGTCCTGCAGCGCTTGGACTGCACCGTAGCGTTTCGCCAAACCGTTGACGCTTATACTGACTGGAACGGCCGTTGGCATGTGGGACTTCGCGTCGAATGGCTGCCCGACCAGGATTCGAACCTGGACAAGGAGATCCAAAATCTCCGGTGCTGCCATTACACCATCGGGCAAGAAGGTTGGGAAATTGAGGCTGAAACGGTTTGGGTCAAGGTTTCAGCGCGGACTTTGCGCGAGACGCTTTTAGTAGCTTGCCTTGAGCCCCTTAAGGCAGTGACAACTGGTTCATGCTCGTACACTCCGTTTTCTTTTGGCTGAAACCCGAGGTTACCGCCGAGCAGCGTGCCGCGATGCTGCGGGGGCTTGAGTCATTGCGGGGCATTCACGCGGTAGAAGCGCTTTATTTTGGAACGCCAGCATCGATGGAAGCGCGTCCGGTGCGGGATAGCAGTTACGACTTTGGGCTTACAGTCCTGTTCAAGGACGCCGCGGCCCACGATGCTTACCAAATCGATCCCCTCCATGCGGCATTCAATCAAGATTTCCGTCCGCTTTGGTCGCGCGTGCAGGTGTACGATTTGAGTTGAGGCAAGTGTTTTTGCCACGCAGTGCCCGTGTGCGGGCTGCGGCGGCGGAAATTCAGAAGATCGCCGTGCTAACAGGATACGTGAGCGCTGCTTCTTAACGTGCGATTACGTTTGGGGTCTTGTGTAACATTCTGGGCTTCCGTACGTCTGTCGCGGCGGAGCCACAAGTTCACGTCGCAGAAATTTCTTCGCGGCGAATTTTTTCAATCATTCGTTTATGGGGGCAGCATTCACTGTTGTACAATTAGGGACGCGATTAATAGGCGGCCACCCGGTTGATCGTATCGGCGAAACGGATATGTTTGTTTTCGAAGGGAGGTTGCTGTTGTGAAACCCATCATTTTCGCCGCGTTACTGGCCTTATCGACATTGCCAACTGCAAATGGGGCGGGTGAATTGGACTCATCGAGCAACAACGGCGTCGCGCTGGATGAACACTTACCGGGTTCAGACAGAAATGATGACGCCTGCGCAAAGGAGAACGTATTTGTGCTGGCTGAAGTTCGCAAAGTGATTGAATCAAATCCTGCGAACAAAATAGAGGAGCTTTCGCTCGACCCTGATTACAGCCGCGACAAAGACAGCTATTTGGTGAACGCGGTCGTGGCTGCGCGCGAGCAGCGTTTTTCGCTGGGCATCATTGTTACGCTCCAGCCGGACGCAAAAGGGCGGAAAACCCTGGTGGCGTTTGTCGATTAGCGAGGAAACAAGAAAACCGCAGGTGAAGAATTTCTATTTGTTCACCACGAACGGTGCGAAGAGTGCGGCCTGTGACGCGGGGAAACGGCCCTGGATGAGGATGCCATCGTCACGTTGTTCCTCGTTTTGCACGTGACCGAGAGCGTGCAGCTTCGCGATCACGTCGTAGCGCGAATGAGGGACGAAAAGTTCAACCGAACCAAATTCATGGGCGATCAGTTCCGCGCAGCGACCGAGCAGGGCTTCAATGCCTTCCCCGGAGTGAGCGCTAACAAAAAAGCCATCCGCTGCGAGGTGCCGGGCGTGAGCGCGCATCGTGTCGTCGGCCGCGTCGACCTTGTTGAAGGCGGTGACGATCGGCATGCCGGTAGCGCCTAGTTCGGCTAGGACGCTCAGCGTGGTCGCGTGATGATGGACAAAGTTCGGGTCGGTCACGTCCACCACATGGATCAGGAAATCGGCGACTATGACTTCCTCCAGCGTTGCCTTAAACGCTTCGACGAGTCCGTGCGGCAGGCGGCGGATAAAGCCGACGGTGTCGGTGATGAGCAGTTTTTGCCGGTTGGGCAGGACGAGCTGGCGGGTGGTGGGATCGAGCGTGGCGAAGAGTTTGTCCTCGGCGAGGACGTTTGCCCCGGTAAGCCGGTTGAGCAGCGAGGATTTGCCGGCATTGGTATAGCCGACGATTGCAGCGGTCGGCACGGGCACCCGCAGGCGTCGGCGGCGCTGGGTTTCACGTTGTTTAACGACAGTGGCTAGTTCGTGTTTGAGATGCACGATGCGGTCGCTGACGATGCGGCGATCCTGCTCGAGCTGGGTTTCGCCTTCGCCGCCGAGGGCACCTTTGCCTCGCTGGCGGGAAAGATGGGTCCAGGCGCGGGTGAGGCGCGGGAGCGAATACTCCATGCGGGCGAGGGCGACCTGCAGCACCGCTTCGCGGGTGTGGGCACGGTCGGCGAAAATTTCAAGGATGACTTCCTGTCGGTCGATGACAACGAGACCGGAGAGTTCTTCCCAGTTGCGCTGTTGGGCGGGCGAGAGCGCTTCGTCGAACACGATCACATCGGCGCCGTCGGCTTTGGCGAGTTCGATCAGTTCGTTGGTTTTACCGCTGCCGAGCAGGGTGGCAGGCGTAAAGGCGCGCAGGTTGACCAGCATGCTTTGGGTGACGCTCATCCGAAGGTTTTCGACGAGCTCTTTGAGCTCGGTCAGTAGCTCGGCGCCTTCGCCGATTGCCATCTTTTGCGTTTGCACGCCAATGAGGAAGGCGCGTTCGCGTTTGTCGGAGCGGGTTACGAGGAAATCAGCCATTACGAGAGGGCGGTTACGTTGCTCCGGGCTGGCGGTGAAGGCGAGAGTTTATCTACGAAAGCGATCGTGGAACAGCGGTGGGGCGGAAACGTAGCGGGACAAGAGGCAAATCTTGCAGCTCTGAGGTCCAGATGTGAGAGAACAAAACAAAGCTTTTCGCCAACCCTCTCTCGGGTTTGCAGAGGCACGGCCCAAGTTATTTGTCATCTATTAAATGACAAATACCTCTGAGCAGCGATATTTTTGGTCATAATTTTAAAGCCGACCATCTCTGAGGTTTGTCATTTAATAGATGACAAACGGTCAATTGCCTGGAGCGCGTTTTGAGGTTTAGCCGGTAGGGGCGGATCGTCTTGGTCGAAATTTGCGCTTAAGTTTCTGGCCTCGGCCACTGGAAACTTCTTGGGGGCGTTGACGGCGGTGCTGGTTGTGAGCGAGTGTGAAACGAAGCCGCCATGAAACCATTTCGTGTATTTTTCGTCGGTGCGGTTACGGCAGTAGGGCTATTTCTGTCGGGTTGCGCGGCGTTCATTCCGGTGCCGGCACCGCCGACGAAAATGAAACCGCCGTTTCCCTACGAGGCGTTGGGCGTGCGAAATTCGTGCTTTGTCGAGTCGGTGCATTTTTCCGACGTTTACACGGCGTGGAATACGGCAGGCGATGTCAGCTGGGTGCGCGTTCTGCAATGGGGCAACCAGGAGGGTGACTACAAGATTTCAACCGGTCACGCGGTAGCGATCTACGTCGACCGCGGAAAGGTTTGCGGCTATGACATTAATTTTGGTTTTTGGCCGATTGAGGTGCCGGTCGAAAAACATGCAGACCTGACCGAGGTGGGACCGAAGGTTTACGCGCATTATCCGAAATTCAGGCCGGTCTTTGCGCGCTACCGGGAAGATTTCTCCCAATCCCCGCATTTGTCGCCGCCGGAGTTTCTGTTTTACCACAAGAACCCGGATGTCCGCGATGCGACCCGCGTAGCGAGCGAACTCGGGCGATATCGCCCCGTGAGCGTGGTAGAATTCAGCTTCCTGGACAGAGGAGTCCGGCAAACGAGCGCGGCGTCGATTTTTGTCTATGGCGGCCGGATGTGTATTTATTTTCCAAGATTAGGCACTCATATTTCGAAATCGTTGATCCGTATCTTGCCCGATCTGAAGCCAGCCCGTTCGGTGATCGAGCGGGTTTATCCCGGAGTGACGGACGTCAAGATTCAGCCGGGCGGGTATTTGCTTTTCCCTCCGAAAGCCTGAGCGGTTTAGCGGTGGGTGTTGTTGAGGAGAAGTCTTCATCCAAGCCGGCGAAGGGGGGTGGCAGTCGGCGGTTGACCTCGCGAAAGCGAGAATGTGTGATCCGGGCCTGCCGTTATCTCTTTAGGGGGAAACGTCGGTTTTGCACCTTATGTCTGGCTCCAAACATATTTTAATTGTCGATGCCGATGCGCACGCGGCGGCGGCGGTGGTGACCCTCCTTCGTGAAGGGAATTGTACCGACGTGGTGGTTGCGTCAGATCCGGCGACGGTGGCGAGCAAAACAAACGGCGTTCAAGTTGACCTCGTGCTGCTGGCACTCGACGTACGGAGGTTTCTGGAGCAGGTTGCGGCTGCCCGCGAAATCCGCCAACTGCTGCTGGCACCGGTGGTCTTTATTTTGGATGAAGCGGCGCGGTGCGAGCTGGAAAAGAGAGGAGATACGCACTCGTTTGAATATATTTTGAAACCCGTGACGGCCCGTGAACTCCGGATCGTGGTCGACGCGTCGACGCGGATACATGGCCTTGAAATACGGATGCGGCAGATCGAAGCGAAGATGCAGGAGGCTCAGCGGCTCGAAGGCATCGGAGTCATGGCGGGCGGCGTCGCGCACGATTTCAACAATCTACTCACTGGAATCTTCGGTGCAGTATCGATCGCACAACAGGAGATACCGGCTGGTTCGCCGGTGCTGGCGCGGCTCGATCACATCGAGCGTGCGGCGACGCGTGCGGCCGAACTCTGTCAGCGGCTGCAGGCGCAGATGGGCCACGGGGCGAATGCATTGACCCTGCTTTCGGTGGACGGGTTGGTTGGGGACGCAATTAAGCTGGCACAAAGCAGCTTCAAGCCGGGTATTTCCTTGCAGACTGGTTTTGCCGGCAATCTGCCGTCGGTCCGGGGCAATGAAGCGCACCTGCGCCAGGTCCTGGTCAACTTGGTGATCAACGCTGTCGAGGCCATTGGCACTGCCGGTGGAACGATCCGTGTCGTGACTTATTCGCGGCAACTCAATGAAACGGCGCTAGAGGCGCTTCAATTTGCTGAAGATTCAAAGCCAGGAGACTACGTGGTGGTTGAGGTTGCTGATACCGGTGGTGGCATGGACGAAAAAAACCTGCCGCACATTTTTGATCCGTCGTTCACCACGAAGGCTTCGGGCCGAGGTCTGGGGCTGGCGGCTGCGGGACGGATCATACGCAAGCATCGCGGTGGGATGAGTGTCGAGAGCATCGCGGGCCGCGGTTCAGTGTTTCGTTTTTTCCTGCCCGTCATTTGGGCGGCTTCGTCGTCCCCGGCTACCGTCGCTCCGATGGCTTCTGCTCCGCGCACCGGCGGTTCGATATTGGTGGTGGATGACGACGAGGCGGTGCGAGCGCTCGCGAAGTGGGTGGTGGAGAAAGCGGGTTATAGCGCAGTTACGGCCCGCGATGGCGATGAGGCGTTGAGAATTTTCAAAGCCAATCCTGAGCAGTTTTGTTTTGTGCTGCTCGACCTTACCATGCCGCGCATCGGCGGGGCGGAGGTCGCAGTGGGCTTGCGCGGGCTGCGGCCGGGCGTGCCGGTGGTCATCATGACCGGACATGGTGAGGACGTGATGGCTTCGGAAGCGCACGCCGGTGTGGTCGATTTTCTGCAAAAACCCTTTGGTCCCGAGCAGCTGCGCGCGGTGCTAAAACGTCATGTGGCGCCGCCAAAAAGCTGAGCGCTCAGATCGCCGGATGAATTGAGGGGCAGGGATTTGCCAAGGCGGCGGCCGTTTGTTGCGCTGTGGGATTGCGCGCGAACCTCGCGCCCACCACGTTGCTTCGCTCATGGCTCTATTCAGTCTGCTCGACGTCAACCTCAGCTTCGGTGGCCCGGCGATTCTCGAAAATGTCAATTTTCAGGTCGACGCGGGCGAACGCGTCTGCCTGCTCGGGCGCAATGGCGCGGGCAAATCGACCTTGATGCGTGTCATCGCCGGCGAAATGAAGTCCGACACCGGTGCGGCGTTTCGCCAGCCGGGCGCGCTCTTCACGCGGTTGGAGCAGGAAGTGCCCGAGCTCGAAGGCACCGTGCATGATCTGGTCTGGTCCGGCCTGCGCCCGCCGCACGATCACGAAGAAGACTGGGAACGTGAAATCCGCGTGGAAAACTTGATCGAACGTCTGCAACTGCGCCCCACCGCCAAATTCGCCGATCTCTCCGGCGGCTTGAAACGCCGCACGCTGCTGGCCCGGGCGCTTGCGGGACAGCCCGATCTGCTTTTGCTCGACGAGCCGACCAATCACCTGGATCTGGAATCCATCCTCTGGTTGGAGGAATTTTTGGTTTCCGAGAAGATCACGCTCTTCTTTGTGACGCACGACCGGACGTTTTTGCGCAAACTCGCCACGCGCATCGTCGAGCTCGATCGCGGTCGCCTGGCGAGTTGGGCCTGTGACTACGACACCTATCTCGTGCGCAAAGAAGAAGTGGTGGCTGCTGAGGAGAAACAACAAGCCGCCTTCGACAAACGTCTCGCGCAGGAAGAAGTCTGGATTCGCAAGGGCGTGAAGGCGCAGCGTTCCCGGGCGCAGGGCCGCGTCCATGCGCTCATGCAAATGCGTGAACAGCGTGCCGCCCGTCGTGCGCGGGTGGGCAACGTGAACCTGCGTCTCACCGAGGCCGAAAGCTCTGGTGTGAAGGTCATCGACGCGGAGAATCTTTCGTTCACCTGGCCCAACGGCCACGAGGTCGTGCGTGATTTCACGACGACGATCACGCGCGGCGACAAGATCGGCATCATCGGGCCCAATGGCGCGGGAAAAACGACCTTGATCAAGCTCCTGCTTGGCCAGCTCGCCCCCACCGGCGGTATCCTGAAGCTGGGTACAAACCTGGAAGTTGTCTATTACGACCAGTTGAGGGAACAAATCGACGACAACAAGTCCGTGGCCGACAACATCGCCAACGGCAATACGACCGTGACGATCGACGGTCGCACCCGGCACGTGATCAGTTATCTCGACGACTTTCTTTTCACACCCGATCGTGCGCGCACGCCGGCACGAGTTCTCTCCGGTGGCGAACGCAACCGTTTATTGCTCGCGCGGCTCTTTACCAAGCCCGCCAACGTGCTGGTGCTTGATGAACCGACAAACGACCTCGATCTCGAAACGCTCGATCTGCTCGAAAATCTCCTCGTGGAATACGAGGGCACGCTGCTGCTGGTGAGCCACGACCGCGACTTTTTGGACAACGTTGTCACCAGCACGATCGTCTTCGAAGGCGACGGCAAGATTGACGAATACGTTGGCGGTTATGCTGATTGGGTGCGTGAAAAAGAAAAGCTCGCGGCCGCTGCGGCGCTGCGAGCGGAAGCAGCCAAACGTGCGGAAGAGTCAAGGCCACCCGCAAAGCCAGCTCGCAAGCTGACGAACAAGGAACGCAAAGAACTCGATGGACTTCCGGCGAAGATCGAAGCGCTCGAAACCGAACAAGCGACGCTGATTGAAAAGCTGGCCGACGTTGGTATCTATCGTCGTGATCCAACCGGTGCCGTCGCGGCGAAGACGCGGCTCGACGAGATCGAACACGAGCACGCGACATCATTTGCGCGCTGGGAGGAGTTGGAGGCGGTTAAAAACTCTGACGGGGCCTGATTCGCGCTTTATCCATTCCGCGGCTGGTCTAAAACGTCGCCCATGAATCGCACCGACCGGCTAGTCGCGATGGTAATGCACTTGCAGGGGCGTCGTGTCGTGCGCGCCGAAGAACTGGCCGGGCATTTCGAGATCAGCGTGCGCACGGTTTATCGCGATATCGCGGCGCTCGGGGAATCCGGTGTGCCAATTTGCGGCGAAGCCGGCGTGGGCTACAGCTTGATGAAAGGTTACCATCTGCCGCCGGTGATGTTGACGGCAGAGGAAGCGATGGCGCTGTTTGTCGGTGGCGAGATGGTCAAGCAGTTCGCCGATGCCTCGCTGGGCGCTCCGATGGCGTCGGCACTGGCCAAAATTCGCTCGGTACTGCCGCGCGACCGTCAGGACGATCTCGACCGGCTTTCGCAAGCCACGGCGATTTTTAGCGAATCGCGTCTGCCTTCCGGATTGGACCAACGGATGTTGCTTCCTATCCAGCAGGCGATCGTCTCGCGAAGAGTGCTTCGGATGACCTACCGGGCGAAAGCCCGCGACGTCGATACGGTGCGCGATGTCGAACCACTAGGCGTAACCTATCACAGCGCGGCGTGGTATCTGGTGGCCTGGTGCCGGTTGCGCGGCGATTTCCGCTATTTCAAAATCGAGCGCCTGCGTGCACTGGAAGTGCTCGACGAGAGGTTCGCACTGCGCCCGGATTTTTCGCTGCGAGATCATCTGCGGGAGCTGAGGGCGACCGGCGAAAGAATCGTTGCGCGGGCCTGGTTTTCGCCTGACGCCATCGAGCGGGTGCGGCGTGAGAGTTATGCTGAGATTCAAGCCGAACAGGCGGCGCGCGGAGGTTTTGAGGTGACGATGGAAACGTTTTCCCTCGACTGGCTGGCGCGTTGGCTCCTGTCGTTTGGTGCTGAGGCTGAAGCGCTGGCGCCGTCTTCCCTGCGTGAGCGAGTGCAGTGCGAGGCTAAAGCGCTTTTGTGGCGCTACGGTAATGGGCAGGAGGGCGCTTGCGCTGTTCAAAAACAGAAAGGTCGCCGGGAGTCTGTCTCCTGACATAATGCTGTCAGCAAGCTGTGCTAGGTTGGGCGGACATTCGAAACCACAACCCAGGTTATCTTCACATCATGCTCCACGTCACAGAAATCGCATTCACTGGTTACCCCGTCACCGACATGGTGCGCGCCCGCGCCTTTTATGAGGACATTTTACAGCTCAAATCCACGTCCGTCTTCGAGAATGAAGGTAAGAGCTGGATCGAGTACGACATTGGACCGGCTACACTTGCCATCACCAATATGTCACCAGAATGGAAACCGTCTACGAGGGGCCCGGCGGTCGCACTTGAAGTCGCGGATTTTGACGCGGCAATGACGGCGTTGCGTGCAGCGGTGGTGAAGTTCGTCGTTGAGCCGACCGAGAGTCCAGCTTGTCGATTGGCGGTGGTATTTGATCCAGATGGCAACTCGCTCGCGATTCACAAACGCAAGACTGGCTGATCCGAAGCGCCACATGATTTTCAAAGGAGGGAGCGCAATGAAAACTGCTACAACACCAAATGCGGCCACCGGGTCGTTTTATTGCGGGTTGGTGGCCGCAAATTTCTACGAAACGTGGGCTTTCTACACTGAGCAACTGGATTTCCGTACCTGGTCTGAAACCGACAACCTGGTGCTGCTCGTCCATGAATCCGGGGCGCAAATCGGGATCATGCGACACGAAACGAATGAGCAACATTCGGAGTTGGTAAGTGCTACGGATGGGCGCGGCCTTTGGTTCAGCCTCAACGTTTTTGATCTGGATGCGGTGTATGAACGGCTTTGTGCGGCCAGTGTGCCCGTGGTGCAACCGCTCAAATCGGTGCCGCGATCGGTACGTTTTTTTGTAGTGCGCGATCCCTGTGGGGTATTGATTCGGGTCGCGGCTGCCCAGGCCGCCTCGCTTATTTGGGAGGCGGAATCAGGGGAGGCTGAAAATCCAAAGGACGATGCGGGTGTTGGGGAATTGCAGTTAGGTTTCTCGAAATAACCAGTTAAGAGCGGCGGGCTTGGGTCGATTTTAGCAGTTCATCGCGCTGCATTAATGACTAAGTCCAAGGACATTGCCGGAGCGGAATCCATTTCGGTGGAGGATCGGTTGTACGCGGAAATGACTCGGCTGCTCTTTAGTGCCGCCGGAATGGGGCTGGCCATGCACGCGGTGATGGCATTGGTGACAGTCGTTTCGGCATTCAGCTCTTTCTCCCGTGTAACCGCGATCGGTTGGGCGGCGGCGATGTGTCTTTGCCTCGCTTTTCGCAGTACTTTGCAGGTTCTTTTTAAGCGCGAGCAAGCGGCTCCATCGCGAATGAAGTTTTGGCGGGGAGCTTTTGCTGCGGGTTTGATCGCATCCGCGTTGATTTGGGGCGCGGCGGTCTGGATCTTCTTTGCAACGGACGAACTGCTGCCCCGCTTTTACCTGATCGTGATGATCTGTGGCATGAATGCGGGCGCGGCGCGTTCGCTGGCTTCTGTACCATGGCTGGCCGTCGTGCACGTGATCGGCACCATCACACCCTTGGTGGTTAGGTATCTGCAGATGCCCGGAGAAGGAGGTCCAGTTCTGGCCTGCCTGACGGCTACGTTCGGCACTTATCTGGTCAATATTGCGCAGCACGGCCGCGTTGATCTTGAGAAAATTTACCGGCTCGCGTTCGAGAATCAGAAGTTGGTGGAGACTTTGAGCACGGCGAAGGAACGAGCCGAAACAGCCAGTACAGCGAAAAGCGGCTTCCTCGCGATGATGAGCCACGAAATCCGCACGCCGATGAACGGCGTGTTGGGCATGTTGCAGCTGTTGCGCCGGACGAAGCTCGATCAAGAACAGCAGGAAAATCTGGAGGTTGCTGCAAGTTCGGCTGAGGCGTTAATGCGTTTGCTTAACGATATTTTGGATCTGTCAAAAATCGAGAGCGGCAAGATCGAGTTTGAGCGGATCGCTTTTTCGCCCATCGCGTGCGGCCACGAGGTCATTACTTTGGTCCGTCCCGCGGCCCTTGAGAAGAAATTGCAGCTCAGAATTGATCTGGGCCCGTCGGTGCCTGAGTGGTTGGAGGGTGATCCCGTTCGCTTGAAGCAGGTGTTATTGAACCTTCTCGGCAACTCAGTAAAATTTACCGCCAAGGGCGAGGTTAAGCTAAGCATCTGCGTGGTCTCGCGGCACAGCGGTCTGGCACGGTTGAAATTTGAGGTGAGTGACACTGGCATCGGCATGAGTGACGAGACCAAGGGCAGAATTTTCGAGGTATTCAGTCAGGCAGATAGTAGCATGACCCGGCGGTATGGTGGCACCGGCCTGGGGCTGGCGATCTCCCAGCGGCTGGTGGGCTTGATGGGTGGGAGGATCAAGGTGAGTAGCACGCAGGGAATCGGGTCGGTTTTTTCATTTGAAATACAGCTGCAGGAGATAGAACGACAGGTCGTGCCCGTGGCTATGGTGACGCCGGATAGTTCGGCTCCGCTGATCGGACGTGTGCTTGTCGTTGAGGACGACCGTGTGAACCAGAAGGTCCTCCAGATGATGCTGACTAAACTGGGCATCCTTAGTGAGGTGGTTGGCGACGGTGAAAACGCTGTGCAAAGCGTGCTGGCGGAGCCCGGTCGATGGGATCTTGTCTTGATGGACTTACAGATGCCGGGAATGGATGGTTTGGAAGCGACACGGCGTATCCGAGGAAACCCTTCAGGACGAACGGTGCCGATCATCGCGATCACCGCGAACGCCATGCCGGAAGACCGCGCGGCCTGCGATGCCGCCGGCATGAATGGTTTTGTCGCGAAACCGGTCCGACGAAGGGAGCTGCGCGAGGTTTTGGAACGGTGGCTCAAGACACCGTTGGCGGACTGAACCCTCATCGCGAAGTATAAAGGCCAGGCAAAATCTCTCGGAATCTTACCGAAGAAGACGAAGGAACGCCGGGAGTCAGGCCGCACCCAACTGCCTGCATAAAATCGTGGAAATTCTCTCGATGCGAACGTCACCTAGTAGGCGAAATTTAAGAGAACCCTCTAGATTTTCCAGATGGCGGCCTTGGCGATTTATCCTGAACTGTGGATTAAGGGATGATTGGTTCGTTGACGACCGCGCGCTGACAACAATGGAGCGTTGTCCTTTGTTTCAGCGTATGGTCCTAGGCTGCTCAGGGTTTGCTAGAGTCTGGCGTGTTAGTGCTGTCGACCAACGTCTGCAGGTCGACCAGCGCACGATGCATCTCTTTGGCGTGGGACTGCAGATCTTGCGCGGCGCTAGCACTTTCTTCTGAGTGCGCGGCATTCTTTTGGGTGACGCCATCCATCTGTGTCACAGCGGTAAGGATTTGGCTCAGGCCTTCGTCCTGTTCGGCGGAAGCATGGGCGATTTCACCGATGAGTTCGTCGACTTCGCGGGCTTTGCCCACGATTTCGTTCAGGCTCGTCGCAACTTTCTCATTAAGCTGGGCACCGTGCTCGCTCTTTTTGATGGAATCTTCGATGCTTTCGGCGGTTTCCCGGGCGGCGCGGACGGAGCGTTGGGCCAGGCTGCGCACTTCATCGGCGACGACGGCAAACCCGGCCCCGGCCTCGCCTGCGCGCGCGGCTTCGACGGCGGCATTGAGGGCAAGCAAGTTGGTCTGGAAGGCGATTTCGTCGATTGTCTTGATGATCTTTGCAATATTACCGCTCGACGTCTTAATCGCTTCCATCGCGGTGGACATGGCCTGCATGTCGGTGGCGCCTGTTTCGGCGGCGATTCGGGCCTGGCCGGCGAATTTTTTGGCGCGGTCGGCATTCTCGGCGTTGCGCTTGGTCATGCTGGCGATCTCGTTGAGCGACGCACTCGTCTCCTCCAGTGAGGCGGCCTGCGTGCTGGCACCGTCGGCGACCGACTGACTGATGCTGGCAACGCTGCCGGCGGCTTCAGCCGTGCCGGAGCTTGCATCCTTTATTTTGTCGATAGCGCTGCGTAAGGGGGATTCGATCTGGCGGCGGTTGAAAATGTAGAACCCCGTCAGCGTGAAAACCAACATGATCGAGCCGACGAAAGTGATTCGTTGCATACTGGCAAAGACGACAGGGTCGGACTTAAGCGGGGCGCGGAGCACGAAGGCACCGCGCAGGTCGCCGACGTGCATGTTTTCCATTTTGAAACCCAGGGGGTCGAGGCCGTCCTTGGTCAGGCTTTGGGCGGGATCGCCGTGGCATTTCATGCAGCCTTCGCTGAGCACGATGGGACGAGCGAACTCGACGTGGCCGTGGGCGGTATCGTCAGCAAAATATTCCTTCGCGCCTTTTTTAAGTGCGTCCAGGATGGGCGCATCGTCTTCGGTGGGGACATTCTTCGGGTTGCGTGGCGGAATCCCGGGAGCGGCGACTACGGTGAATTCGTAATCTTTGCTTTTGGCAATTTCACGAATGGAATCCCAAGTGGCCACAATCGGCACGGTCTTGTACAACGCCGTTTGTTGGTACACGTCCTTCAAAGAGTCCGTTTTGAATTGCAGCTTTGCTTCGGCGACGAGTCTGGTCAGGTCGATGGCGTTAGTCTTATGAAGAAACTCCATGTTACTGCGCACGGTTTCCGCCTGTAAAAGCACGGTGGTCATGGCGGCTTTGAGCTCGTTGACGCGATTGCCGCGGGCGATCAGATAAACGGTTAAGATGGCTGCCAGGGTGGTGGCGGCGACGACGACGGCGACGGCCAGGAGAATTTTTTTACCGAGGTTCATTGGAAACGTAATGAGCCAGGCGGGTAACCTGGAGAAAACAGTCTTAATTATGCATCGGTGCGTTCACAGGTAACTTGAGCTGGGAATGGGTTGGTGGTACTCTCCGGCTGATCGATTCCGGGGGGGCATACCGGAAATAGATGAATCATGGCTTTGGTTATGGCATTGGTTCTACTGCGTGCATTTTTCTGTTTTTGAAGTTTATAAGCGCAAATCCAGGATTGCTTATGGCACGGCTAAACGAAACATCGGAGGCGCATGGACGATCATTCCAAGAGCGGCGAAGATGAGGCGCGCCAACGCTTAACGCAGTTGGTCGGCGAGTTGACGGTCAGGTGTCCGGTCGGGGCAAAAAACCCTGAGATGTGCCCGCTCTACCCCGTGAGAAATAGACGTCCGTCCACTCGTGCCCGCTGGATCGCATCGCTCAAGGCGGAGGAACTCGAATTTGTGGCCAGCTATCATGCCGTGTGCTCGGAATGGCAGAAGGCGGGCCGGCCTTAGTCTGCGGACGGCGGCTACGGTTCAAGGTTCACTGTTCAAAGTTCAAAGTTCACGGTGAACGCGCGGCCATGTCAGTGAAGTTCGTGCATATTTCCCGGTCATTTTCGCTGCCGTTGTTGCGGCAGTTCTGAGGATAAACGTCACAGATCGACTGTATGCTTTATGAAGCGAACTTGCCTGACGGGACGCTAAAAACATTCCCCGGGATTTGCCTCTCGGAGTTTGTAGGTGGCGCGTTGGTTGCGCCACGTCGCGACGCAAGCTTGCAACCTACTGCGGCTACGGCTCCCGTTTTATTTTATGCGCTCTAGACGCCTAGGAGCACGGCGCACAGATCATCGCTGCGCGTGGACTTGCCGGAGAAAACAGTGATTTCCGCGGCGACCTGGGCAAGGACCTTATCGACCGGCAGTGCTTGATGCCGGCGCAGGGCGTCGAGCAAGCGGGGTGTGCCGAACTCCTCGCCAGAGGTATTTGGCTCCTCAACCCACCCGTCGGTGAAAAGGAGCAGGCGATCGCCCTTGGTTAAGGAATGGACGGTTGACGTGTAGGTCGCACCGCGCACAAACCCCAGGGCTGGGCCGCAAATTTCTTCGGTGACCGGACCGATTTCGGTGGTCAGGCGTTGCAGCAAAGGCCACGGGTGGCC